>UMKA01046880.1_pt1 | contig 12892 bp, 10 predicted proteins | sample 1966211 | NCBI WGS metagenome assembly UMKA01 (sample SAMEA4836165, study PRJEB28245) | human gut metagenome | biome: gut microbiome; material: fecal sample | place: Denmark | collected 2008
GCTGCTGCATTTGCCGCACCGCCCAGCGGTACACATCCCAGCCCAGGTAGATCATGCTGTTCTGCTTGAGCAGGTCGTCGTAAAATTTGTTTTGGGATACCAGCTTGGGGTTGTGGGACGCCTCATCATCGATCTCAATGGCCACCTTCCGCCCGCCGTTTTCGATCAGGAAGTCGGTAAACCGGCTGTTCTGGTAGATGTCGGAGAAAGGATACTGGGAGTAGAGATAGCCGGCCTTCTCGGCGCCGAAGGTGTCAGAGAACAGTTCGATAAACAGATCCTCAGCACTGCTGCCCGAGGCGGAGCGGTAAGCTGACATAGAGATCACCTCACAATCAATATCCAAATTTTTTCAGATGAGTTGAGACACTTCCGGGTGTTCTTTTCAAGATGTTTGCAATTTGCCAGATGTTATTCTTTCTCCGAAAGTACAAGTCGTAGAGTTTCTCGCTTTCCTCTCTGGACCACGCTTTCCCGGTATTTGGGTATTGAGCTTTTCGACGTTCTTTTTTCTCCTTTTGAGCCGCCTCTTTCTCTTTTCTCTGCCGCTCCAAAATAGAGGCATAGGATTCCAGGGAACAATGCTCCAATACTGCCTTTAGCGCCTCTTGTACCACCTCGTTGGCGCAGCAATCCGACGGGGAAAGCGCTCTGCCTGTGAGAGGGTTAATGCCGATGCTCAAGTTTTCCACCATGGTTCTGGCCATTAAATCATCTTTGTCATCCATCAGAAGGCTCCTTTTCCCACACTTCTTTCAAAAGAATTTTTCTTTCAAATCCGCCCCGCTTGGCCACTTTGTCTGCCCGTACTTGCTCCAGTTCTTCCAATGTCCAGCCGCGGGCTTTCACGACAGCCTGCATGACTTCCAGAAGGTCGGCCAGTTCTTCCAGGGATTTACTCTCCTGATATTCCGCCAGTTCCTCGTTCAGTTTCTGGTCCAGGAGGGATATGTAATCCTCGTCAGAAAGTGTTTCACAGACACACTTTTTCCCATCAATTTCAATAATCTCTGGAATGCGGTCACGCACCAGTTTGTGGTAGGTTTGCAATGAAATCACCTCAACTGAATAGAATTTAACGCTTATATGGGGTCATTGGGAAGGGGTTGCATGTACCTACATTTCTCTGTATCTCTATAGTAATTTGTGCATCCATAAAAAACGCTATTGTTTTTGGGGTTGACTTTTACAATTAAGTACCCATCTTTGCATTGCGGACATTTGCAAATATCGTGTTTATGTACACGATCATTCGTCATAAAATCGCATACCTCTGCGTCATTTGTACATATCCACAAGTTCAATCCATAGTTTTTATTGAATTCATATTTCAAAGGGAATCCACATATAGGACAACGCAAACTAAACAAATCAACGACCTGCATATTGATGTCATCTGCATGAGGAATATTGAAGTCTTTTATCAATTCCACAAGGAAGCGGGAGGGTTTGTTCTTAGGCGTTGCAATGTAAACTCTATTCTTTGTCCTTGTCATTGCAACATAGAAGAGTCTCCGTTCTTCAGCAAATGGCATGCTGGTATCTTCATATGTCACCAGTTTCATGATGGGATCGTCTTCAATTTGGCAGGGGAATCCAAATTTCCCCTCAAACATATTGATTAAAATTACATTGTCGTAGCCTAATCCCTTCGAACTGTGCGCAGTCATAAAGGAGATATTTGCATTTGGATATTTCTCACTTTTTACTCGCCCGCCGGGCAGTTCCTCAAAATGGCCTGTGCGATAGAGTTTGTGCATATCATAGTTATACCGCCCAATTAGCAAAATGGAACGCTGATTGCCAAACTCATCAATGATTTCACCAATTATCTGCTCGATAACTACGGCAAGAGCGTTCATCGGCTTAAACTGATCGTCAAACGGCACAATTTTTATAGGATCATCCAAGTGCTTAGGTGAAATAAGTTGCTTTCGAATTTGTGCGGAATTTTTCTGAACAAATCCACCAGCAATATCAATGAGTTCTTGAGAGTTACGATATGTATGTGTGATTTTCAGTTCTGTTCCCGCACCCATTAAATCCAAAAATCGTGTAAACAAAGTAATATCCGAGCCAGAAAATGCGTAAATGGATTGCCAATCGTCTCCCACCGCGACCACCTTGGCTTGTGTAATCTCCGAAAGCCGTTTGGTTAGATTAAACCGCTGACGCGCAATATCTTGAAATTCATCAATGATAATATAACGGTAAGGTAGCGTTATATTTTGACGCTCAATTTCTTGCAAATAGAAATGGGCATCATTGATCATGTCAGCAAAATCAATTTGATTTCTTTGCTTAAGCACCGCCTGGTAATATAGATATACTTGTCCTGCAATATCTAAAAACAGGAGGGTTCTGGGATTATCAGTTTTTCTTCTCAAAATGCCAAATCCGCCTGAATCATATCCGGTCGTCTTATATTGTTCGATAAACTTCATCATGAAAAGGATGAGCTTAAAAATGTATTTATCCTTTCCCGTTGCTACAATTTTCTTATAAACTTCCTCCAAGTTCCGCGGCTTTAACACAAAGCCTTCTTTTTCTAAGATCTCTTTCAAATGCTCAATAAGGGGCCTGCGGTCTTTATAAACTGACCATGTCTCCAAGAGCGTTGTTTTGTTCTTTGCATGGAGACGCCGCTTATCTTGAATTGCCTTTCTGTATTTGGCGATCTGCTTAGGGGTAAATACATTGCTGTAGTACCATTCTGTCAGCGCATAATGTTCCAGCCAAACGGCATGTTCTCCCTGGACTATATAAAAATCAGGGGTATATTTTTTAGTGGATAATGAACCCCAAGGGTACGGCTTTTCATACTCATAATCTAACCCATTGAGATACAAAAAGTTTGCGATTTGCACTTCCTGAACCGAACGGAGATATTCACCTGTGATTGTCTTAACTTGCTTGCTGCGTTGCCGTTCTACTTTGTTTATGTATTCTCCCAAACCGCTTTTCAGCGTTTCGTAGTCCTGGGCTGCTTTATAGATATGGTATTGATTAAGATCCTCAAATTTGAATACATCCTCGGTTAAGTCAAAATAATATCCCAGGAACATGACTAATTTACGCATCAATTCCTTGTCGTGGAATATTACTCGCTCTAACATGTCGGAAATAATTTTATACGAAGAGAAATTTACTTCGGGCGGTTCTGCAGAAAATTGTTTGACAATGTCAAAGGCAAAGGCATGAAATGTACAGATTTTGGCCGGAATACCGAGCCCCTGATTAATCCGCTCTCTTAGTTCGCCAATTGCCTTATTGGTATATGAAATGACGATGATTTCTTCTGGACTGACATGCTTTTTTTCTACCAGGTATTTTACTTTAGCCGCCATTGTTGTGGTTTTGCCCGCACCAGCACCAGCTACCAACAAACAATGATCATCATCGGTAATCACAGCTCGCCGCTGTTCATCATCCAACTGCATCTCAGGGTCAATTTCTTTCAAAATATTATCAAAATAATCTTTCTCACGTCTTAAAGTCTGCTCAACATAAGCAGAGTTATGCGAGGATATATCCGTTTTTAAAGTGTGCATTCGACGCAAAAAAGATTGCAACGCCAAGATATCGATTCGTAAGTTCCCTGCATGATTTTCAACATATTGATATACCAGTTTGCTTTTCAATGTTTCATAATAATACTGATATGTATTTTGTATTTTTGCAGCATCTCGGTGGGTAATATAGTGCTCAGCTGAAAATAATTGTGTATAATCTTGATCAAAGGAAATCAATACGTTCCCGAGATTTTTGTAATCGCATTTCTCTTTCAAAAGGGCTGTCGTATCTTGTTTAACAGACGGCTCCTGCAAAAAATACTTTGCCGGCAACCCACAATAGGGACATTGCTCGGCTTTGTCCGATATCTGATTGTGGCACTCAGGACATAAGATCAAAGCCATACGCAACCTCCCTAAAATCTACACACAGCAAACTTACAAGCATAGGATACTGAAATTATGTCGATGCAAAAATGCTCTGCCTTTCGGCAGAGCATTTGACAAAACTGCGGTCATCTGCTGCCGAGCTCTGTAACAACCCTTGACAGCGTTGTGTATTATTTTACCAAAAGAACGATGAGATGGCAAGGATAATGGATACTTGACAAGCTGCGACGCACGTCAAACGGTATTTTTTAGCCGCTGCAATATCTCCTCATCCGCTGGGCAGAACTCATACTGGTCAATCTCATTTACCGTAATCCAGCGAATATCGTTGTGTTCCAGTTTTTGTGGTGTTCCTTCCTGGATAGTAGAATGAAACAACGTCAGGTGGACGGTCAAATCCGGATATTCGTGGATAACGTCCATAAACACCTCGTCCACATCCAACGTAACAGCCAGTTCCTCCTGGCACTCCCGGATGAGCGCTTGCTCTTTTGTCTCGCCTGGCTCCACCTTGCCACCCACAAACTCCCACAGCAGCCCTCTGGCCTTGTGTGCTGGGCGTTGGCAGATCATAAACTTATCCTGATCCCAGATCAAGGCTGCGACTACTTCTGTCATTTCTTCCTCCTGTCGTTTTAAAACAAATAATTAAACATTTATATCTGTGAACTGCACCCCACTTGTTATTCAGTGTATCATGCTGTCTAACAAATGGGGTGCAGTTCAATGTAAGGCTCCCAGGCTGTTTATTGTATTTATAGATGTCTTACAATAATGCCCTCTACATCTGCTACGCTGTACGAAACATCATTGCACCACTCGCCAAATTCTCCGCACTGGTTTACGGCGGCGACCCATTCGGCAAGTGCTTTTCGTTTTTCTTTGTCACGGCGAGTCTCTTGCCCCTTAGTCTCCAAAACCAATGTCTTTCCGTTATCCAACTTCACCAGGAAGTCAGGCGTATATTTTCGAACTACGCCGTCAAACACATACAGAATTTCAAATCCCAAATGGTCGTTCTTGGCCCAAGCTGTAACATGCGGATTTTTCTCCAGAACATAACTTTCCGTCGCCTCCCAGGCACTGTCAAACACACAGTGGCTGATCTGCGAGTGTTGTGTGATGAAGCAGGGTTTGCTGGTAAACCAAGTGGGCATATCGTTGGTAGAGCGAACTCTTTTATTCTGATCAAAAATCGGAACGATCCGCTCTGTTTGCTCCAGTTTGATAAAGCCCCACAGATGCTGCACGATTTTATTCATGTTCATCATGTAGATGATGCGTTGTCTCACCGGGTCTGTGTTGAACAAGGGAGGATTGATCACAATAGCGCCTGATTTCAGGTATTCCTCCACCAGGCGGATTACCTGGCCGAGCAAAGCATACTTGGTTCCCTCACTTTTCCAAGATGACTTCATCAGATCATAGACTTGTCCAGATGCCTCAAATACAATGCGCTGCATACGAAGCTCTGCATCCAGCTTCTGCAGGTCGATCTCTGTGCATTTGGTCAGGTCCGTTTTTCCGTCAATAATGGGTGCAAGGTCAGCTCGCAGACGGGTGTCTGCCGCTTCCAATGTCAGTGTGTCGATCTTGTTCAGATCGACAGACAGTTTGGGCTTAAACTCCCGATCAATCCGGATAATGTTAGGCCAGCTGATCTCATAACTCATTCTGTCCCGCAGCGATTCCACCTGCGTTTTGGGCGGCGTAGTCGGTGCAGTGCCGGTTTCATCCGACTCATGCGGAAGAAAAGTGAACGGGATCCCGAAGATATTCACATACTCCGCTGTGAACATATCGCTGCCTTCTGCCAGGTCGTAAGATGTGCGGCGCAAGCCACGGCCAACCACCTGTTCACAGAGCAACTGGCTGGAAAAAGCACGGAGTCCGAGAATATGAGTGACTGTTTTGGCATCCCAGCCCTCGGATAGCATACCAACGGAGATCACATTTCGAATCTGCTCGCCTCGTTTTCCCCGCTGACCGACAGTGTCCACAGTCTCCCGTAAGATGGCTGCAGCCTCTGCTCTGCTTAATTTTCGCATACCGCCGTCTCCGTCAGCGTCGTTGGGGTCAGGTGCAGCGGTACCCTCTGCCTCATCCATGGTTTTAGAGTCAATATGTACCGTCAGTTCTGGCACACACAGTTCCGGTACAGGAATTCTATGATGATCAAATGCATACTTGATGCGAGCTGCCGTTTCTGTTCGGTTTGCTACTGTGATCATTACCGGCGGAACAACAGCGCCAGCCTCCTGCCATGCCTGATACAGAACCTGCCAGTCCTTTCCCAACAGGTAGTATGCCTGAGTCAGCAGATCCGGCAGCGGTTCTTCCGGTGGAGCCGCACGGTTAATATCGTCCCGTACCGTATCGTCTGCATAGATGTGATACAACTTGGACCGAAAGCTCTCTGCATCCGGCGTTCCATCATCCCGCACGACAACACGGGGCGTCTTGACCAGGCCGGACTCAATGCCGTCATTCAGGCCAAAGTCACTGACGATCCATCCGAACAGGGCTTCCTCATCGTTTCGCTTACCGGAGGGGGCAAAGGGAGTGGCTGAGAAATCATAGCAGGTCAAAATATTCCGGGTCTTGTGGATGCGATCCAAACCGCTGATCCAGATGGTGGCCTGCTGCTCAGCCTCTTTCTGCTCTTTTGTCAGTTTTCCCTTATTTTCCGGGTTCTTGCGCCATGCGTGGTGGGCTTCATCATTGATGACCAGAATATTTTGAGCATTGGCCATCTCTCCCAGCACCTCACGGGTGTATGCTTCATCACTTTTGGCTCCCCGCTTATCCACACTCCGACGTTTTTTGATGGCCTCCTCGCTGTCCCACGCCAGCGCCTGCCAGTTGGTGATCAACACTTTGCCCTGCCGCAGCTTGTCCATCAAACCGATGGGGACCACGTTGAACTGTGTATAGTAATTATCCTCACCGCCTGTTTGCAGTACCTGCAAACGGCTTTTGACGGTCAGGCCGGGGGCCACGATAAACACATTTTTGGAGAACCGCTTGTCCTGTGGATAGGTAGCCTTATTGCAGACCATCCATGCGATCAGCATGGCCATCACCGTGGTCTTTCCGCCGCCGGTACACAGCTTGGTGCAGATGCGACGGAACAGGCCGCCATCACCAGGAATATCAATACCCACCTTCTCCGCATCAGGCGCTTCCGTAAGCCAGACAATGGTCTCAATAGCGTCCATCTGGCAGAAAAAGAACTGATATTGCCGGGCGTCCTTGTCGTTCCAGTGATCCAGCAGTTTTTTGGTCACGCCTGTCACGCCGGGGTACCCGGCCTGCCGCCATGCCTTTACTCTGGGGCGGATTTTATTGACCAGAGGCAGTTCGATAAACTGCCCTATGTCGTTATACTGGTTGGAGCCCTGACCGGCGACGAAATAACCAGCAGGCCGCCGTCCCGGTTCCTGCACAAAGGTCTGGCCGTTCAGGTCATATTTCCAGTGATGCTCTGGCTCCCGAAAGGCAGAGTTGATAATGAGTTGGTCAATTCCGGCCATTATTCATCACCCACTCTCATGACTTTCAGGCTCTCAATTCCCCGGTCATCGATGATTTTTACGGCGATCTGGGAATTGGGCTGTACCGTAAACCAGAGGGACTCATTGCTCGCATACTTTTCGATCAGATCGGGATCGATCTCTGCCTTCAGCGTCTTGGCCAGTTTGTTCCAGCCGTCCTTTTTGCCTCCCATGGGGAAGAACACCTGTGTAGGCTGCAGGCACATTCCGTCATAATCTGTATCCAGCATCCACATGGAAATACGGGAGGTGCTGCCGGACTCCACCGTGCCCTTCTTCACATCGTAGTAATCGAACCCGTTGACCTTGACCTTGTAACGGGTCTTGCTGCGCTTATCTGGGATCAGCTCTACATCCGGCTGGCCCACCAGCCAGAAGGACTGGTCGGAAGACCGCTTTTTCTTCAGATCTTCAGTCATCAGGTCTGTGTTCATTTGAGCTTTCAAGATGGTAAGTCCCGGCCAGTTCAGCTCGTCGATATCCTTGGCGGCCTCGGGGTCAAACTGGAACGCAGCAAAGATGACCAGCTTGGGAGCGGGACGCAGGGTTTCCACTTCATCCAAGGCCATGGATACCATGCGGGAGTCCATAGGCTTGGTCTCTCCAGCAAAGCAGATGACCGCCCTGCGAGGCATATCCTCTTTGGTTTCCGCTTCGGCCTGGAGGAACTTCGTGCCGGACAGGGGTTCCACACGGCTGAACGCCAGCCGGCTACCGCCCCGGCCCATGATGCCGGTGGCCAGCAGCTGGTCACGCCAGCTGGTCTGCTTGGCAGTGGAGTCCTCATCCCAATCGCTCACATCATCCAAAGGCTTCACCACGGGAGCAGGCAGGGCTTCCACGGTAAAGGGACCGGTAATACGAACCTTGCCCTTGTCGATCTCCGGCTGATCGTACAGAGTTTCTGTTGCGGGCGGCTCGTTGTTGGCAATAGATTTCAGGGTAATATGGGGCACGGTCTTGTAGACAAATCCGCTGCCCACACCCTGCTCTGGATGGGCCAGTTTGTAGTAGTCAAAGGTCGCTGTCATCAGACGCTGCTTCGCCAGCGTGATGGCCACACGGGAGGTGTCACAGGTGATCCAGCGGCGGCCCCACTGCTCGGCTACATAAGCGGTAGTACCACTGCCACAGGTGATATCCAGAACCAGGTCACCAGGGTCTGTGGTCATGAGCATACAGCGAGCAATTACTTTGTAATTTGTTTGGACAACATATATTTTGTCATCTGTAAAGCTTCCAGTTCCGGTATCAGACCAAAAATTTGTAATTTGCTTATAGGGAAAATCTGTTATGAAGCGGCGATATCTAATGCTATTGGATGCGGTGTGAATCCGTTTGCTACGGGCTAATCTTTCTAACCCTTCGACAGAGGTTTTCCAATGGCTGGAACTTCCAGGAGTATATATCTTTCCTTCAAAGAGAAATTCCTGGTTTTGACTTGATGCGCCTTGTGATTTGATGTTATCTGCTGCATATACGATGGTATCTTTTGGCAATGTATCGGGGTTAAGTATTTCATCTTGTGTCATGCTTCTTTGTGTACCGTCTGGTAAAAGGAGCCAACGATATACCCCACTTCCAGCTCGTATATTTTGGGTTTCGTATAGTGTATGATATTTAATAGCCTTTTTATTTTTACAATACCACACTATGTAATCCCCTACTCGTGATAGAGTGGATGTTTCAAAACCACCGGTCGTTTGAAATAAGATTTCGCTCACAAAATTTTCTGTTCCAAAAATCTCATCGCACAGTTCCCGAACATGATGCACATTCTCATCGCTGATTTGCACAAATACACTACCGCTATCTGCCAGCAGTTCCCGTGCCAGCAGCAGACGATTTCTCAGGTAAGTAAGGTAAGAGTGGATGCCCAGTTCCCAGGTGTCCCGGAAGGCTTTAATCATCTCCGGTTCTTGAGACAGATCCTCATCCTTTTTGTCCTTTACATCTCGCTTGTCCACAAAGGGCTGGAAATTGGAGCCGTACTTGATGCCATAGGGAGGATCGATATACACCATCTGCACCTGCCCGGCCATGCCCTCCTTTTCCAGCAGAGAATTCATGATCACCAGGCTGTCTCCGGCAACCATCCGGTTGGTCCAGTTGACACCGTGCTGGTAAAACTCGATGGACTCCCGGCGGCGGCGCATCCGCTCCGCAGCGGTCTCTGCCTCAAAGAGGCCCAGCTGCCCTTTTAACTGCCCGACCTCTGCATCGGAGTACTCCTTAGTCACACGGGCAACGATGTTCAGAGGCTTAATGGACTCATGAATGTGGATGGAGGATGTAGGTACATCAAAACTCGTACCCTCCGCCTTTCCTGCCCACTGGAGCGTGGGGTCCAGGTGGGGGTCAAACTGGTAGGTCTTGAGTTTCTCCTCCGCCTTATCATGCTGGGCCATACCCACCGGCGGGTTATTGGTACGCTTCTTGTCGTCGTGTGTATAGTTTTCGATGTCGCGCATTTTGTCTGCGTCTGTCAGTTGTTTTCTCGGACGTGCCATATAGCTGTCCTCCTATTCTGTTATTGTGCCTGTTTTGATATGATAGTCGATCTGATGGTCTTTGCAAAATTGAATAACCTGCTCTGCGCATTGATTATAGAATTCCTTGTGCTGCCTATACTCAGAGACTACTTTGTTGTAGTGAAGCCTACCAAAAATGATTCGATCCGTAAAGGAGACTGCGTCCAGGATATTGCTTAGGCTTTGATTGATAATATTGGGCGTGGGATAGGGTTCTACGCTGACCCATGTTTTGCAGCCTTTTTCGCTTAGCGCCTTCAATGCGTCAATCCTGTCATGTATTGGTGCTGCGCCTGGTTCATATCGCCGGATGAAGTTGTCATCTAAGGACACAACCGTGATCCCGTATTCATTTTGCAAGGGCAACTCGGCCAGCTCAATAGGGAGGATTCCTTTTGTAAGAACGGAACAGCGGACACTATGCACATTCGCTCTTTGGAGGACTTGCATACTCAGCTGACAAATATCTTCATGTCGATACATGAAGGGATCGGTTGTAAAGCATAGATGAAGCAAATCAATTTTGTCTTTGAATCGAGGGAGTTCTTTTGCTAACAGCTGCATGGTGTTTTCCACAATCTGCGGATGAATCCATTCCTCATAGCTTTTTACTTTTCCAAATCGTTTGGCCATCATATATGCATAGCAGGGGTATTTGCAACCGTGGGAACAGCCTTGAATATGATTTAGCGTATAATCACCATATTCTACCCCGGTTTTGTAAATTAAAGATTTCCGTATCATATCTCTTATTCCTCAGCCCATATGCTGATCTTTCAAAATATAGTTTGCTACCTTCAACGCAAGTCCGATTGCCTTTGGTGCCTTATTTGAGACAGCAAAGCAGAACAAAAATAGTGGACTATTTTTCCGGTTAAGCAATACTCTTGAATTACTTGATACTTTAGCAAAAATGCTACCAAGCCGTTCTTCAATATATTCTTTTAATGCTTCCGTGCTTACTTCTTTTATTATCCCAGCTGTTCCAAACAAATTTATTTGCGGATCAACGCGATAGAAACGATTTTTCCAACTATCGTCGCCAAAAATAGAGTTTAACTTTTCTATCCATGTAGGATCCATTTCTCCACTCCGTGTCATCATACGGTTAGCAGCATAAAATGGGAAAAGATACCATACATCTATAGCTTCTGTGGCCGCAATTGCTCGCAAAGTTTCCCATTTTACATCTGCAGCGTAAGGGTCAATAAACAAAACCGCTCTTGCTTTTTTCCAATTAACTTTATGACAAATATCTAAAAGTACATTATTACAATCACCTTTTTTTATTTTCACTCTGTTTTTCTTCTCAGGAAAGTCGCGCACTACCATTTCTTCGAGCTCTTTGGCGAATGATTTTTTCTTTTCTATAAAAATGTACTCTGCAAATTCTCCTTTCGACTGTAAGGCAAGTCGCGCAGAGCCGTCTATTTCTTCGTATTCCTCATTGTCACCTATTTTAATTTTACCTGTGCCTGCAAACGCATCAATATATATAAGTTGAAACGGTAAATTCTTTAAGGCGGTAGTATAAAAATTCAAATAGTTTGAGAGTATATTAAGCTTCTCAATCGTCCATGGCCCACCGAAACTTTGTTTGGTACTCATTGCCTACTTACACCTCCCTTTTCTACACCATTATGCCATTATCACCATAGATGATATCATATGTAGAGATAATTAAACACTTTTTACTCTGATAAAGAAGTCTTTTTATATCTTGGATCCATCGGCTTTTTTGCATCTGGTGGCAGTAGCCATGTCTTTCCAGCCTTAACGGTCCCCGGAATTCGGCCTTGAGCGCAGAGAAGGGCAACACGGCGCGGGGAGATTCCCCACAACTCTGCCGCCTGTTTCGTCGTCAAAAAATCCATAGAGCATCCCCCTGCATTCCAAATTTATATCAAATATTATATTCTGTTATCTGAATATAAACAAGATGTTTTTTATCTCTCAGTATAGGAAAATACCTGCCTAATAAACGCTCTCACGATTTGTAAATTAAATAGATACCAGCAAAAGTATCGTAATCTTGTATTCCTTACTTCAATACTGTACAATAAATGATACTACAAATTTGGTTCATGTGGAAAATAGGTGACTTTAGATGCGTGCCTTTACGACAGACAGAAAGGTCGTAAATATTTTTCCAAGTCTTGAAGCAAATGCTCCTATCATCTACCTCAACACCTTCTCTGACCAGGGCCAGAAGGTATATGAGGCCGCGCAGGCTGCTGGCTGTCCGCCGTTTACGCTGGTGGCCATCAGTAATCTGGACTGGAACCACGACATGGTGCCCTGGGACAGTCCCCCTGCCTTCAAAAATTCCGAGCCCTGCACCGGCGGCGCAGACGACTATCTGCGGCACCTGACCGCGGAGATTATCCCAACGGCAGAGAAGGAACTTGCCGGAGTTCCGTCCTGGCGGGGGATCGTCGGGTATTCTCTGGCCGGGCTGTTTGCCCTATACGCCATTTACCGGACGGATTTGTTTGCCCGGGTAGGCAGTATGTCCGGCTCTTTCTGGTTTCCCGACATAAAGGAGTACATCTTTTCCTACAAACCCAAGCGCCAGCCTGACTGCATGTACTTTTCCTTAGGGGACAAGGAGAGCAAGACTCGGAACCCAGTCCTGCGGAGCGTCCGTCAGAACACGGAGGAGATTCAGGCATTCTATCAGGACATGGGGATCGATACGGTGTTCCAGCTGAATCCAGGTAACCACTACGACCATGCGGCGGAGCGCACCGCCGCCGGCATTGCCTGGCTGCTGAGCCGATAGGTCCTGCCAAACAGGCGGTTCCTCGGTACAATGGCAGCAGAAAAGGAGGTATCCTCTATGGCGACCATTCGATGCCCGCACTGTGGCAGTCCTGTGATAATCCGAGGCATCCGATGGGAGTGT
>UMKA01016445.1_pt1 | contig 12889 bp, 10 predicted proteins | sample 1966211 | NCBI WGS metagenome assembly UMKA01 (sample SAMEA4836165, study PRJEB28245) | human gut metagenome | biome: gut microbiome; material: fecal sample | place: Denmark | collected 2008
GCGAAACCAGCTACCACAGCGGCACCGACATCGCCGTGCCCGAGGGCACCCCGATCCTGGCCGTCGCCGACGGCACCGTAACCATCGCCAACGCCCTCGACAGTTGGGGCGGCAGCTATGGCTACTACGTCAAGCTCGACCACGGCAGCGGGCTGACCACGCTGTATGCGCACTGCTCCAGCATCTGTGTCACCGCAGGCCAGCAGGTCGAAGCCGGCGAGGTCATCGCCTACGTCGGCCAGACCGGCCGGGCGACGGGACCGCATTTGCATTTTGAGGTGCGCGCTTAACGGAAGAAAGCCAACTCAAACAGGAAGCCGCGGCAAACACAAGGCACCCGCAGGTGAGCACGATCACCTGTACAACCTCGCCTTTTAACTGCACATCTCGTGTCGTTGGCCACAAGGCAAACCATTCTGTCAGCCGTTTACCGGCAGCCGACAAGAGCGAACGCCACGCTTCCATGTTTCCCCATTGATTGGGTATCATCCACCCTGGTAACGTGGACAGGCAGGTTGGTAACAGACAAACAAGCAACAGTGCCATACCGAACCCTGCAAACTCCCGCAGAGGGTAGTTGCGGAGCAAACACAGCAGGCAATAGCCTGCGAAAAGCAAAAAGAGTAACGCGGGCAAGCCGGTCAGCGCTGACAGCAACCAGGCGATGGCGGCGTCGTATAAAACCTGGTCCGGTTGCGCCAACCCGGTGGCAGCTAAAAAACGCCGAACGCTTTGGGCTGGATTATCTTCCGATACATGGGTCAATTCAAGAATATAGAATGGATCGCTGGCCTGTGCCCCATATAGAATTTGTTGCGTTTCTTTAGCAAAAACACCGCATACCCGGAACGTCTTGGCATCCTCTGCACCCGGATTTAGCATAAGAAGTTGCCCTAGTATATCCGTACCGCCAAAGAGCTGCCATGCCAGTGCGGTGCTGATGGCACATTGGCTGGTGTCGCCATTGCCAGGCGCAGTCCCCACAATGTAGTTGGCTCCGTAGGCAGCATCGGCTGATCCACAGAAACCAATGCTGCAAACATCCGTACAGCTTCGTGTGCTGACTGGTGACCGCACCGTCATCTGACCTTCGCACCAGAAAGTGACCATTAACCCTTCAGTGTTTTGACCACTTTTTATATACGTCTGTGCCTTTTTTACCTGTTCCCCGGTCAGCGGTTGCGCGTAACGCAAGCTGACACCCGGGCAGATCTGTTTGGCATTCTCGACCGCCTGCACAGCGAACCAGAGGCAAAGACAGTACATCCCCAGGCAGATCAACGCTGTTGTCCGCCTACGCATCGATCCTCACCTCTACACCCGCGGAAAGCGGTTTGCTGCTTGCGCTGACAACCTGTTCCTGTCCGCTTAAAGCGCTCGAAATGCGCACGACGCCGTCACCGCGTTCCTCTACGGTCACTCCCAGCCGGACGAGTACGTTTTGGACACCAAGCACGGTATTTTTCGTTTCCACCAGGTATACAAAATCGCCGGCGTTATCGCTGTTGACGGCTGTGGCCGGCAGGCAAAGCCCGGAAGTTCCGCCCGTGGTCGTAACGGTTACATCTGCAGCTCCCGTTTGCCACTGTGTACCAGGCACTGTGAATTGGGCGAGGCCATCGCTGATCTGTTCCAATGTGGCCGTTCCGGTATTTTGACCCTGCATCACAGAAATCGTACTGCTTGCCTGCAACAAGCTGGCTTGTCCCTGGGTCAGGGCGGCTGTGAGCGCAAATTCCTGTTCATTGGCTGCCAGCAATCCCGCTACCGCTGGCGTATTCTCTCCGGCCGTCAGCGCCATCTCGGTCATAACACCATCAGAGGGAGCCAAAAACGCGCCGTCCGCTGCCAGCAGGGCCTCGAGAGCGGCCAAGGTTTGCTCTTCCTGCCGGATCTGGGCCATCAGGACTTGAGCACTCGCTCGATCCGTCTGGTTCGATTTGGCCAGATCATCCGCTTCCTTTTCATAATTGTGCTGGGCGCTGTTGCGAGAATCCTCTGCACTTTGCGCGGCGGACAACGCTGCCTCCGCCGCACTGTCTGCCGCGGCCTGTGCCGCTTCCAATTCGGCCTGCGCTTGTTGCACAGCCGCCTGTGCAGATGCGTATTCCGTCTCCCAATCTGCGTAGTTCTGTTCCGTCTTGGCTTGCTCCGGCGTTGCCATCTCCCAAAAACCGTCCTCGTAAGGACGTTGCGGTTCTCGGCTTTCCACGTCAGCCAAAGACTGACGGGCCGCATCCAGCACATCTTGCGCCTGAGAAACATCCTCTTCGCCTTCCGCAGTTGTCTGCTGATAGTTTGTATAGGCCCGATCCAGTTGTTGCTGCGCCTGCTGCCAGGCAAACGAATCCGCTGTTTCCCCCTCCATCAGTTGATTGGCCTGCACTTGATGCTGCTGTATGGAGGCTTGCACCTGGTCGATCTCAGTGCGTATATCGTCCAAGGACAAGAGTGCCAGCGCTTGGCCCTTCGTCACCGAGTCACCCGATTGGACCAGGACTTGCTCGATCAACAGACCTTCCGGGACGGTCAGCGGGGTTCCCGCCCCGGGAGACATCTGGCCGGAAACTGTGAAGCTCTGCGTGACCACCCCTTGGTACGGCGCCGTTACCGTGACGACCGGAATAGTGGAGGCAGCGGTTCCGCGCACCAGCAGGGTCAGCAGGAACATAAGCGCAAGGAAACGCAGCATCGCGGTGCCGGAATGCCATTGTGCGGGCTTGGCCTCGGCCACGGCACGCAGGCGTTGTCTGATTTTTCGTATCACATCCAAAACGATCATCCTTTCACTGCCCCGGTTGTCAGGCCCGCTTCCAGGTACGTTTGCCCGAAACGGAAAGCCAGAATCGAAGGGAGCAGCATCCACAGGCTGGCGGCCATCGCAAGGCCCAACTGTTTTGTGTCCAGATTGGCCGGGTCGGTAAAAAAGAGGGACAACGGCCAGTATTGCGGGGATTTCAAAAAAGTCATGGGTTGTTCAATGGCGTTCCAGGCATCCAAAAATCCCAATGTCAAAGCGGACACAAGGCCAGGCATGCCGAGCGGGATTCCGATGTGCCAAAATCGCTGCCACTGGTTTGCACCATCGATGGATGCGGACTCCAGGATTTCTCTTGGAATCGCGTCAAAGCCACGCTCCATGATGAACACCGGAAATGTGGAAAAAATGCCCGGCAAAATGATCGCCCACGGTGTATCCAACAGGCCAAATTGCCGCAATACCAGATAATTGGGCACCATCGTTACCTGAAAGGGCAACAACATCAGGACGATGTACAATCCCCGAATTACGCCACGGCCTCGGAAGCGAAGCCGGCTGATCGCCCATGCGGCGGGTGCACCCACCAGCAAATTCCCGGCCACTTGAGCCACCGCCTGCTCAATGCTGTTCCAGAACATGACAAAAAACTGTGGCGTGTCCAACAGCAGGGTCAACAACGGTTCGAGGGTCGGCCAGGCAGGCAACCAATGCCAGGTGGCATAGCCGCTGCCTAACCCCAAAGCCGGGCCGATTGTCAAACGCAGCTCTTCCTGCGACATCAGCGCGCCAGTGCAGAGAAACCAGAGCGGCCACCACACCAGCAGAGCGGTCGGTATCAGCCAAAGACAGAGACAGTGATACAGTTTGCGCCGCTTACTCATCTTTTGCACAGTGATCCCACCATTTCAGTAATACCAAAATCACAATCAGCAAGGCCAGCGCAACCAGCACCGCGGCAGCAGCCAGCCGTGGCAGGTCCAGGCTTAAAAACCAGTTGTTGAACAAGTGCTGCAACAGATAAATACTCTGCTGCGGGTAGCGTCCCGCCACCAGGTAAGCCTCCCGAAACACCTTGAAGGCGTTCAGCAGGCTTAAGATTAGCGTCAGGGCAAAGGTTGGCTGAAGTCCAGGCCAGGTGATGTGCCAGAATTGCTGCCAAGCCCCTGCGCCGTCAACGCGGGCCGCTTCATACTGATCGGCCGGGATTGCTTCCAGGCCGGATGCCCAAAGGACCTGTGTGTAACCGCAATTTTTCCACAGATAGGTGCCGGTTAAGACCCAAAATGCGGCGTTCGACCCCATAAAATCAATGGGCTGCGCGCCCAGACAGGCCAGCCAGCCGTTGCATAGCCCCTGCCTGGCAAACAGAGCCTGCCATAGTAGCACAATGCTGGCAACAGGAATCGCAATCGGCAGCAAAAAGGTGGTTTTGAAGATGCGGGCCACCTTTGTTTGTCGCAGCGGACGGCTGTGAAGCGCAAGTGCCAATACCAGGCTGCTTGCCAGAAGGGCTGGCAGACAAGTCCCCAAAAAGCGCACCGTATTGCGCACAGCCAACTGGAAGGCGTCATTCTGCAAGACGGAGCGGTAATTGGTCAACCCAACCCAGGAGTTCCCCATTGTGTCGAACAGACTGCGGCGCACCGTCTCTGCAAAGGGCAGTAAAACAAACAGAACAACACCCGTTAAACTGGGCAGCAGAAATCGCCACGCCGCTCTGGTTTCCAGCTTGGCAGCCGTGTGACGGGGGTGCGTGCGTTTACTTTTGTTCCGCATAGTACAAGTCCGCCCGCTGCAGAATGTTGGCCGCCGTCGTATCCAGGTCCTGCGTGCCCGTATACAACTGAGCTGCTTCCTCATAGACAAGCTTCCGCAAACTCAAATCTGTGTTCGACGGTGTGGTCAGTTGGGTCATCACGGCGTCCAGGTTCAACTGGGACGGCGTAGGGTTGCCGTCGCCGCCGTCATAACGCTGGCTGGCTTTGGCCAGTTGGACGCCCTGACGCACAAAGTAACCGTTGAAGCTGCCCCGACCGGCCAGGTCTTCCGTTTCGCAATTCAGCATGGTTTCAACAAATGCCACGCCATTGTCTACCTGGTCAGAAGTATTCAACACGCCCATGTTCATCACCGGTGTGAAAACATTGCCCGGCAAGGGACGAATCAGCGCTGGCACCGTACCGGTTTCACTGACCATATAGATATAGGTCAACAGATAATCGCTGGGGCTGCCTTCCGCACAGTCGGCCGGGTCCTGCGCCCGGCCATACCAGTTCATACTGACCGGGATATCCACAGCCAGGTGCTGACCATCATCCCCGCTGGCTGTATCCTCCCCATCCCCAAAAAGCGGATCGTATTCGGTACTGATTTGTTGTGCATCAACAACCGCTTTGGTGACAGACAGAAACTCCCGCAGGGCATCCTCGTTCACCCCTTCGCCGCCAACAGCAAAGATCGACGCGCTGGCCGCCGGGTACAGTTCACTGAACAGATTATAGTACCCATCATAATGGAAGTTGGATTTGATGCACAGTAGGTCCTGCAAATCGGTCAAGCTTTGAACCTCAGACAACCGCGCCGCGTTTTCCTCAGACTGGCAGTAGACCAGGCTGGGGCGGAAAAGCAACGGCAACGCCCAACAACCATTTTCGTCTGTGTAACACTGCACGATGTTCTCATAACAGCCACTGGTGTCAATCTGACTCAAATCCGCGAGAATACCCTGGCGAATGTAAGATTCCACAGGCAAGCCGTCCATCACAAGGACATCCGGCCCCTCGCCGGCAAAGATTTCCACGTTGAGGGTGCGGATCACATCGTCCACAGTCATCCCATTGTCCAAGCTGTCTTGGCCATATTCCACGGTGACCGTCTGTTCCGGATGCTCAGATGCGTATGTATTGACGGCTTCCCGCAACAAAAGACTGTCCTCCATCGCCCAAATCACCAGTTCATCATCGGACGCGACCGTTGCTTGGGCATCATATCGGTACCGGTATAGTTGTGCCTCTCCACCTGCATTCACGCCGCTGACCCAGTAATTTCCCTGTCCATCCAGTACGATCTGCTGCGCGATGAAGGCGCTGCTGGCCAGCGCGAAGCTGCGATTGTCAGCCAGATTTTGCTGCAGGGTTCCACCCAGGGCCATCTGATGGATGCCGTTGCTGTCGGCCCAGATCAGGCAGTTCTGTTGGATGGTAGCAGCCGTGGCACGCGCCAGTGGCTCCGACAGAGACAGTGTGTATTGTTGCAATACACTGCCGTTCGCAGTGTCAAACGCGGTCAAACTGGTCGACCCGGCTGCAAACGCATAGATGGTGCCTTCCGCATAAAAGGCCGGACTGCCATAGAAACCGGGTGTCACGGTCGTAGCCTGCCGGGTGGAAGGATCGACCAACACAAAGACGGTGGTTTCTCCCACCTGAACGGTCAGAAATATCTGCCCGTCTGCCGTAAGCTGCAAGCGGACCGGCAAAGCGTCGGCTTGTGACAAGGCCTCTACCGGAACGGTCTGCATGGCGGCAGGGTCCGTACCAGTTTGCAGCGCGTAAGCGCCGCTGTCATCCTGGCTGACAGCCCAAAGCGAGCCATCCCCAGCAACCGTTAAGGCCCCGTTCGCCGCTGCCGGCTGACTGGATGTGGCGGCTGTTTCCCAAGCGTCTCCGCTCCAGCGCAAAAGTTGTACATCGCCACTCTGGCTCAGCCCCACCACTTCCACGGCACCATCCTGGGAAAGGCGCAAATCCGTAAAACGCGCATAGGCCTGCGGCATCGAAGCCGTCATGTTGTCTTGCACATAGGCACCAGCCTCGCCGGTTTGCGGGAGTTGTGTGGCCTGGGCAGGATTGTCTTGCCCGGCGGAGGAAGCGCTCACGGCTGTGGATGCCGAGGATGCCGTTGCCGAAGATGCGTGGCAGCTGGACAGTCCGGCCAATGCCATACACCCGGTAAGCAGAACGGCCAACGCCCTGGTATGCGTTGATTTCATGGTTGTTGACTCCTTTCCCGAATTGTTCTAAACTGATTGTAGCAAATGCACTCTAAATTTATCCTGAATTTTTGACAAGGTGTTTGGGAGGCTGGTATGAAGATTCTGCTTGTGGAAGATAACGCTTCCCTGTGCCGCAATATTGCCTCCGTTTTACAAAACGAGGGCTACACGGTCGTGACTTGCAGCAACGGGAACGAGGCAGAATTTCAAATGCTCAACAATAGCAGCGACCTGATTCTGCTCGACAGAATGCTGCCTGGCAAAGACGGCGTCACACTGACGCGGGAAGCCCGCGCAGCCGGTATTACAACACCTATCCTGCTGCTGACGGCACTGGACAGCCTGGGCGATAAAGTCACCGGCCTCGATGCGGGCGCAGACGACTACATAGTCAAGCCCTTTGCGATGGAGGAACTGCTGGCCCGGCTGCGCATCTGGTCGCGCCGGACGGTGCCCCTCGAGGATCCAGTCGAGCTGCATTTTGGCGACTTGAGCTACCGCCCCAGCGTGCGGCAGCTCAGCGGCCCGGCCGGGAAGGAAGTCTTGCCCAAACGGTTGGCCCAATTGTTGGAACTGCTGTTGCGCAATGCAGAAATGCCCATTACCCGTGGTGTAATCTTCAACCGCATCTGGGGGCCGGACGCTGAAGTGACCGATGCCGTTATTGACACCTATATCCATCTGACACGGCAGCGGCTCGCGCATCTGCACTCCGCCGTCAAGATACAAAACAGCCGGGGCACCGGCTACCAACTGTCCTATGAAAAAGAGTCATGATGCCTCTGCCACGCGGAGCGCCTTGTATAAAAAGCTGCGCCACCGAATCACCGCATTCTGTGCGCTGGTCACCGTCCTTGTTCTGCTGATTGCTTTCACTGTGGCCTGGCGGGCCGCCCGCCGTCAGATGCGCAACGCGGAGGAGGCTCTGTTTCTCTCCCAATGTCAGACGGTAACCGCCTATATCTCTTCTCCCTATGCGGTGGATACCCAAGCCGTGATGCAGTTTGCCGGGCAGAACCAACTGACCGTGGCGGTTGTGGACGCCGGAACGCTGTTGACCTTTGCCCCTGCCATGAAAAAGGATGCGCTGGCGCAACTACTGGCGGATGTACAGGCATCCACCAGCGGGCAGGCGTTGTACTCTCCCAATGCGCAAAGCGGGAATTTCACGGTACAGTCTGCGGGACAAAGCTGGCGGTGTTTCCTGCAAGGGCAGACGGTGTCCACCACCCAATGGCACAATATCCTGGTTATGCAGCCTGTACCGGCCCACTCGGCCGAAGCCTTGCGATTGTTGGCTGTGTATACCGCCGCTTTTTTGTTGGGGTGGGTCGTTCTTACCTTGATGTCGGCTGTTTTGGCCCGATTTGCCGTGCGCCCAATCGAGCGGGCACAGGCAGAACAACTTCGCTTTCTGGCGTCTGCCAGCCATGAATTGAAAACGCCGCTGGCTGTGATCTCCACCTCGGCAGACCTTTTGAAACAGAAGAGCCAGGATTTGGCGGAGCCTTGTCATTTAATCCAGCAACAGACCCGTCAAATGGGACGGCTCATCGACGATATGCTGGTCTTGACAAACAGCAGCACCGGGCGCTGGACGCTGCAGCTTCGCCCTGTTTTACCGGAAGAAGTCGCGATGACTGCCTATGAGACCTTTCAGCCAGTTTTGGCCCGTGTACAACAAACGCTTGCACTGGAGCTGCCGGATGAGCCGCTACCCATGATTTTGGCCGATGAACAGCGGTTGCAGCAGATTTTGGCCATCTTGTTGGATAACGCCCACACCTACGCCCCGGCCGGTAGCGCAGTTGCGCTTCGGGTGGATCGCCAACGCAACCAGGTACGGTTTTGGGTGATCGACCACGGTCCCGGCATACCGGACAGTGCAAAGCAGACGGTGTTTGCCTATTTCTATCGGCAAACCTCAGAAGTTAAGCACACGGCAGCGGCTGATAATGGCACACATCATTATGGATTGGGGTTGACAGTGGCCGCGGAATTGGCGGACTTGCAACATGGGTCTTTGACCGTGCAGGATACGCCGGGGGGCGGGGCCAGCTTCTGCCTGGCATTGCCAGCAAAATCACACACATAAAGACAGAAGGCAGGCGACAAATTGCCTGCCTTCTGCCTGTCACCGGGCATCAGCCGTCAACCGCGCGGCTGATCGCAGTGGCCACGTTCGCATTCATGTTGGCAGAATTGCCATCCGCACAACTTGCGCCGCAGTCGCCCCAGTCATAGTGGCTGTAGCCATAGGAGAGGGCTGTGTTATAGCTCTCCGCCGAATAGCTGCAGCAGCATCCGCAGGTGCCGCCACCGCCAGAATAACCATAGTGCAAACTCATAACAGATTCTCCTTTCCGCCGCTATCGTGCCCAACAGCAACAATATTTACAGACACCGAAAACGCTTGCGCTGTTTCGGCGTTGCATCAAAGCAGTACAGAACGATTGAGAACTTCAAGCGCATCTGGGCGCTCCTCCATGAGCGTGCAGAACGTGCCAAGCATCAAATAGGTATGTGTGCGGCAATTTTGACACGAAAACGCTTTTTTCTTGATATCAACGCCATATTCACCAAAACAGGCTGCGTAACACATGGGACAGATGTTAAAAGCCCAACAGTTCTCACATAGCGGTTTTGTTTGTGCCAGATAATCGTCAATATAAGTGTGAATCGTTTTGCGCTTATCGACACCACCTGCAATTGTACCGATAGAGGGAGAGGTCCCAATTCGCTCACAAATAGATAACTCCCCGTCTGTGTGTACATAAACCTTGCGCACGCCCGGAACACAACATGCCTCAATCCTGCCGGTTCGCAGAGCCGGCTCCTCCGATGCAAAACGATTTTTTATGCGCATCATAGAATCGACGAGGGAACGGAAATAAAGATTGTTGGTCGCATCCCAGCTCAGTGAATGCCGTATTGCCTGTGTCAGCTGCCATTTGGCCAGGGGATCGTAGGCTCCGAGGTCCCAATAGCGAGGATTGTTATATACTTTTTTCGTATACACCTCACTATCATACGTTCCGTCAGATGGGTATGTAATCACAATGGAGGTTTCTTTTGGAAGCTCCGGAAAACTCTCAAAATAGGCGTTGATCCGATCCAGTTTATCATAATCAAACGGCGGCGTTAAAACGCTGCTGATCGTCAGTCCTTTTCCAACATCGCGGAAAGCATGGCAGACATAGTGCAACCCCCGTTCAGCATCTGAAATGGTTGGTCGGCCATCCGCATAAACGCGGCAAGAATTGCAGTCCTCCGGGCCATCTATACTCACGGTCAACGAAAAATTTGGTGTATCGGCAAAAAATTGGGCTCGTTCCTCCGTCATTAAAGACAGGTTTGTAGTGAGATTGAAATAGAGGTTTCTGCTTTGTTGAGCGGCCAAGTTTTGCGCATAGAGAGTAGCCTGTTTAATCAGGTCGAACTGCAGGAGCGGTTCGCCGCCATAAAAGGTCAGGTAAATGTTTTCTCGCTCAGCACTATGTGCAAACAGATAGTCGATGGCCTGTTTGGCTGTATCCCAATTCATATCGGCAGCGGCAAAGTCATGGTTGCCCTCATAGCTCGAATTGTATATGCAGTACTTACAGCGAAAATTACAACGCTGTGTAACCTCTAAGATTAGCTGCGCCAAATTGTGATCGATCTGCTGGCAAATATCTTCATGGCAATCGCAGCAAAGCGTTTCCAAAGGCGGCATGCGAAGGAGCTTCATTTGTGCTGCGTTTCGCAAGAAAGTCTCAACCGTACCTAGTTCTTCTTCCGAGAAGGCCTGCGTAACAGATTGCACAGTGGCTTGCGGGGAGAAGATCGCCTTGAGCAAGCGATATTCTTCATCTTGCAGCCGTAAAATTTTCCCGGTCCCTGCATCATAAAAATAGTTGCTCATTCGCGATGGAAAAACCACACCTGTTCGATATTGCTTCTGACTTTCGACCAACATGAGCAGGTGGTTCATTTCCCGTTCACACTCTTTTGTAAGGGCCATTGTGCCAACCTCCCGAGCTTTTTTATTCTTCATGACGTAGCAAATGCGTGAAACCGGCTGACGTGGTGGAGAGCTCGCAAAAACTGCCAGTCGCTGTGACTGTTCCATCCTCCATCACAATGATGTTCTCTTGATTTTCAAGATTATCGTACCGATGCGTTATTAACACGGTAATCTTGTCATCCTGATGGGTAAGGATTTCCTTCAAAACCCGTTCTTCTGCAATGGTATCTAGCGCTGAAAAGGGCTCGTCGAGAATGCACAACGAGGCATCAGAAAATAGAAATCTCGCAAGCGCGATTCTTTGCCACTGCCCGCCAGACAGTTCAACACCGTCTTCCCATTCTTTGCACAACTGCGTCTCATATCCGTGCGGCAGTTGCTGAATGAAGGAGTTCGCCTGCGCCCGTTCAGCAGCACTTTGTATATCCTTGCGATGTGTCATGCGGGATGGTTCCCCAACGCCGATGTTGGTTTGTACATCGAAGGGATAATGAATCTGATTTTGGAAAACTGCGCTCATTTGCTTTCGCAGTGAAGTGGGGGTCCATGTCGAGATGGGCTTCTCATTTACCATAATTTCCCCCTTCGTTGGCGTATACAGTCCCAATATCAATATAATAAGTGTGCTTTTCCCACTGCCATTTTCACCAACAATCGTATACAGGTTCCCTGTCGTCAGCGTTAAACTCACATCCTTTAGTGCCATTGATGTTGAACCCGGATAGTGAAACGAGACTTTCCGAAACTCTACTTTTTGGATTGGAGCGGTCAAGTCCACTTGCTTTTTCGTGCTTTCCTCCGGAAGCTCCCATAACGCAAGCAGATTTGACACATAAAGAGATTGCTCAAACCCGGAAGAAATCTGATAGACGAGTGATTGCAATAATGTCTGCATAGAGTCGAACGCGCTCAGCATCTGGTACACGCCGCCAACAGTCAATTCTTGGCTGATCGCTGATACCACAATCCATATTTTTGCTCCGAAGGTGATCGCACTGGAGATACCTAGTGCAGTTGTATCTGCCTGCAAAGTTTTGGCTCGGATTGCGCGGTTTTCCCCATTTTGTTGTTGTATGGTTACACCAATTTTCTCCGCAATATAGTTCCCACCGTTCATTATCCTGAGTTCCGGGATATTGGGAGCATTCAGCAAAATCGCAAATAGCGAACTGCACAAGCGATGACTCTCAGCTTGTTGGCTGTAGAGACTAAACTTTTTTGCGGAGATTGTATTTTTTATCTTCAACAGTGGAATCGTCAGGCAGCATGTAACAAAAACGATTCGCAGGTCAAACGAAGCTAAGATTGCAACAACGCCAGTTAAACTTACCACCGCCTTGGCCACTCCACTGACCATATCGATATATAAAGCGCAGCGATTCGGCGTCTCTGACAGCGCCATATGGATGCGGTCATAGATTTCTTTCTTTTCAAACGCTTCTGCGGGTATATTTTGATATTTTGCAAGGGTCTTTTGCGTGATATGAAGCGCCAAAGCATCACCGAAGTTTGCTCGGAGCGTTTGAAGCGCCATAGAAGTCAGATTGCCAGACAAAGTTATCCCTAATAGCAATAGAAGCCAAACAATAACAGAAGCAAATTGCCCTTTTGCCGATACAGTAAGAACAATGGCGTCTAAAAAGTTTTGTGTGCAAAACAATCCGATTGGTGTCAGGAGCCCTGTTAAGCTACTAACAAGAATCAGCGCAATAATGGCCCGCGGAGACGCTCCCCAAAGCAGGGTGAGCACCGCCTTGAAGGACATGACTTGCCGTTGCATTTTAGTAAACAGTTTTTTCACCATACTCTGTTGACCATCGGGAGCAAGCTTATTTGGCATACGATATTTCTAAGGCGTACGGAGCATATATCCAATTGTCGGAACTGTTTGGATGCTCTTTTCGAGGTGTAGTTTTCTGCGTAGCGAACAGATATGGATATCCACTGTTCGCGTTGCGATTGGGGATTGACATTCCCAAACAGCTTGCAGCAGTTCTGCTCTTGTATAAACCTTGTTGGGATTTTGCAAAAAGAACATGAGCAACTTGCACTCCAGCGGTGCCAAATGGATCGACACGCCGTTTCGGGGTCTGTCCCAAATTCTGTGTAACCACCGCGAAGTGGTGAA
>UMKA01046824.1_pt1 | contig 12812 bp, 10 predicted proteins | sample 1966211 | NCBI WGS metagenome assembly UMKA01 (sample SAMEA4836165, study PRJEB28245) | human gut metagenome | biome: gut microbiome; material: fecal sample | place: Denmark | collected 2008
GTTCTCAATCTCAGTTCTTTACCAAATCCATTTAAATACTAAGTATCCATTCATAATATTTTTAGAGCAAGCAGAAAACTTCTGCCCGCTCCCCCAAATCCTCGCAACCACTATCTTAATTCAAACAAAATCCAGCCAAAGACAGCCCGGGAAGAAAACTGATAGCCTATATTTGTGGCCTCAGAGCTACGAGACTGTAGTAAAATGTCGGCCTTTTCATAGAAGACGATTTCTCGTAGCGACTAAAGACACAAATATAGGGTATCGGTTCTCTTCCTGGGCGTCTCTCTCTTAATGAATTAAATAGTAACCTCAACTATTGCAGTTTTTTTTATCCTGTGATAGAATAGTAAAGATTAGGTCATAATTTATGACTATGGGAAGGATGTGCCCGAGACTTCTGAAAAGAGCATTGGAGGAAACAATGCTTTTTTCAGTGGTTTCGGAAACCTTCCCTCATTAGATAAATATATTTTTTCAGGAGGTTTAAGTAATGGTAAAACAGTTTTCTATGGAACTGGCAGGAAGAACACTGACAGTTGAAATCGGAAAAGTGGCAGCGCAGGCCAATGGTGCCGCACTTATGCGCTATGGTGATACAGTGGTTTTATCCACAGCAACAGCTTCAGAGAAGCCAAGAGAAGGAATTGATTTCTTCCCTCTTAGTGTTGAATTTGAGGAGAAGATGTACGCAGTAGGTAAGATTCCTGGAGGATTTAATAAGAGAGAGGGTAAGGCATCTGAACATGCAGTTCTTACATCCCGTGTTATTGACCGTCCAATGCGTCCATTATTCCCTAAAGATTACAGAAATGATGTAACTCTGAATAACTTAGTTATGGCAGTAGACCCTGATTGTTCTCCAGAAGTAACAGCAATGCTTGGCGCTTCTGTTGCAACATCTATTTCTGATATTCCATTTGATGGTCCTATCGCCGGAACAAGAATCGGTCTTATTGATGGAGAATTTATCGTAAACCCTACAGCAGACCAGCAGTTAGTTTCTGATCTTGCACTTACAGTTGCTTCTACAGCAGAGAAAGTAATCATGATTGAAGCTGGTGCGAATGAAGTTCCAGAAGATAAGATGATTGAAGCTATCTTCAAGGCACATGAAGTAAATAAGGAAGTAATTAAGTTTATCGATCGTATCGTAGAAGAATGCGGAAAAGAGAAACATGAATACGAACATGTAGACACTCCAGAAGATTTATGGAATGATATGGTAGATTTCATCACTCCAGAAGCTATGGAAGAGGCAGTATTTACAGATGTAAAGCAGGTTCGTGAGGAGAATATCCGTCAGATTAAAGAGAAGTTAGAAGAACGTTACGCAGAAGAACACGAAGACTGGCTTCCATTAATTGATGATGCAGTATACAAGTTCCAGAAAAAGACGGTTCGTAAGATGATCTTAAAAGACCATAAGCGTCCAGATGGCCGTGCTATTAACGAGATTCGTCCATTAGCTGCAGAGATTGATCTTTTACCTAGAGTACATGGTTCCGGTATGTTTACTCGTGGACAGACTCAGATCATGACAATTACAACTTTAGCTCCATTATCTGAAGCACAGAAGATTGATGGCCTTGATGCAAATGTAACTTCTAAGAGATATATGCATCACTACAATTTCCCAAGCTACTCCGTAGGTGAGACAAAGCCTAGCCGTGGCCCGGGACGTCGTGAGATCGGTCATGGTGCATTAGCAGAGAGAGCTTTAGTTCCAGTACTTCCAAGTGAGGACGAGTTCCCATATGCAATTCGTACTGTTTCTGAAACATTAGAATCTAACGGTTCTACTTCTCAGGCAAGTATCTGTGCATCTACTTTATCTTTAATGGCAGCAGGTGTACCTATTAAGAAACCAGTTGCAGGTATTTCTACAGGTCTTGTAACAGGAGACAGCGATGATGATTACATCGTATTAACAGATATTCAGGGCCTTGAGGATTTCTTCGGAGACATGGACTTTAAGGTTGCCGGTACACATGATGGTATTACAGCAATTCAGATGGATATCAAGATTCACGGTTTAACACCAGATATTATCCGTGAGGCAATTTCCCGTACAAAAGAAGCTCGTGAACATATCCTTACTGATGTTATGGAACCAGTAATCTCTACACCGAGAGACCACGTTGGAGAATATGCTCCAAAGATTATGCAGATGCATGTGGATCCAGATAAGATCAGCGAGATTATCGGAAAACAGGGAAAGACAATCAACGCAATCATTGATGAGACAGGCGTTAAGATTGATATTAATGATGAGGGAAGAGTAGATATCTGTGGTGTAGATCAGGTAATGATCGACAGAGCAATGGAAATCATTCGTCTTATCGTAGAACCTGTAGAAGCAGGCAAGATTTATGAGGGAGAAGTTGTTCGTATTATGAACTTCGGTGCATTTGTACAGTTAGCTCCAAATAAGGATGGCCTGATTCACATTTCTAAACTTTCTAAAGAAAGAGTAGAGAAAGTAGAAGATGTTGTTAATATCGGTGATAAAGTAAAAGTAAAAGTTCTTGAAATTGATAAGATGGGAAGAATTAATCTGGCACTTCGCGAGATTATCAAATAAATTATTTTTACGAGGGGGCAGTGAGGTTGGAGTTCCTTTTAGAACAAATCAGCCAGATTACGCATGGTGTTGTACTGAATAGGATAAAGCCAAAGATATTAAGTGAGGGAGCAGAGTATCCCATTCTTACGATCAGTCAGTTAATTGACGAGGAAAATGGAGTGTGGGATTATGAAGTTCCTACGGCTTTGGTTGATAAAAAAAAGGTGAAGAATTTAAATCTGGCAAAAGAGCATAGCATCGTAATCGGACTGACCTCCTTCCATCGTGCTGCCGTACTGGAGAAACAGCATGAGGGCAAGATTATCCCATCCAATTTTGTTTCGATAGAATTTCAGAATGGGATAATGGATCCCTACTACTTTGCATGGTATTTTAATGAACATCCAGAGATAAAAAGGCAACGGATGATTGCCATTCAGGGAAACTCTTCAGTTAAGGTATTATCTGTACACATGATTCGTCAATTGATGATTGAGTGTCCGAATTTATCAACGCAGATGTCAATTGGTAAGCTGTACTATTATCAGAAGCGGAAAAAAGTACTTCTTATGGAAAAGATGCGTTTAGAAGAGGCAGTTCTGACAGAAGAAATGATGCACCATTTAGAAAAATTATAAAAGGGGAAACGGATGGACGAAAAACAGTTACAATATGAATTTTTGTCAATTTTAAGTGAGAGTCATCCGGGTCTGACATTTGAGGAATACAGAGATAGTTGTGTGTTCCTCTTATTTTATCAGTATCTTTGTTTAAAACATGGTGACTCACTAGAAGAGGCTTATAAGCCGGGTGAATTAGTGAAGATGGCAATACGTGGAAAGCTTCAGGTAGCTTCCTTTTTAAAATTTATGGAATCCGCTTCCTCTTTTTTACATCTTTTGAATAAAGATTTTCAACTTACAGAATTTTCATTTTATAAAAGCCTTGAAAGAGTACATTCTTTAGAAAAACAAAAAAGTTATGCAAGATTTTTTCGTAAATTTCTAAAAAAAATTGATGGTTGGGATTGTAAAGAAGAATTACTCAGGCAGTATCCAAAACTATTTGTTTTGCTGATTGCAGAATTTGCAAAGTTAAAAAAAGATACCTATATATCGGAAGAACTAAGCGAACTATATCATAAGTTTTTTTGCAGGCGATTTCATAAGAAAAAAGGAAAATGTAAAGTTTTATTTCCAGAATTTCAGTATGGTATTTTGGCATCTTCCATTATAAGTACAGAAAAAAATATAGAGATTTATGGCTATACAAAGGAACAGGAATATATTGATATTTTTACGATTGTATGTTATATGAGAGGAATTCCATTAGATTCCCTACATCTTTTCATGAAAAAGGACTGGAGAGCAATCAGAGATTTGCCAGATGGAGCAGATAATATCCTTATTTTTATGCCGGAAGGTGTAGAAGCAGGAGAATATATAGCTTCACCAAAACTTTCTCTTGGAAAAGAACAGTTTTATGCTGGAACGAAGGGGGAATTTCCATTTTTACTGACAGCAATTTCCTGTTTAAAAGAGAATGGATTTTTGGCGGCAGTTTTTCCTGGTGCGATGCTTTACCGGGAAGGAAGAGAAGCGCAGATTCGTAAGTATCTTGTGGAAGAATTGAATTGTCTTGATACAATAATGCTGCTTCCGGATTCCATATTTCACTCTATAGGGCAGGCCGAGGCAATTTTATTTTTCCAGATGAATCGAGAACGAAAAGATATCTTGTTTTTTGACTGCTCGGAGATAGAAAGTCTTGATAAGGAACAGATAGATACTATAGATCAGCTTTGGAGTGAGAGAAAGACAATTCCTGGATTGTGTGCCTGTGTGGAGAGGGATGAGATAGAAAAAAATGAATATAATCTTAATCTTCCCCGTTACATTACAAAAGTTGTGAAGGAAACAGCAATTGATATGGAAAAAGGTAAGGCACGAATCAGGGAAATTGAGCAGGAATTGCAGGAAATTGAAAACCGCATCGCAATTTATCGTAGAGAGTTAGGATTGTAAATCGGAAAGCAGACAGGGAGGAGCACCATGCGAAAAAAGAAGAGGATACCTGTTAGTATCATGCTGTTAGTATTCTTATTTCTTCTGACAGGATGCACATTAGGGGGCACTAAGCAAGAGGCAGAGACAAAGGTGGATTATTATATCGGCGTGGTAGATGATAATGCACCATATTATTACGAAGAAGATGGACTGCCAAAAGGATACTATGCAGATTTTGTTGCAGCAATGGCAAAAGAAGAACCATTTACTTATAAATTTGTTCCTGTAGATGCATCTTCTTATAATGAAAATCTTTCTAAGAAGTCTATAGATGGCTTTATCGGAGCGACAAATGCATCCTCAGGTAAGAATATTTTGGCAAGTAAGTCATTCTACACATCTAATATTTGTGTTTTAGCGCCAAAAAGTTCTAACATTTCGACTTTAAAACAAATAAAAGATAACAGTATTGCAGCACCTGCCGATACAGAAGAGGAAGTGTTTGCGAAATATCTTGCAAATCGTTATAAGGGGCGGGCAGTTCCATTTTTGTCTGTAAAAGAAGCACTTTCAGATATTGAGGCTGGTAATACACAGATACTCGTTGCAGATAAGGAATATTATAAGCAGCACAAAGAAACATTTAAAAGTTGGAAGGTTCTTAAAACAAGCCATCGTTTTCAAAATGAACATCGGCTTTTTATGCAAAAAGATGGAAAGCTGCAGGAGATTTATTCTAAAGGAATAAAAGCTTTAGAGACAAACGGAAGTCTAGAGCATTTTTCAAACACGCTCTAAAGAATATTTTCACACAGGATTAAAAATAGATAAAACACCCAAGAATTATTAAAAAAGGATATAATTCTTAGGTGTTTTTTCTTTCAAAATGAGCATGCTAAAGGGAAAGCTGCTTTCGGAAAAATCGTTTTATAAGATTAGAGCGTGTTTGAAACATGCTACAGGTGTAAAAGATTTCGGAAGCACATGAAAATATAGAGGAGGATGCTCATGAATACGCAATTAGAAAGTTTACTAGAACTTGGAGAAGTATTACTGGAGAATAACGGGACGGGGCAACATATTTTATTTTTATCTGTTATCGGTGAGATAGAAGGGCATCATTTATCATCAGACAGAATAAAGACAACAAAATATGAACATTTATTACCGCTTCTTACCCAAGTACAGGATAATCAGGAGATAGATGGATTATTTCTCCTGATTAATACGGTGGGAGGCGATTGTTCCTGTGGCCTTGCGGCAGCAGAAATGATTGCATCTATCAAAAAACCGACGGTTTCTCTTGTGATTGGAGATAGTCATTCTATTGGAGTACCTCTTTCAGTAGCGGCAGATCGAACATTTATTGCACCGACGGCAACGATGATTCTGCATCCAGTACGACTGAATGGTACGATTATTGGTGCGCCGCAGACATTTGAATACTTTCGGCTGATACAGGATAGGATTGTTACATTTGTAGAAGCACATACAGGAGTTGCGAAAAGCAGGCTGGAAAGAATGATGATACGTCAGGGGATGATGGTAAAAGATTTAGGAACAATTCTTGTAGGAAAAATGGCGGTGGAAGAAGGAATTATTGATGAAGTTGGTGGTGTTTCTGAAGCGCTTTTCTGGCTGCATCAGGAGATTGAAAGAAGCAGGAAGAAAAGACAGGAGAAAAAATGATAGAAAAAATGTGTTATTTATTTTAAGAACGCATCTTTTTTTCTGACGGTATTTGTGATATGATGATAAAGATATCAAACTTAGAAAATAAAGGTGTTATGTATGGCAAGTAATAAAACAAACGAGAATAAGACAAAACGAAAAACAACAAAGAAAGTCACAACAAAGAATAATGTGACCAGAAAAACTACAGCGAAAAATCATACTTCGGGAACCAGAAAAAACGCATCCCAAAAGGCAGAAGGAATTCCGATGAGCAGTGAGATTACGTTGGTTGTTGCTTTTGGTCTGGTCGTTCTTATGATGTTTAGTAATTTTGGACATTGTGGATTGATCGGAAAGTGGCTGGCCAGCTTCTTTTTTGGTATTTTTGGCTGTGCCCAGTTTGTTATGCCAGTATTTTTCTTCCTTGGTATAACAATTTTGGTTGCCAATGATTACAGTACGTTGGCAATGAAGAAGTGTGGTGCAGGATTTGTCATTTTGATGGAAGTATCGGCCGTATCGCAGTTATTATATAAAGATACGACAGTGACAGTGCATGATTTATTTTCTGTGGCGATTAATAATCATGCAACAGGAGGAATTATCGGGGGCGGAGTTGCGCTTTTATTAAGAGAGGGATTTGGAACAGCAGGAGCGATGGTTGTTCTTATCTGTGTATTTTTGCTCGCATGTATTTTGCTGACACAAAGATCTTTTGTTTCTTTCTTTAAAAAGATGGTTAAGAATGTGCGGGCTTCAAAAGAAGAGTGGGAAAAGGCTGCCGAGAAACGGCGTTTAGAAAGAGAAGCGGCAGCAGCAGAAGACAGATTGATCAATTTAGAAGAGGAAGAGGAATCTTCAGATAAGGCGACTTCATTTTTGAAGATGAAGAGTGGCTATAAGAAGACTTCGGATAAGAAAAGAGCAAAACAATGCGAAGAAAAGGTGAAAGAACTAGAAGAAAAGAAGGAGAAAAAGAACCCGAAAAAGCAGCCATCTACGTCAGCAGAACAAGAGAAAACAATAAAAAATATAAAGGTGAATGTTCCGGTGTTTACTTCCTCTGATGAGGTGAAAAGAAAGGATTGTGTAAGGGAACTTCATCCGCAGATTTATCCATTCACAGAAGAGGATGGGAAGACAGAACCATTTAAAGGTAAGTTAGATTTCAGTGCGTTTACATTCCCAGAGGAAAATACCTCATTAATTTCAGAACAGGCACAAGAGAGTACTTTAGAAGTGCAAGAAGAAAGCTATGCCCCACCATATAAAGAAAAGGGAGCATTCCATACTTCACTGCCAGAAGAAATCCGAATCAATGAAGATTTGGGCAGTTTGATAGAAGAAGTTTCTGAAAGTATTGTATCTGAGGCAGAAGCCATTTCGGAAGAAAATGTTTATCCGGATGCGGCTGATCAGGCGATTGAACAGAAAGAAGTCCCTGAAATAGAAGCAGTAAAGGATATGAAGGAAAAACAGGAAGAAAATGAGGAGAGCAGAATCTGGAAAAATCGGGCTGAGATAAAGCAAAGAGATACAGAAGCAAAAGATAATGCTTCGGAAGTTAACGATAGGGATATTGCCATTCAAGAAAAGCAAATGGCAAGGCAAGATACCATTAAGAAAGAAACAGCTCAGGAAGTATCATCTGTAGAAAGCAAAGAAGTAGTTCCAGATAGAAAGAAAGCAGAAGGAAAAGATTACCTGTTTCCTCCCGCAAGTCTTCTTATAAAAGAAGAACAGGGACACTCCTCTGGCCAGCAGCAGTATTTACAGGAAACAGCGCAGAAACTGTATGAGACATTAAAAAGTTTTGGAGTGAATGTGACAATTACAGATATAAGCTGTGGCCCTTCTGTTACGAGATATGAGATGTTCCCGGAACAGGGAACAAAGGTAAGTAAGATTCTTTCTCTGACAGACGATATTAAGCTGAATCTTGCAGCATCTGATATCCGAATCGAGGCACCGATTCCGGGAAAGGCAGCAATTGGAATTGAGATTCCGAATAAACATAATCAGACCGTACATTTTAGGGATTTGATAGAAAGTCAGACATTTAAAACATTTAAATCCAAATTGGCTTTTGCAGTTGGAAAAGATATTGGAGGAAAGACCGTAGTAACAGATCTTGCCAAGATGCCACATTTATTAATTGCAGGAGCGACAGGATCTGGTAAGTCAGTGTGTATCAATACTTTGATTATGAGCATTTTATATAAGGCAGCACCGGAAGAAGTCAAGCTTATCATGATTGATCCTAAGATGGTAGAATTAAGTATTTACAATGGAATTCCACATCTGCTTATTCCAGTTGTTACTGATCCGAAAAAGGCATCAGGAGCATTAAACTGGGCTGTAGCAGAAATGACAAATCGTTATAAGAAGTTTACAGAAACTGGTGTTCGTAATATTGAAGGTTACAATAAAAAGGTAAGGGAACTTCAGAAATCTGGAGAGATTGATCCAGAAACTATAAAAAAAATGCCACAGATTGTCATTATTATCGATGAGCTTGCAGATCTTATGATGGTGGCTCCTGGAGAAGTAGAAGATGCTATTGTAAGATTATCACAGCTTGCAAGAGCAGCAGGAATTCATCTGGTTATTGCAACACAACGTCCATCGGTTAATGTTATCACGGGGCTTATTAAGGCAAATGTACCATCAAGAATTGCATTCTCTGTTTCTTCTGGTGTAGATAGCCGTACAATTATTGATATGAATGGAGCCGAAAAGCTTCTTGGTAAGGGAGATATGCTCTTTTATCCGGCAGGATACTCTAAACCGGTGCGTGTGCAGGGGGCTTTTATTTCCGATAATGAGATTAGCGATGTGGTTACATTTTTAAAAGAAAATGAAGATGTGGCAGTATACGATACAGAAGTAACTGAAAAAATTGAAAATAAATTAAAGAGCAGTGCGGTTTCTCAGGAAAGAGATGAATATTTTGAAGCAGCAGCCCGCTTTGTTATTGAAAAAGACAAGGCTTCCATTGGAATGCTGCAGCGAATGTTTAAGATTGGATTTAATCGAGCAGCAAGAATAGTGGATCAGCTTTCGGATGCAGGAATCGTGGGTCCGGAAGAAGGAACAAAGCCGCGGAAAGTATTAATGTCTTCAGAACAGTTAGAATCCTATTTTGAGGAATATTTATAAAAATTGCAAAGAATTTGTAAAGAACTGGCGGCAGGACTTTACGAAATGAAAAATTTGTTGTATTATTAAATATCTTGTGGCTATTTAAAGTGAAGATAAATATCGTTAATGTGTTTACTTTTTGATTTTAAATAGGTACAATATCTATGTATAAATACATAATAAATGAAGAAAAGAGGAGATACTATGTCTTTAAGAATTGATGGAAAAAAGATATCTTCCGATATTAAAGAGGAATTAAAAGAACAGGTAAAGCTGTTAAAAGAAGAAGGCATTTCTGTATGTTTAGCTGTAATTCAGGTAGGAAGTGATCCTGCATCAAGCGTATATGTGAATAATAAAAAGAAAGCATGTGCGTATATTGGAATTGAGTCACAGGCTTATGAGCTTCCAGAAGAGACAACACAGGAAGAACTGCTTAGTTTAATTAGCCGTCTGAATAAGGATGATCATGTGAATGGTATTCTTGTACAGCTTCCAGTGCCTGCACATATGGACGAGAAAGAGATTATTCAGGCAATCTCTCCAGCAAAGGATGTTGATGGATTCCATCCACAGAGTGTAGGTGCTTTATCTACAGGAGAGCCAGGCTTTGTATCTTGTACTCCAGCAGGAATTATCCAGTTATTAAAACGTTCCGGCATCTCTATTGATGGAAAAGACTGCGTTGTTGTTGGGCGCAGCAATATCGTTGGTAAACCGATGTCCATGCTTCTTTTAAGAGAGAATGGAACGGTAACAATCTGCCATTCTCATACAAAAAATTTAAAAGAAGTATGCCAGAGAGCAGATATTTTAGTAGCTGCGATTGGAAAGCCAAAATTCTTTGATGACAGCTATGTAAAAGATGGGGCTGTCGTAATTGATGTAGGAATCCACAGAAATGAAGAGAATAAACTTTGTGGTGATGTTGATTATGATAAGGTAGTAGATAAAGTTTCTGCGATTACTCCTGTTCCAGGAGGAGTAGGCCCGATGACAATCGCCATGTTAATGAATAACTGCGTAGAAGCAGCGTTAAGGATGAATAACCGATGAAAAATGTATTATTTGTATCACTAGGATGCGACAAGAACCTCGTAGATAGTGAAAAGATGCTTGGACTTTTAAATGAAGCGGGATACCGTGTGGCACAGGAAGAGTCCGAGGCAGATGCGATTGTAGTAAATACTTGCTGTTTTATTCATGATGCGAAAGAAGAGAGTGTAGAAACGATTCTCGAGATGGCAGAATGGAAGAAAAAGGGCAGACTCAAGGCACTTATTGTAACAGGATGTATGGCACAGCGGTATCAGGATGAGATTCAGCAGGAGATTCCAGAAGTGGATGCAGTAATTGGAACAACGGGATATACAGAGATTGTTCCGATTCTTGATGAGATTCTTGCTGAGGCAGAGGCATCACAGAAAGAAGCTGCAGTAGAAGAACCCAAGGAGAAGTCCTTTGTAAACTGTTGTCCTTCTATTGATTTGCTTCCTGCTTCCTTAGCAGATAAACGTGTAGTAACAACTGGTGGATATACTGCTTATTTAAAAATTGCAGAAGGATGTAATAAGCGCTGTACATACTGTATCATTCCATATATTCGGGGACATTATCGTAGTTTCCCAATGGAAGATCTGTTAGAGGAAGCAAGAAAGCTTGCTGAGGGCGGGGTAAAGGAATTAATTCTTATTGCCCAGGAAACAACGGTTTATGGTATGGACTGTTATGGAAGAAAGGCACTGCCAGAACTTTTAACAAAACTTTGTGAAATCGAAGGAATTGAATGGATTCGTATTTTGTACTGTTATCCGGAAGAAATTACGGATGAATTGATTGCTGTAATGAAGAAAGAGAAGAAGATTTGTCATTATCTTGATATTCCAATTCAGCATAGTGAGGATACGATATTAAAGCGTATGGGCCGCCGCACCAATAGAGCAGAATTAGTTTCTCTTGTAGAGAAGTTAAGGAAAGAAATACCGGACATTGTTCTTCGTACAACTTTAATTACTGGTTTTCCTGGTGAGACCGAAGAAGAATTCAAAAATATGGTGGACTTTGTAGACAGTATGGAATTTGACCGACTTGGTGTATTCCCATACTCAGCAGAAGAAGGAACAAAAGCTGCAGAGATGGACGGTCAGATTACAGAAGAAGTAAAGGAAAGCCGCCGGGATGAGATTATGGCATTACAGCAGGAGATTTCTGCTGATAAAGCTGCAAGTCGAATTGATGATGAAATGTCCGTTTTAATAGAGGGTTACTTATATGAAGACGATATCTATATTGGAAGAACTTATATGGATGCGCCGAAGGTAGACGGAAATGTATTTGTCCGGGCGGAGGAAGAATTGATTTCCGGTGATATCGTTCCTGTTCGCATTACGGGAGCAAATGAATATGATTTGATGGGAGATGTTATTTATGCCGATGAATTTACCGAATAAGCTTACAATTGTAAGAATCATTATGATTCCATTTTTTGTATTTTTCCTGTTAACAGATTTCGTTGCAGGTTCTAAATGGATCGCTACAGTACTGTTCTGTGCAGCTAGTATTACAGACTTTTTAGATGGACATATTGCAAGAAAGTATAATCTTGTAACAAATTTCGGAAAGTTTATGGATCCACTTGCAGATAAAATGCTTGTTTCTTCTGCGTTTATCTGTCTTGTAGCACAGAATAAGATCGCTGCATGGATTGTTATTGTTATTATTGCAAGAGAGTTTGTTATTAGTGGATTCCGTTTAGTAGCCAGCGATAGCGGTGTTGTTATTGCAGCAAGTTATTGGGGCAAGTTCAAAACAAATTTCCAGATGTTTGCAATTATTTTACTGATGCTTAACCTCGGAGAAAACTTCCCTGCATATGCTGGAGGAATACATATCGCTGAGCAGATTCTTATATATATTGCATTAATTCTTACGATTGTTTCTTTAGTAGATTATCTTGCAAAGAACATTGATGTGTTAAAAGAGGGAGGCAATGAAAAATAATGAGTTCCGATCGGATTATGGCAGAAGAACCAATTGAAAAGAAAATTACACGGATTTTGATTCACAGGAAGATGACAGTAACTGCTGCCGAATCCTGCACAGGCGGTCTTGTAGCAGGCACGCTTGTAAATGCCGACGGAATTTCAGAAGTTTTTAAGGAAAGTTATGTTACTTACTCTAATGAAGCTAAGCATAAGCTGCTTGGTGTAAAAAAGGAGACTCTTGAGAAATATGGTGCTGTCTCAAGACAGACAGCGGCAGAGATGGCTGAAGGTGCAGTAAGAGCAGCGGGAGCGGATGCCTCTGTTGTTACAACAGGAGTTGCAGGTCCAGGAGGGGGAACAGAAGAAAAACCGGTAGGGCTGGTTTATATTGGATGTTGTGTAAAGGGACGTACGATAGTGAAGCGCTGTTTTTACGGCGGG
>UMKA01000489.1_pt1 | contig 12811 bp, 13 predicted proteins | sample 1966211 | NCBI WGS metagenome assembly UMKA01 (sample SAMEA4836165, study PRJEB28245) | human gut metagenome | biome: gut microbiome; material: fecal sample | place: Denmark | collected 2008
ACGTGGTAACGTCAATCCCACGAAAAAAATGATTGACCCTTAATTTATTGACAAAGAAGAGGTTTTGTTCAGATTTTGGACAGAACCTCTTTTTTGTTACATGACAGTAAAAAGACGGGAATGATATAATACTAACAAAAAGATTTTGAGAACACCAAAATTATTTGAATAAATTGTACAAATGCATTGTGAAAAATAAACAAATGTGGTAAAATTTGACTATGTGTAATGGAAATAATAGATAAAAATTAGTGAAAAAGGAGAATGATATTGAAACAGTGGTCAGAAATCCTGCGAAACGTCACAATGCTTTCGCAGCTTGGACTGTCATTTATAACACCGCTTCTTCTGTGTCTGGCGCTTTGTTGGTTCATTATCTCGAAGACCGGTGTTGGCGGATGGATTTATATTCCGGGATTTTTTTTCGGACTTGGCGGATCAGCAACGGTGGCATATAAGTTTTATCTTTCTGTTGACCGACAGCAGAAGAAGAAAAAGAAAAAAGATAAGATTTATTTTAACAGACATTTATAAATACTAACATGGAGGACATAAGGAACATGAGTAAAGTTTTTGACAGCGTGCAGCCGGCAGTAAAAAAGGAAACAAAGAGAGTTGTGGGGATGACAGGTATTGGTCTGATCCTGATGTGGATTCTTTTTGCAGTACTTCATTTTGCAATGCCGGATGAGGTGCCGTTAGATTATACAGTATTTTTAGGGGGCATTGGAGGCGGAGCAGTTGCAATTCTGAATTTTTTTCTGATGGGGCTGGCAGTACAGAAGGCTGCATCAGCTTCTGATGAGGGAACTGCAAGAATGAAACTCAAAGCCAGTTATTCACAGCGTTTTTTGATGCAGATCCTGTGGGTGATTCTGGCAATCGTCGCACCGTGCTTCCATTTTGTTGCGGGAATTGCTCCACTTTTATTTCCGGGAACGGGAATAAAGATCATGGGGATATTTCATAATAAAAAATAAGACGGAAAACTGATATGGATGGGAGGTGAATGAATGTATGGAACTGGATATTAATGGGGCGAAGATATTATTTACCTTACCCATTGACCTGCCGGTTCTGGGACCTTTAAGAATCAGTGAGACAATGGTTGTAAGCTGGATCGTAATGTTACTGATCACAGGCTTGTGTATCTGGCTGACACATGATCTCAAAGAAGAAAATATCTCTAAACGGCAGGCTTTGGCAGAAATGCTGGTAGAGATGGCAAACAAATTTGTTGTCGGCAATATGGGCGAGAAGTTCAGATATATGATTCCGTTTGTTGCAGCACTTTTTGCAACAAGTGTGGTATCGAACCTGATCAGTCTCGTGGGACTTCGAAGTCCGACTTCAGACCTGTCGACAGAGGCAGCGTGGGCAGTCGTGGTATTTATCATGATCACCGCGCAGAAGATCAAGACCAGTGGCTTTGGCGGCTATCTCAAGGGATTTACACAGCCGATTCCGGTCATGACACCATTTAATGTTCTTTCTGAACTGGCAACACCAGTCAGTATGGCGTGTCGTCATTTCGGAAATATTCTTTCCGGTGTTGTAATCAATGGTCTGATCTATGGAGCGCTGGCAGTGGCAAGTTCTGCACTTCTCGGACTGATTCCGGGACTTGTAGGAGATGTCTTGTCACAGATACCTGTTCTCGATGTAGGTATCCCGGCTATTTTATCTGTATATTTTGACTGGTTCTCAGGAATTATGCAGGCATTTATTTTCTGTATGCTGACAGTTATGTACATCGCAAACGCAGCAGAGGAGTAACAAAACAGCGGATATGGGGAATCCGCGGGATAAGAAAAAACAAAGATATTACAGGAGGTTTTTATTATGGATTTTCAGTTATTAGCAAAAGGTATCGCATTAGCAGGTTGTGCAATTGGTGCAGGATGTGCCCTGATCGCAGGTATCGGCCCTGGTATTGGTGAAGGTAATGCTGTTGCAAGTGCTCTCGAAGCAATCGGACGTCAGCCGGAATGCAAAGGTGATGTTACATCTACGATGCTTCTTGGTTGTGCTATCGCAGAGACAACCGGTATTTATGGTTTCGTAACCGGTCTGCTCCTTATCTTCGTAGCACCTGGTATGTTCATGAATTTCCTGGGTTAAGCAGGAAGATAATAACGGATGTGGTGGCAGATAAGACCACATCGAAGCAGGTCAGGAGATGACTGTTCACAGAAGTGAGCGGTGATAACAGGAGGTTACAAACATGCAGGTACAGGAATTAGTAGGAATTGTGCCGTGGAATTTTATAGCGACGATTTGCAACCTTTTTATTCAGGTGTATCTCATCAAACGTTTTCTTTTCAAGCCGGTCAATGAAATGCTTGAAAAACGCAGGGCAAAAGCTGATGCCGAAATTCAGGATGCTGTAAAGGCAAAAGAAGAGGCAGAGGTTATGAAAGCCGAGTACGAAAAGAATATGCAGGAAGCAAAAGAAAAGGCAAATGATATCGTACTGACAGCTCAGAAAACAGCAGCTGTTCAGAGCGAGGAAATGCTTAAGGAGGCTTCCAGTCAGGTAACTGCCATGAAAGAAAAGGCAGAGAAAGACATTGCACAGGAAAAACGTAAAGCTGTCAACGAGATCAAAGGAGAGATTGGCGGCATGGCTGTTGAGATCGCCGGTAAGGTAATCGAGCGCGAGATTAATGAAGAGGATCACACGAAACTGATTAATGATTTTATTGAGAATGTAGGTGAGGCATCATGACACAAGCTGCCAGAGTTTATGGTGGCAGTCTGTATGATCTGGCCACGGAAGAAAAGCTCGATGGACAGATCATGGAGCAGATGAATGAAATCAGACAGATTTTTCGAGAGAATCCGGGATATCTGAAGCTGCTGGGAGAACCGGCAATTCCACTGGAAGAGAGAATAAAGCTTCTCGATGAAGCCTTTGGTGGACAGGTAGAACCGTATCTCCTTAATTTTCTCAAACTTTTATGCGAGAAGAAGATTCTGAGAGAGTTTTCCGGCTGCTGTGAGGAGTTTACACGTAGATATAATGCCGATCATGGTATTGTGGAAGCTCTGGTCACAAGTGCAGTGAAACTCAAAGATGATCAGATGGAAGCTTTACGTATCAAACTGGAGAAGATCAGTGGTAAAAAGATCCATCTCACACAGAAAACAGACCCGATGGTTCTTGCCGGACTCCGTGTAGAAATGGAGGGCATACAGCTTGATGGAACCGTACAGGGACGAATTTCAGATATCACGAAGAAACTGAATGAAGTTGTTGTTTGATGAAAAGTAAAATTTAGTAACTATTCAGCAGGTAGTAACTGAGAAGGTACTGAACAGTTACAAAAGCTATAAAATGTTAAAGGATGGAATGGACACATGCAATTAAAACCTGAGGAAATATCCAAAGTCATCCGAAGCCAGATAAAATATTATGAAAATGCGATCCAGCAGAATGAAACGGGAACGATTCTTATGGTCGGTGATGGTATTGCACGTGCCAGTGGACTCGTAAACTGTATGGCGGGTGAACTGCTGGAATTTGAAGACGGAAATTTCGGAATGGCGCAGAACCTGGAAGAAAACAGCGTTTCTATCGTAATATTTGGCTCCGATGAAAATATTGGTGAAGGTCAGACTGTAAAACGTACAGGCAAGGTCGTGTCTGTACCAGTAGGTGAAGCGATGATCGGACGAGTAGTCAATGCTCTTGGACAGCCGATTGACGGTGCAGGTCCGATCGACACAAAAGAATTTCGCCCGGTAGAGACCAAGGCACCTGGGATCTGTGAGAGACGTTCCGTATACCAGCCTCTGCAGACTGGTATCAAGGCAATTGACTCCATGATTCCGATCGGTCGTGGACAGCGTGAGCTGATCATCGGCGACCGTCAGACAGGAAAGACAACCATTGCAACAGATACGATCATTAACCAGAAGGGAAAAGATGTTCTCTGTATCTATGTCGCAATCGGACAGAAACGTTCAACAGTAGCGTCTCTGGTAGAGAATCTTACCAGAAACGGTGCTATGGACTATACAATCGTAGTTGCTGCGACGGCTTCGGAATCCAGCCCGATGCAGTATATTGCACCTTATGCAGGCTGTGCAATGGGCGAGTACTTTATGAACCAGGGAAAAGACGTGCTCATCATTTATGATGATCTGAGTAAGCATGCAGTTGCTTACCGTGCACTTTCTCTTCTGATCCGTCGTCCACCTGGACGTGAGGCATATCCTGGAGATGTTTTTTATCTGCACTCCAGACTGCTCGAGCGAGCAGCGAAACTTGACGATGAGCATGGTGGTGGTTCTCTTACTGCACTGCCGATCATTGAGACACAGGCGGGTGACGTATCTGCTTATATCCCGACAAACGTAATTTCCATTACAGATGGACAGATATTCCTTGAGACAGAGCTTTTCCACTCCGGTATCATGCCGGCGGTTAACCCTGGTATCTCTGTATCACGAGTTGGTGGAGATGCACAGATCAAGGCTATGAAGAAAGTAGCCGGAACTCTGAAACTGATCTATTCGCAGTACCGCGAACTTCAGAGTTTTGCCCAGTTCGGTTCAGATTTAGATGCGGATACCAAGGCTCGTCTGGAACAGGGTGCACGTATCGTAGAAGTTCTGAAACAGAGCCAGAATGCTCCGGTGCCGGTAGAAAAACAGGTAGCGATTCTGTATGCCGTAACCAAGGGCATCCTCGAAAAAGTTAAAGTGGAAGATGTAAATGCATATGAAGCAGGACTGTATACCTACCTTGATGCAGATGCAGCCGGTTTGGAAGTAATGCAGCTGATCAGTACCACAGGCAAGCTGGAACCGGAAACAGAAGAAAAACTGCGTCATGTACTGGAAGCGTATACAGAAAATTTCCTGAATACAAGACCTGACAAATAATGTGATTAGGAGGGTATGATCATATGGCTGGAAATATGAAAGCGGTAAAGCTGCGTATCAAAAGCGTACAGAGTACGATGCAGATTACCAAGGCCATGGAGCTTGTTGCATCCTCCAAACTGCGTAAGGCAAAGGAACGTGCAGAAACCTGCCGTCCTTACTTCACAGAGCTGCATGAGACACTGAAGGACATTGCCAGAGAAAACATTGATTTTTCTTCTGTATACGCCAGAGAGTCATCCAATCCGCGTTACTGCTATGTAGCGATTGCCGGTGACAGAGGTCTGGCTGGTGGATATAATGCCAATCTTTTCAAATGTCTGGAAGCTGCAGCTGAAGGCAAGGATTATGTGGTTCTGCCGATAGGAAAAAAAGCAGTTGAGTATTTCAGACAGAGAGGTATTGAATGTCTGACAGATAAGTTTGCGGAGATCGCAGATATTTCTGTCGCAGACTGTTTTGAGATCGCAAATCTGCTTTGTGAAGAATTCCGCAAAGGAACATTCGGGCATATTGAATTATGTTATACCATTTTTGCATCCATGCTTTCTCAGCAGCCGGAGGTATTTTCTGTACTTCCTATGACTGACATCCGAGAGGAAAGCGGTGGCAGAGTAGCTACAAGAAATCTCATCCTCTATGAGCCGAATGCAGAAGTTGTGTTTGATGCCGTTGTTCCGGAATATCTGGCGGGATTGGTTTATGGTGGTGTATGTGAAAGTACAGCCAGTGAACTTGCAGCCAGAAGAATGGCTATGGACGCTGCGACAAGTAATGCAGAAGAGATGATCGATAAACTGAATCTGTATTACAACAGAGCGCGACAGGCCAGCATCACGCAGGAGATCACGGAGATTGTTGCAGGTGCGGAAGGGCTTTAAAATATCATAGGAGACTTAAAACATGAGTGAAAAACACATTGGCGAAGTAGTACAGGTCATCGGTCCGGTTCTGGATATCCGCTTTGCGCACGATGAACTCCCGGCTCTTCTCAATGCCATAGAAATAGAATCAAACGGCGCAAAGCTGACGGCCGAAGTAGCACAGCAGATTGGTGATGATGTCGTAAGGTGTATTGCCATGAACTCTACCGATGGTCTTGTCCGGGGCACGAAGGCAGTAGATACCGGCGGCCCGATCACAGTTCCGGTAGGAGATGCCTGCCTGGGACGAGTATTTAACCTTCTTGGAGATCCGGTAGATAACAAACCAGCTCCGGAGGCGAAGGAGCGCTGGTCTATCCATCGTCCGGCTCCTTCTTATGAGGAACAGATGCCGGCTACAGAAATTCTGGAAACCGGTATCAAAGTCGTAGACCTGATCTGCCCATACGCAAAGGGTGGTAAGATTGGTCTGTTCGGTGGCGCAGGTGTAGGAAAAACAGTTCTGATCATGGAATTGATCCACAACGTAGCTACCGCTCACGGCGGTCTGTCTGTATTCACAGGTGTTGGAGAACGTACCCGTGAGGGAAATGACCTTTATAATGAAATGAAAGAAAGTGGAGTTATCGATAAGACGGCTCTGGTTTATGGTCAGATGAATGAGCCACCAGGAGCACGTATGCGTGTCGGACTTTCCGGGCTTACCATGGCGGAGTACTTCCGTGATGAGAAGAACCAGGATGTGCTTCTCTTTATCGACAATATCTTCCGTTTTACACAGGCTGGTTCTGAGGTATCTGCACTTCTTGGACGTATGCCGTCTGCAGTAGGATATCAGCCGACACTGGCAACTGAAATGGGTAACTTGCAGGAGCGAATCACTTCTACACGTAAGGGTTCCATTACATCCGTACAGGCTGTTTATGTGCCTGCCGATGACCTTACAGACCCTGCTCCGGCAACAACTTTCTCACATCTGGATGCTACGACTGTACTTTCCCGTGAAATCTCCAGTCAGGGTATTTATCCGGCAGTAGATCCGCTGGATTCCACAAGCCGTATCCTTTCACCGGAGATCGTTGGTAAAGAGCACTATGAGATTGCAAGATCTGTACAGCGTGTGCTTCAGCGTTACAAAGAACTTCAGGATATCATTGCCATCATGGGTATGGACGAACTTTCTGAAGAAGACAAACGTACAGTAAGCCGTGCACGTAAAGTGCAGAGATATCTGTCCCAGAGCTTTTCAGTAGCAGAACAGTTCACAGGTATGCCTGGTAAATATGTTCCTCTCAAAGAAACTTTAAGAGGATTCAAGATGATCCTTGATGGCGAATGTGATGATATTCCGGAGAGTTATTTCCTGTTTGCCGGTACCATTGATGAAGTATTCGAAAAAGCTAAGAAGCAGTAAAGGAGGTGTCTTATGAGTACCTTCCCTTTACGGATCGGAACACCGGACGGGCTGCTTTTTGAGGGCGATGTGGAACGTGTGGTCTGCAGAAGTATCGGCGGTGATATTGCGATTCTTGCGAGACACTGTAACTTTTGTACTGCTCTTGGAATGGGGGAAGCCAGTGTCGTCATGGCAGATGGAAACAGACGAACTGCGGCCTGTATTGGAGGGATGCTTTCTGTTATGAACGGCACCTGTCGTCTTCTCGCGACCACCTGGGAGTGGAAGGAAGATATTGACGTAGAGCGTGCGCAGGCAGCTAAGAAACGTGCTGAAGAAATGATTGCCAAAGGCGGTCTTACTGACCAGGAATACAAAATGGCATCTGCAAAACTGCAGAGAGCATTGGTGCGTCTGAGTGTAAAAAAATAAAGATGATTTTTGTGAAATTGTCTTGACAAAAATGTTAATAAAAGTGTATAATGCAGAAAATTCATATATTCATTAAGAGAAGGAGCGATGTTGCTACAACATCGCTCCTTTCTGCATTTTTGAGGAGGGAAATCAATATGGAACAGCTGAATGAAATTATTACAAAAATTGATGATTTTGTCTGGGGACCGGTCATGCTGATCCTTCTGGTAGGTACTGGAGTTTTTCTTACTTTTCGAACCAGGTTTTTGACGTGGAGAAATTTGGGTTATGCGCTTAAGAGTACCCTTAGCAAGGAGGCACGGACCAAAAGTCGTGGAGAAGGCGATGTCTCTCCTTTTTCCGCACTGACAACAGCACTGGCTGCAACAATTGGAACAGGAAATATTGTAGGTGTTGCGACTGCCATGGTATCCGGTGGTCCCGGAGCCCTGGTATGGATGTGGATTTCAGCGGCATTTGGTCTTACATCTAAGTTCAGCGAATGTATGCTCGCAATCAAATATCGTGAAGTAAATGCCAAAGGTGAGATGAGCGGCGGACCTATGTATACGATGAAAAAAGGTTTGAAAAATAAAACATTTGGCTCTGTTCTTGCATGGCTTTTTGCATTTTTTGCAGTAATTGCTTCTTTTGGAATTGGAAACATGACACAGGGAAACTCAATCGCAGGGGCACTTCACACTACATTCCATGTGCCGACCTGGGTGACTGGTATTGTGATCACTGTAGTTTCTCTGTTGATTATCGTAGGTGGAATCAAATCGATATCAAAAGTATCTTCTATCGTTGTTCCGGCTATGGCAATCTTCTATGTGATCTGTGGCGTTATTGTAATTGCCGGAAATATTTCAAATTTACCGGCTGGTCTGGCAATGATCTTTAAGATGGCTTTTTCAGTAAAAGCAGTCGGTGGTGGTTTATGTGGTTCGATTGTAGCTTCCATGATGAGTGCAATGAGATTTGGTGTTGCCCGTGGAGTATTTTCCAATGAAGCTGGTATGGGATCTGCAGCGATCACAGCTGCGGCGGCTACTACAGATAATTCGGTTCGTCAGGGATACATAAATATGACAGGTACTTTCTGGGATACGATTGTTGTATGTACGATTACCGGTCTTGCCATCGCTTCTTCGGGAGTACTGGGAATGACAGATGCGGCAGGAGAAATGCTGACCGGTTCTGATATCACGATTGCAGCATTTGAGACGATCCTTGGTTCGGCAGGTGGATGGCTGGTAACAATTGGTATCACACTGTTTGCTTTTTCTACAATTCTGGGATGGGAATATCATGGAGAAAAGGCATTTGAATATCTTCTTGGAACACATAAGTACAACATGGTCTACCGTGTAGTATTTTCACTCGTTGTATATTTTGGATGTACACAGACGCTGAGTCTTGTTTGGAACTTCTCAGATATTGCCAATGCACTTATGGCAATTCCGAACCTTATCTGTATGCTTCTTCTGAGTGGAGAGATTGCAAAGGATATCAAAGAATTCCAGTCTGAGATCAAAAAATAGAGTATTGAAAAATGTGCGTATGAAAAAGTAACATTCAGGAAAAACATCTGAACGGGAGATTTCTCGCTCAGGTGTTTTTTTATATCATATATTTACGGATATGATAGAAAGTGCTATGATGTGTATCACAATCAGAACAAAGAGAAAAGAACCGGGAAGAGGGATTTTATGAAAAATACGACACTGGAAGGCAGGGCAAAGACAAAAAATGGTGTTACCAGGCTTGTTTTTTCTGTTATATGTATTTTGTTGGAGGTAATATTCATTTTATTGTTGTTTACGGGACTTAACCGATATGCAGAGGCAATCAACCTGTTTACAAGAATACTGGGACTGATCATTATTCTAAATATGTATGCATCGCCTGTGACCTCGACAATTAAGATGCCGTGGATCTTTCTGATCATGGTATTTCCGATCATGGGCCTGACTTTGTATCTGCTGGTTGGATTGAATGGCGGTACCAGTAAAATGCGGAAACGTTACCAGAAGATTGACGAACAGCTTTTGCCATTGCTGCCGGAGAATCACGAAATTCTGGAAAAACTGCAGCAGAGCATTCCAAAGGCCGGAAATATATCTTCGTATATTTATAGAAATGCATTTTATCCGGTGTATCAGAATACAGATGCAGTTTATTACGATGAGGCGGCAAAAGGGCTGGAGGCACAGCTTGAAGATCTGGCAAAAGCAGAACATTTTATATTTATGGAATATCACGCGATAGAGGATGCCGAGGCCTGGCAGAGGATCCAGCAGGTGCTGGAAGAGCGGGTGAATGCCGGAGTTGAGGTCAGAGTATTTTATGATGATATGGGTTCTATTGGATTTATCAATACGGACTTTATTAAAAAACTGGATGCGGTTGGAATTCAGTGTCGTGTTTTTAATCCGTTTATGCCTGGCCTGAATGTTTTTCTGAATAATCGGGATCATCGTAAAATCACAGTTATCGATGGCAAAGTCGGATTTACAGGTGGCTATAATCTGGCAAATGAGTATTTTAATCTGACGCATCCGTATGGGCAGTGGAAAGATACAGGTATCCGTCTCGAGGGAGAGGCTGTTCGTTCTCTTACTGTGACATTTCTGGAAATGTGGAATGCAGTCAGTGATAAAGATAAGAATGACAGCGATTTCAATAAGTTCTTTCCAGATTATAAATATGTATCGAGTCAGACCGGATTTATCCAGCCATATGCGGACAGTCCGCTGGATAATGAGCAGGTGGGCGAAGAAGTCTATATCAGTATGGTAAATAAATCAGAAAAATATTGTTGGTTTATGACACCATATCTGATCATTACTGATGAAATGGCACATGCGATAACACTTGCCGCAAAGCGTGGCGTAGATGTCAGAATCATTACGCCGGGAATCCCGGATAAAAAGATGATCTACAGTGTCACCAGATCGTTCTACCATGAACTGGTCAAAGACGGAGTCCGTATTTATGAATGGACACCAGGGTTCTGCCATGCAAAAATGAGTGTTGCAGATGATTGCATGGCAACCTGCGGAACCATCAATCTGGACTACCGTAGCCTTTATCATCATTTTGAAAATGGCTGTTTTATGGCGGATTGTGAAGTGGTTTCGGAAATCAGAAATGACCTTCAGGAGACAATGAAAGAGTGTCGTGAAGTTACTGAAAAGTACCACACAGGACGCAGTGCATATTTGCGTCTGAGTCAGCTGTTTATGAGATTGTTTGCGGGATTATTATAGAAAAAGGCGCGGGCATTCTTGAACTGTTAGCATTGACTCACTATGCCTGAATAAAGTAATATAAAAACATATAAAATGTATGATACAAAATAAAAACAAAATAGACTCTGACGGCAAGGAACTTCATCCGAGCGGGAATAGTTGTTAATGTGAAATCTACAGATTACTGTGCATGGAATAAACAGTAATATTTACAGGACTTCTCTACCCTGACGGTGGAGGAGTCTTTTTGATGTAATAGGAAATTACTCCGTAATGTTCCTATTACATCAAAACGCTCCGCGAGGATGCGACCAGATGCATGAGGAATATGTCTGCTGAAGCAGACCGCATCTGGCGCGCAAAGCGTAACAAGTCCCGCAAAGATTGAGGGATTCAGGGAGTTTGAAGCGGACTTGTCCGCTTTGTTCTTTACGGAATATTACTTTATACAGATATGGAGGGTATTTACAAATGCTGAAAGTAGCAATTTATGGAAAAGGTGGTATTGGGAAATCGACGGTGACTTCCAATCTGGCAGCAGCTTTTGCATCCATGGGAAAGAAGGTCATTCAGATAGGCTGTGATCCGAAGGCAGATTCTACGATCAATCTGCTTGGTGGCGAGCCGCTTCGCCCGGTGATGAATTATATGAGGGAAGAGGATGAAGAACCAGAGAGACTGGAGGATATTTCCAAAGAGGGGTTTGGTGGAGTTCTCTGTATTGAGACAGGCGGTCCGACACCGGGACTTGGATGTGCAGGAAGAGGAATCATAGCGACTTTCCAGTTGCTGGAAGATCTGAGATTATTTGAAACTTATCAGCCGGATGTTGTGCTTTATGATGTGCTGGGGGATGTAGTATGCGGCGGTTTTGCAGCACCGATCCGTGAGGGATATGCAGAAAAAGTTCTGATCGTAACTTCAGGAGAAAAGATGGCGCTGTATGCAGCAAACAATATTTCCAGTGCTGTGCGGAACTTTGAGGACAGAAGTTATGCGAGAGTTTTTGGCATCGTATTGAATCATCGAAATGTTGAAAACGAAACCGAAAAAGTACAGGCGTTTGCACAGAAAAGTAACATTCCAATTGTGGGTGAAATACCGAGAAGTGATGAGATTATCCGCTGGGAAGACCAGGGCAAGACTGTAATCGAGGGAAATGCAAAGTCCGAAATCAGCAGACGTTTTTTTGACCTGGCAGAAATGCTTTTGAAAGCAGAGGAAGAAGAATGAGCAGAGCTTATTATTGTACAGTAGGAGAATTAAATAAGTGTGGAAGAGATAACATTCCGGATCAGTTTAAATCCAATATGCATCTGATCTACAGCTCCCCGGCGACACTTGCCTTTAATTCTCCAGGAGCAGAAGGATTCGGGGTAAAGAGAGCCGGGCTCGCCGTTCCGGATTCGATCATGCTGATCGTGGCACCGGGATGCTGCGGACGAAATACATCCCTGATCAGTTCCATGCGTGAATATGACAATCGATTTTTTTATCTGATGATGGACGAGACAGATATTGTGACAGGTCGTCATCTGAAGAAAATCCCAAAGGCAGTGGAAGAAATCTGTAATAGTCTGGATAAGAAACCATCTGTCGTGATGGTCTGTATTACTTGTGTGGATGCACTTCTTGGCACAGATATGGAGCGTGTCTGCCGTAAGGCAGAAGAACGGACCGGACTTCCGGTACGCCCGTGCTATATGTATGCATTGACCAGAGAAGGTAGAAAACCACCAATGGTGCATGTACGACAGTCTTTATATTCTATGCTTGAGCCGACAAAAAAGAAGGGAAATGTCGTTAATCTTCTGGGATTTTTCTCACCTCTTGTGGATGACTGTGAGCTGTATGATCTCCTTCACAGTGCAGGAATTAAGACAATCCACGAGATATCCAGATGCAGAGATTTTGAAGAATATAAGACGATGGCGGAGGCGAATTTCAATCTGGTTTTGCATCAGGAATCACGT
>UMKA01020048.1_pt1 | contig 12640 bp, 11 predicted proteins | sample 1966211 | NCBI WGS metagenome assembly UMKA01 (sample SAMEA4836165, study PRJEB28245) | human gut metagenome | biome: gut microbiome; material: fecal sample | place: Denmark | collected 2008
TGTAGGCGGTGTATTTTCGTTCGAGACTGACGCCGCTGCTATTGACCAGGGCGCTCGTGTATATCTGAAAGATGACGGGACGGTTACTGCTACACAAGGCAGTAATACTTATCTGGGTGTTGCGTGGTCTGCCGCACCTGCTGCATCTGGAACAACTGTTGACGTAAAAATTAATGCCGGCGCCGATGTAGCGACAGCCGCTGCAGCATCGGCACCTGGCGAATAACAGAAACTTCAAAACTGAATAGGGGTGGATTTTGCCTGCCCCTATTTTTTTACACCCTAAAACAGGCGAAAAAGGGGGTTTTTATGGCGAACAATGCGATAAAAGCAATCATGCAAAAAGCATTTTTCTCTGGCCCATTGGCCGAAAAAATTATCTATAACGGTATAGAAATTTCGGCAATAGTGGAGATTGGGGAAGAACTTGACCGGACCGAGGTTTACTACAAAGAGCTTGACCGTTCGGCGAAAATCAGCGATAAGGCCAAGTTTACTGTTTGTGATGTAGATGTTCCGGAACCTAAAGCCGGAGATTATATCGAATACGGTGGCGCAGGTTGGAATGTAAATGCTATTTGCCTGAAGGACAGCCTTGCCGGAAACACTACGCTGTCAGCGTCTAAGAAGGAAAGGAGCGGGTTAAGGTGATGATCGTTGTTGATATCCAAAATGGAATATCACAGTATCTTCAGGCGTTGATCCGCAGCTCTCCCGATTTTGTACGCGGTTGCAGTAAAAGTATGGGTTACTTCGTACAGAAGGAGATCAAAGACGAACTGCGAAAGGGCGGCGGTTTTAAAAACAGCTGGCCTAAACGCATCCCGTGGCAAGTCCGCAATGATCTTAGATCTGGAGCGCCTCACCGCTGGTATGGTCGCCTGATAAACGCTGTCGGATATCAGTACACAAATAATGGCATTGTGAAAGTAGGCTGGACGTCGGCAGCATCAGCCAAGTATGGCCGCATTCAGGAAGAGGGCGCAAGCTATCCTGTTACTGCATTTATGCGGCGCCGCTGGGGCAAAGCTGGTCATCCGCTGCGCGGCGATACGACGCGGTTGGAAGTTCCGGCCAGACCATTTTATGAGCCGATAATGAATAAGCTGGCACCTAAGTTGCCCGCTTATGTCGAGGCTAAAGCCCAGGATTTTTTAAACAACGGCGGCAGCTTTAGAAAAACGGCTGGAAAAGGCCGGAAGTATACGGTTTTCGGGGGGTAAAGCATGGGTAAATTACAAAAGAATCTAACGGACATTGCTGTGGCTTTGGCCGATCATCTGGCTAAGTCCGAAAAGTTGCAGACATTCTGTCAGGAGCGATACGGAAAATCGCCGCTGATCGCAGTGGGTGATGCCACGGAAGCTTTTGCGCCGACAGTAGAGGACGCTCCCTATATTTTTTTCTACGGACTTTGGAAGGACGAAGGCATAGGGAAAAAGTCTTGTAGCTACAACTGCAATTTGTCTATTGGTATCGCCGATGATAACAGGGAAGCTTTTGAAACCGAGCAGGGCGTTAAAGTATTTTCTGGCAGTAAGGAAGTCGCTGACTTCGCGATAGTGATCCAGAAGGAACTGGACGCTTATCGGGACGGCGCGCGGCCTATGGACGAAACGAAGGTAATTCAGCTGGGCGCATTGGATTCTGCGGGCCAGCACTGGGTTACTGATATGGAATGTAAATGGACGATGGAGCAAACGCTGAGCACGTCCTACGAAGAAGAGTTTTAGAAGGGGGCAAGACAAATGTTGAAAATGAATTTACAGCTGCACGCAGCGCAGGCCATTGGTGTATATACCACTCTGAAAATGGCCTTTGAAACCGAGTTCGGTAAAGACCCTGCAAACTTGGCCAGTAAAGCTGTGCAGATGCCTTTTAACACCTGCGGGTTAGCCGCAAGCCAAAATAAAACAGATCCCGCGACCATTCGTGGCCGTCGAGATCCAGTTGAACCTATCATGGGTAACATTGACGTTGGCGGTGACATCGCTGTGCCGCTGGACGCGACAGCCTTCGGGTACTGGTTTATGGCGGCGATGGGCGCACCTACGACGACAGAAGTAGAGGGCAAGACAGGGTACTTTAAGCACGTGTTCAAACCGGCCGATAATCAGCCGTCATTGGTACTGGAAAAGGGTTTCCCGAAAATCAATTCCTATGCTAAATACAACGGCTGTAAAATTTCCAAAATATCCATTTCTGCCGGCGGTGATGGCGAGGTAACGGCGACGATCACGGTAATGGGTTGCGACGAAAAGATCAGTACAGCGACCATGACAGCGACACCTACTGAACCGGTCATGAACCGTTTAAATAATTTTATGGCAGATTTGCTGCTGGGCAACGACAAGACGGCCACGGTGACCGCTTTTACTATGGATATTGATTTTGGCCTGGACGGTGATACCTATGCTATCGGTGGCAAAGGTTACCGCACAGCTGTAAATGAGGGCCTTATCACCATTACCGGCAGTATGACGGCGTTCTTTAATGACAATACATATTTAGAGATGGCCGAAAACAGCACAGAAACAAGCGCGGAGCTGGTCTTTGCGGTAGGAGATATGAAGCTGTCGCTGCTGCTGCCGGAGATCCAGTTCAACAGAAATTCCCCAGCCGTTGATGGGCCGTCCGGAATTAAACAAGAACTGCAATACAGCGCCTACTATCAAGACAGCGCTGAAAATGCTGCAATCGTAGCAACTATGCAAAATACAACTGAAAGTTATGAATAAAGGAGCGAGCAAAATGGCTGAAAATAAAAAAACAATCTTAGAAGTACGTGGCATGACTTGGGCGGAACATTGTAAATACGCTAAAGAAGTAAGACCTCAAGTGAAAGATGCAGATCCGGATGAGAATGACATTGTTGTCGCGAATTGGATTTTTGAGACCATCTATCCAAGCGCTAGCATTGACGACTTTAGCCCTGGTGAGGTAATTGCAATAGCATATCGCACGATGGCGTTGAGCGGAGAAATAAGGACGGAAGAAATAAAAAACTTAAGGCCATCTTCGCTTGGCAACGGGAGCGAAGCGGCTATTGTAGAGATTGCCGAAGAATCTACGAACGCCGAAAAATAGAATTACCGTGCAGCAGTTGTCAGTATGCACCGCCGGCAGTATTGCCAGGTAACATACAGGTTGTAGAAGTGTGGAATATTGTGCAGCGGTGTTTTCGCTATGTATCGACATTTACTGGAGCCCATCCGATAGGCTTCAACTGGCTGGAAGTGGATTTTTTAACTAGGACATACGGTATTGAAATGTCGCCGCTGCTGTTGGAAAAACTTCGGGTTATTGAAAAATTAGTAGTAGAAGCGGCACTGGAGAAGGGGGATAAATAAAATGGCGGTAGCTGAAACCAAAGTAAAAATATCATTACTTGACGCCATGAGCCCTGGACTCAGCCGAGCAAAAAGATCTATTGATGGTATTGATAGTTCTAGTCGCGCATTGGGACCAGCTTTTGCATCTGCAGCCGGACAAGCTGCTGGGTTGGTAACTGCGCTAACCGGACTCTACGGATTGACAGAAATGGGAGCCGAGCTCATAAAGCGGCCCTTTGAGTTTGCCAAAGGTATGGAAACTAACAGCTTAGGTATTGCCGGTATATTGCAGTCCATGACTGAAATCAACGGCAAACAGCTGGAATGGAACCAGGCAATGAGTATTTCTCAGGGGATTCTTCGCGACTTGAATGATGCGGCGTTGCGAACTGCAGCAACAAGTGAAGATCTAGTTGAAGCGTTTAGAGCTTTGCTGGGACCAGGGCTTGCTGGTGGAATGAATATTGACCAGCTGAAGGAGTTTACAACGGTCGGCGTTAATGCGGTTAAATCTTTAGGGTTACCTCGGAACCAGATTTTGCAGGAGTTACGCGATCTTGTTCAAGGCGGCATTCGGCCGCAGTCCAGTACGTTGGCCGTGGCTTTGGGATTAACGGATGCCGATATAGCTGCTGCAAAAGTCAGTAGCGAAGGGCTTTTTGAATTTCTTACAAAGCGAATGAAAGGTTTTGAACGTGCGAGTCTTGAGACACCCAAGACTATGGCCGGATTGATGGATCAGATTACAGAAGGGTTCACCCGGTCTGCGGCTACTGGTACCGTCGGCATTTATAACGCATATAAAGATACTTTAGGCGATATTGCCAATATGTTTTTGGATCAGAAAAGTTTCGAGTTGAACAAAGAAACTATCGACGGGATGAAAGCATTTTCTGACCATGTTATAAATGCGGCTAAAGGGGCAGCCGAAGTCGGGAAAGTAATGACAACGGTAATCACTCCAGCGATTGGAGTTTTAGGGCCAAGCCTGGGGTGGGTTGCCGATAATGTAACAACTATAGCTACAGGATTTGCCGCATGGAAGGTTGGTAGCGTAGCTAACGATATAGCTCAGATAACGTCTAATACAAATGGTGCATATCAAGCACAGACGATGCTAGGCGGCGCTGTTCAACGGACGCTAGGGTACTACCAAACCGGCAAAGCGTCAATTATGGAACGTTATCAGATGGAGATGCAAGCTGCCACTCAAGCTTCGAGCGTAGTTCGGCAGGCGCATAATAAAGCCGCTGCTGCGGCTAAAGCTCGGCAGGTTGTTGAAAATACTGTAGCTAAACTGACTGCCGATGGATATAACGGATTGGCCGTAAGGCTTCATGCACTTAACACCCGATACCAAATAATGGGCGCAACCTCAGACCAAGCAGGAAAAATGCAATATCAAGCTGCTCGGTTAGCTGCAAAAGGACAGCGCGAACTCGCTGTGGAGTTGATTAACGCACAAGAGAAACATTTATTGGCGGCCAATGCGGCCAAAACGCAAGGGACCGCCACCGTAGGACTTTACAACAAAGTAATCGGGTTTACTGGTGCGGCAACTGTAGCAGCAGGAGCAATTGCGATGATTACCGGTGAAACGGATAGCTGGATTGGGAGCATGGCGAATGCGACATTTCAAGGTGGCATACTTATATCCACTGTTTTGAACCTTACTCAAGCTATTCAAGCGTTGAAATTAACTGCTGGGGTAGGAATTTTTGCAGGGATAGGTACTGCTGCCGCAGCTATTGGCTATGGTGCTTACCAAAAGTACCAGCACTATGATAACGGCGGTAAGTTTACCTATGATGAAACCGGCCAGGTGCTTATGGATGATAGCGTTACTGTTCCGGATACTGGGATAAATGCTGTTGATTATAGCGCTCAGATTGCGGCTAAGCGCAGGGCAAAAGATGCTGCTGCTAAAGCGGCAGCTGTTGATGCTAAAAATCTGAACTTGAAAGACTTTGGCGGTACTGCGGATGACAAGAAAAAAGGTAAAAGCGGCGGCAAGTCTCAAGCTGAACGCGATGCGGAGAAGGCTCTTAAAGAGCTGACAAAGTATCAGGGAAAAATTGCCGAGCTGTCGCAGGAATTAAACCGAAAAATCATAGAGGAAACTGGCACGTCTTTCGATGTGGCCAACGCTTCGCTGGCCGAAGAAATCGAAAAAATGAATTCGACTATCAGCAAGGCCCAGCTCGCCGGTGTTGATCCAGAAGCAATAAAGAAAGTCCAGGAGCAGATCGATAGCTACCAAAACTATAAATCTGCCCAGAATTATCGTGATTACCTGACCGATAAGCACAATTTGGACATGGACTACTTCCAAACGCTTGAAGATACCCACGCAGTGCATATCAGCGAGATTGATGCGCTGCGGGTGACGGAGCTGGAGAACTACAGAGAAAAGTTGCGGAATGAACTTGAAGATACGGAGCTGACGCAGAAAGAAAAACTCCGCATCCAGCAAGAATATGCTGCTGCCACAAAAGAACTGCAGGAGGCTCAATCGGCTGATATAAGTGCTTCGTGGAAAACGGCGTTCGACGAAATTAAGAACCTGCAGTATGACCAACTGGCCACGATGCGGCAAGGGTTGGACGACTTTTTCGGAACCTTTACCAACTTTGGTCAGAACATGTTGACCGAACAAAAGTCACTGTCCGAAATGTCAGACCAGCTTTTTAAGGATCTGGCCAATAGCATCATGAACACCATGATGAAAGTCATTATGCAGGGGCTGGTCATGAACATGGTTACAAGCATGTTCGGCATGGGCGGCGGCGGTGGCCGTGGGTTCGTTGGCCTTGATGCTATCGGCGGGAATGTTAGTGGTAATTTTGATATCGGCAGTGCTTTGGGTGGGACTGGTGCCATGATGAATGGAATAAGCTACCGTGCTAAAGGCGGTTATTCTCCGGTCGGAATGTATCTTGTCGGAGAAGAAGGACCAGAGCTGCTTGATTTAAATACGCCAGGACGTGTTTACACCGCAGAGCAAACGCGGCAGGCCTTATCCGGTGGCTCCGGCATCCAGAGCGTACAGGTGAACGTCACTAACGAGAGTGGACAGCCGGTACAGGCCAGCCAAAGCACAGCGACGCTCGACGTTGACCGCCTGGTGATTGGTATTGTGCTCAAAGCGGTAAACAATAACGAAGGCGGGTTCCGTGACGTTATGCGTTCTGCCGTAGCTACTTATTAAGGGGGCGTTATGTATGGCAGCTAAATATGATTGGCCGGCCGGGATTAAAAATCCTGACTATCCGCTGGATGAGCAACTCGCTGACCCTACACTGCGGTCAGAGTTTGAGGACGGCTCGCAGCAGACCCGGCCGAAGCATACACGTATTAGAAACACCTTCACAGTGAGCTGGAATTCGCTTCCAGACGACGAAAAGCAACTGCTTGAGGATTTCTACCGGAATACCGTCAAAGCGGGCGCAGAGGCCTTTAATTGGACGCACCCGGTATCAGGTAAGCAGTACGTTGTGCGGTTCGGTGCGGCACCGAAGATCAAAGCAAAGATGCTGCATTATTATACGGTGTCTATAACACTGAATGAGGTGTAGGCCATGGCGATTAAATTATCAACATTGGCCAAGCTTGCCAAGAACGAATTATGCAGTGGGACCGCTTTTTTGATTTTGCTGAAGATAGAATTGCCGGGATTGGAAGCTGAAGATAATATTCACGTTGTTGCAAATACTGAGGATATTTACTGGTGCGATCAGTTATATCAGGCATTCCCGTTTCAGATTGGTACAGTCAAAGAGGACGGGTCAGGATCTATACCAAGCGTTGAGCTGAAGGTAGATAATACAACACGTGATATGGAGTATTGGCTAAATCATGGCGGTGGTGGTGTAAATGCCAAGGTAACATTATATGTCGTATTGTCGACAGCTTTGGATAATCCGGTACCAGAGCTGCAGGAAGTTTATTCCGTAACCGATGCTACGGCATCTGAACAGTGGGTAACGTTTTCACTCGGCAACAGCTACCCTTCGCAGGCCCGGCGGCCGTGGGACACATACAAGAAAAATAACTGTTCTTTTCGTTATAAAGGACCAGAGTGCGGATGCACTTCTGAACTTGAAGGCTGTAACCATACGCTGGCTGATTGTCGAAAGCGTGGAAATAGTAAACGTTTCGGTGGGTTCCCTGGCATTGATCAAGGAGGTTTATATGTCTAATTCAATTCAGTATGCTGATCTTATTGGTGTGCCTTTCCAAAATTTAGGCCGCGATGTTAAGACCGGTCTTGATTGCTACGGATTGGTGGTTGAGATTTATCGCCGTTGCGGAAAAGACATCGGCGAGTATTATTCTGACTGCTCGGATAAAGCCAGGATCAATGCGATACTGAGGCGTGAAGTTGCTACGATGAAATGGCGCCGGATTGCAGAAGGAGAAACTTTACCGGTACCATGCCTGGTTGCTCTGCGATTTAATTCGCCGCCAGGAGTAGTAAATCATACTGGGGTTTATATCGGTAACGGCCGCTTTATCCATACACGTGAAAAAATCGGCTGCTGCGTTGATAGTATTACGTCTATCGCATGGCAGAAGCAGATTGAGGGATTCTATGAATTTGTGGGGTGATCGCCCTTGATTACTATTGTTTTTGTAAAAAATCCGTTCGAACCGGATAAAGACAGGTCAAGAAAGCAGGTGGAATGTACCGGCGAAATGCTCGAAAGCTATATCGCCGAATACCGTACCCTGCTGCCGGATCAGGAACTGCACATCCAGGTCAGCGGTACTATCGTCAAGCATCCAGATCAATGGCTGGTTATGGACGGAGCTTTTATAACCGTTCATCCGGTCGTCGGTAAGGGCGGCAAAAGCATTTTAGGTCTTGTTGCCATGGTTGCGTTGACCGTTGTTTCAATGGGTGTTGGTGGCGCTGCTGCCGGCGGTGCGTGGGGTGCATGGAGTGCAGCTGCTACTGCTGTGAATACGGCTTGGGGTTACGCAGCTGCAATGGGAATAATGCTCGTTGGTGGAACATTGATTTCTAAATATCTAATGCCGAAAGTATCACTTGGTAAATTTAACAATACTACATCTGACCCAACCTATAGCTGGAATGGCATTCAAACTATGGACGGGCAGGGCAATGCTATCGCAATAACTTACGGCATCGTAAAGTCTGGTGGCCAGAGTATTGCCAAGTTTATAACCAACAACAACAACGACCAGGTACTTAACTGGATGGTCTGCGCAGGGGAAGGACCCCTGACTATCAGCGATGTAAAGCTTAATGATAATCCTATTTCTAACTATAAGGATGTTACTGTCGATATCCGGCCCGGTACTAATACGCAGGAGATTATCAACAACTTTAACGACGTTATCACTCCACGGTCGCTGGGGTATGAGGTTTTAAATAACGAGTACCGTACGGATATTATCCCCGGTAACACAACCGAGGGCATTATTGTTGACATTGAATTTAGCCAGGGTTTGTACCATGCCAACGACGACGGCAGTCTTGGTACAGCTTGGGTTGATATCAACGCTGATTATGCGCTTCGCGGTAGTGGTGAATGGAAGCCGTTGGTCACTAGCTATACCATAGTAAAACCTAACCCAGTTAATGCTGAGTTGATTGATGGTTCTGCGGAGCTTGGAAATTGGAAAATCAGAGTGCAGCGGGTGAAATCAGAAACTACAGACAGCGATGGGGATACGGTTAAAGTAATTCGTTGGACCATCTATGTAGGCTCCCCAAGTGTTCCAGACCTGTGGTTTGCTGGACCATTTACTGGTTGGAAAATTGGATCTTTTTCGCCAGGCGAAACTGGTACCATCAACGTCGGCCCGTTTAGGTTTGACAAGCCGACAATGCAGGCCAAAGGAAGCGGCTATAGCACTACGGTTGAGGTGACGAAAAACGGCCGTGTTAGTGCGGCGCAGTCTACGGCTGTCCGGCGTAGTTTCAGGGTTGATAATATCCCGCCGGATGAGTACGAGGTTAGAGTTACAGTCATAGGCCGCTCGGCAGCTACCAACAGTACCCGTGACGGCGTGAAATGTTGGTGGACTACGGTATCGAGCGTGATTTATGACGATTTCACGTATCCGAACAAAGCTTTGATTGGCTTGAAAGCGTTGGCTACCAATCAACTTTCTGGGGCGGCTCCTAACCTGACCTTTATTAAAGAGCGGGCGACGGTGCTGGCCTATAACCCGGCCGTCGGGTACCAGGAGAAGGAAGCAACCAATCCGGCCTGGGCGGCCTATGATTTCTGTCACGGCGCCCGGTTACTGGAAGATCCTCGCACAGGCCAAAACGTTATAGACGTGCGCGGGGTACCGGCAGAGTTGATGATGTACGACCGTTTCGAGGAATGGGCGGAGCATTGCGACAAGATGAATTTAAAAATCAACATCGAGATGGCGACGGTCGGCGAGTTTTGGCAACAAGTCAACACCGACATTGCTCCGGTTGGTAGAGGTAAGGTTGTGCAATTCGGTACCCGCTTTGGGTGCATTTGGGACCATGTATCCCAACCGGTGCAGATGTTTACTATGGGCAACATAGTGGCTGGCAGCTTTCAGCAGACCTGGCTCGGTACTAAAGACCGCGCTAACGCAATAGAGTTGACCTTTAATAATGCTGCGAAGGACTATGACCGTGACACGCTGACCTGCTACGGCGATAACTACGACGCTCCCGGCATTATTCCGAAAACGACGCAGATACAGATCAACGGTATCACCAGCTGGGATCATGCATACCGCGAAGCTAAGTATCAGCTGAAATGTAACGAGCTGCTTATGCAGAGCGTTGAATTCAAAGCGGATATCGACGCTATTGGGTGTATGGTCGGAGATCAGATACTGGTAGCCCACGATGTGCCGCAGTGGAGCCACAGCGGCCGTATAGTCCAAAACAATGGGCTGTATGTCGTAACGCTGCCTATTGATCCTGATACCGTGGATATGACGCTTGATTATCAATTTCAGTATCGCAGCATTAACGATAATCTGCACAGCCGGAAGGTGAGCAGCATCGATATTGTCGGCAATATGGTCAGCGTTACAGTGGCTACAGGTTTTGACGCAGACGACCCGCCGCAGGCACAGGATATCTTTGCTCTTGGCCCGGTGGAGCGCACGTGCAAACCTTTTATCGTTACCAACATTTCCAGAAATGGCGATTATCAGCGGCAAATCTCTGCGCTTGAGTATAATGCGGCTATTTTTGACGAAAATTACGACATCCCAATGCCTGACTATTCGCTGGATACGGATAACGATGCGCAGAACGTTATCAACCTGCAGGCCCGGCAAGTGGCCTACAAAAATAAGCAGGGGACGTTGCGCTGTAAGATGTTCGTTTCATGGCAACTTCCAGAAGGAGCTAAGGCGGATTCTTTTACCATCTTGCTTTCTGATAACTATGGCAGCACATGGAAGGTAGCGGGATCTGCCTACGGTATGGAAATGGAGCTCGACACGCAACCATTTACCGAGTATATGGTCAAGGTTATTACTGTCCTTAAACTCCGGCAGGCTACCGGTACTATCGTTGGCCCGGTGGGCGCAGGCATCGATGAGTTACCGCCGGATGTCACGACTTTAGATCACGAAGAACTTTCGAGCGGCACCCGTCGTTTTTGGTGGACGTTTGAGTATCCGAACCCGAATGATATTGCTGGCTTTAAGATCAAGTATATTCAGGGTAATAGCTTAAACTGGAATGCTGCCTACGAATTGCATAGTGGTTTTATTACTCTGCAGCCTTTTGAAACGCAAGCGCTGCGCCAAGGCGTACATACAGTGATGATAAAAGCTGTAGATAACGCCGGGCAGGAAAGCCAGGGTATGTCTTACTGTGTTTTGAATCTGGGAGATCCGCTTGAAGATAACGTGCTTTACAAAGAGGACTTTGCGTCTGATCAATGGAGCAAAGTTGTTACTAATGGCGTTATTTTGGATGATGGATATATCCATGCTCCACAATCGTCTTACTTCTGGAGCTATCCTGAATGCGAGTTTTGGGTACAACCTGATTGGGCTTTCTGGCGTGAGCAGTATAATGCCTTTTATCTTAATGCACAGCTTGTTGTGCCGGCTTCCGGACAATTTTGGCTACGTTATGATATCAGCGGTCCAGCAGCAATTGAATACAGGATTACTGGCAAAAATAATTTTTGGGATTCTCCGGATGCTCCGTTTTGGGATGAGGAAGATTGGGCTTTTTGGCCGGATGAAACCGTACTATTTAAGCCGTACACTTGTAAGGTTCAGGTCAAAGCTGGTGATGTAATTCAGATCCGCGTGCTTGCTCCGCCGAATACAACTGAAGAATCTGTATTGCGTTCGTTAGTCATGATCGTGGATGTACCGGATAGGGAAGAACATTTTGAAAATTTAGAAGTGCCGATCGAAGGTATTTCTCTTGAAATTCAAACACCACACTACTATACAACAGCAGTCAGGATTGATGCTGTGCAAGATTATTCCGGCAGCGTAACTATTGCGAGGGCGGCGGTTATCAGTCGTAATCCTTGTAGGATCAAGCTGTTGGATATAAATAATAACCCTGTCGCAGGAATTGTTGATGTAACCTGGCAGGGATTTGTGAAGGAGGTTTTATGATGGCTGAATCAGCCTTAAAAATTCCGAAGTTTAAAATTATGGGTGATGCCCTTAAGGTTTATAACAAGGTAAATGGTGTTGCACAAGAAGGTGCAACTACACAGGCTGCTATGATGGATTTTTTGCAAAACAACAACGATATTCTACGATGTTTCGTTGAAATGCTGTGGCAGGAGCAGAAGCCTGTGGTAGTCGGACAATTGGTTTGGTCGCCATCGCTGCCGAATGGGGTCATAGCAAAGGTTACTCAGGCGGGGACACTCGGAGCCGATGAACCTATATGGCCATCAATAGTTGGTAGCACTGTTGAAAGTGGGAGTGCGGTATTGAAGATTGTGCTTTGGGCACCGGAGACCTTGCCAGCCGATGGTGGTACTGCTGCTTTAGCTAATAATGCAGAAAAATTAGGCGGACAGTTACCGGCATATTATGCGACAGCTACGCAACTGGCGGCAAAAGCAGCATTATTAAGCCCGGCTTTCACCGGCATACCAACGGCTCCAACAGCAGATGCTGGCACCAATACAGATCAGATTGCTACAACGAAGTTTGTTATGACTGCATTGTCTGCGTTGAGTTCACAGGGAAAAATAGTTTCATACAGTCTGGCACAAAATGGTTATTGTAAATGGGACATCGGCTTAATTCTACAGTGGGGAATGATCTCAAACAATAAAGCTGTATTTCCTATT
>UMKA01030238.1_pt1 | contig 12511 bp, 13 predicted proteins | sample 1966211 | NCBI WGS metagenome assembly UMKA01 (sample SAMEA4836165, study PRJEB28245) | human gut metagenome | biome: gut microbiome; material: fecal sample | place: Denmark | collected 2008
ATCATGTTGCCGGACAGCAGCATCATTTTGCGGCTGTTTTGTTTTCCAAATTCCTGTACTTCCATATAAACGTTCCCCCCCTCAGACCCCTGCGTTATTTTTGACTAACTCCTATCTCCATCATACCAGAACCCGCCTCAAAAATCCACAAAAAAGAACCTGGGAAGTTTGTTCTTCCCAGGTTCTCTGTTGCATTATTTATCGCGTTCTCAGTCTTTATCGCGGTCGCGGCGGTCCGGCTTTTTGGTTTCCGGCTCCGGCGGGCGGCTTACCAGGCGTACTTCCTGCACGCGGCGGTTGGTGGCACGGGTCACGGTACCGTCAAAGCTGCCCCACACAAAATGGTCACCCACTTTGGGCAGGCGGCTGAGCTTTTCCTGCACCAGGCCGCCGATGGCCACCGCGTCGATTTCCTCTTTATCGCGGATATCCAGCTCCTCGGCCACATCGTCCACGCTGGCACCGCCGGCAATCAGCCAGCTGCCATCGCTCTGCTGGCGGATATCCTCCACCACTTCATCATGTTCATCCCAGATCTCGCCAACCAGCTCTTCCAGGATATCCTCCAGCGTGATGATGCCCGCAGTGCCGCCGTATTCATCCACCACAACTGCCATATGGTGCTTGCTTTCCCGCAAAGTGCGCAGCAAAGCGGAGATGGGGGTCACGCTGGTTGTGTACAGCGTGGGGCCGATCAGGCTTTCCAGCTTGACATCTTCATCGCCCTTGCGCATGGCGGCAAAACAGTCTTTTTCATGTACCACGCCAATGATGTTATCAATGGTTTCGTGGTATACCGGCAGGCGGGAATAGCCGCTGTCGGCAAAAGTTTCGGTCACTTCGCCCATGGGGGTATCATCCGCCACGGCGATCACATCCACGCGCGGGGTCAGAACGTCCTGGGCTTCCACATCGTCAAATTCAATGGCGCTGCGGATCAGCTCGCTTTCGCGGTTGGTCAGCTCACCGTCTTTTTCGGCTTCGCTCACCATGGTTACCAACTCACCTTCGGTAATGGTGTCCTTTTCGTCGGTATAAAAGCGGCTGGCCAAAAAGCTTTTCCATTTGCCAAAAATAAAGTTCAGCGGCCCAAATACCGCCACAAGGGCACCAAGCGCCGGCGCAAAGGCCATTGCAATGGATTCCGGCATTTCCTTCGCCATGCTTTTGGGGGTGATTTCGCCAAACGTCAAAACCAGTAAGGTCATGACAATGGTGGAAGCCGTGGGGCCGTAAGCATTGCCCAACAACCGGCTGAACAGCACCGTTGCAAGCGAAGACGCACCGATGTTTACAATGTTGTTGCCGATCAGAATGGTGCTCAGCAGGCTGTCATACCGTTCAGCCAGGGCCAGAACCTTGGCTGCCTGCCTATCGCCATCCTCCGCGCGGCTTTTTAAGCGGATCATGTTCAGCGAGGAATATGCTGTTTCCGATGCCGAAAAAAAGCCCGACAACATGATCAAAACGATCAGTGCGGCGATCATAAATATACTACTGCCATCGTCCATTGGAGAACCATCAACTCTTTCTTTTGTTTTTTGGCTGCCTGTGCGGCAGCGTTATCAGTATTGTATGCAGGGTATACTACACACATTATAGGTTATTATAGCATACTGTCTCCAAAAGCGCAAACGCTGCAAAGGCTTTTTGCACAAAACAGTCGTTTCAGCCAAAATGTGTGCCCATTTGGCCGCCCGCTTTGCTATACCTGCATACAAAAAGGCCCCCGCCTTACAGCAGAGGGCTTTTGCACACAATACCGGAAATTATTCCTATGGCAACACCGCATAATTCCCGCCTTACGGCTTAAGCACCGCTCCGGCGGCTGCGGCACGGCATCTGCCGCACCTCGCTCGCCGTATCGGTACTTAGAATTATGCGGTATTGCCCTATACTTTTTTGCTTCCCTCTCCGGGAAGATGATTTTGTTGACAAAGAAGAAGATCTATGAAACCGATACCGCCATTGTATCGTCCCCTTGTGGTCTGAATGGGGTATGTAAGTGAGAGTACATCCACGTCGGTGCGGATGGTGCGGATGGATACATTGAACCGGGAAGCCAGATCTCGCATTTTAATGCGCATTTTTGCATCGCAAAGGATTTCGACAATCTGACATCGACGCTCCATTGCATCCATCGCACCACCTCCCTTCCGTTGCCCTATCTCTATCGTAATGGTTAAATAGGAAATAAACCTTACTATTTAAAAAATAAAATTCCACGCATTGAATAACCTTTCTTTGGACATAGAAAAGTTTTATGCATGGTGGAGATCGGCACCCTACCGCAGAACATAAAACAAAAAGAGCAGAAGAGCTAGTGCCACAGGGCACCTGCTCTCTGCTCTTTACGGCAGGATAGAAATATTTTTCCTGGATGCTGCGTGTGTGCGCTATACGATCAGTTGAAAATAATGTTTTGTATTATTTTCTGGCACCGCTTTGTTACAGCCAACCAAGTTTCCCCTTCCCAATTTAGAATTTTATTTCTTTTCAATATGGAATTTACATTCGTTCAACTTGCCAACAGACAACGATACAATGTATTTAGCACGAAATTGTCGAAATTTGTTTCTTGGGGTGAACGGGATGTATGATTTTTCTGAAAAGCTCGCTGCCGTAGTGCAGGCTGCGCGAATCGCTCATGGCTTGACGCAGGAAGAGCTTGCCGAAACGATTGGTGTGACAGGGAAATCAATTTCCAATATTGAACGCGGCGTTGCCAACCCGGAATTTGAATCCATCTATCTGTTGTTCCGTTTTCTGGGCATCGATGCCAATGCAATCTTTTACCCGGAGCGTAGCGATGTTGACACTATGCTGAATCAATTTCAGCGCTTGCTTGCTGGCTGCACCGGTGACGAACTGGAGATGCTGTTATCCATCAATTGCGAGATCCCGATCCACACACGGCGAATAGATGAAGTTGGCGAAGTAGAAACCGTTTAAGAAAATGGCCCGCTTTTCAGTTGCATGAAAAGCGGGCCTTGCTGCTATTTATAGACCTTTGTGCAGGGATAGATTTTTCTTCGGATGATATCTACCCGCATTTCCTTTTTGTATTTCGGGCAATACATCGGGAAACGAAGCGCCAATGTATCTTGATAAATCTTTGTTTTCGTCTTATTGTGGCAAACCGGGCAATTAACCCATACAGATTTTGCGGTACATTCATTTGCCAAACAGTCTGCTCTTTTTTTGGTGCCGCCTTTTACTACAAACATCTACGGTTTTGCCTTCTCCGAACGCAATGCACACACATTTTGATATATGTTTCCACAGAAAACCGCACTACCCGCCACAATGCTCCGTGCCCCGGCCGCATAGGCGCCGGGCAGGGTACCGGGGGTGATGCCGCCATCCACCTGGATGACGGTATTGCTCCCCTGCCCTTGCAGCAGACTTTTGGCAGCAGCGATCTTCTCGTTGCTGCCGGGCAGATAGACCTGCCCGCCGCAACCGGGGTGTACCGTCATCAGCAGCAGCTGCGAAATTTGGGCCAGGTACGGCAGGGCCGATTCCACCGGCGTTTCGGGGTTGAGTACCAGCCCGGCTTGCATCCCGGCGGCGCAGATGGCCCGCAGGGCCGCTTCCGGCCCGCCCGGGATCTCGTAATGGACCGAGACCCGCTTTACCCCCAGTTCCTCCAGTTCCGGCAGAAAATCCAGCGGCTTTTCCACCATCAGGTGAACGTCTAGGGGTTTGGTGGTCAGGCGTTCCATCGTACGCACCATGCCCGTACCAAAGGAGATAGCCGGCACAAAGTGCCCGTCCATCACGTCGATGTGAAAGGCATCCACACCGGCGGCATTGGCCGCCCGCATGTCCCGCTCCAGATTGGCAAAGTCGGCGGCCAGAATGGATGCACACAGTTCAAACATTATTCTTCCTCCAGCTGGGATACCCGACGGCTGTGACGCTCCTCCTCCGAGAAAGGCGTGTCCAGGAAGATGTCCACGATTTCCAGCGCCAGGCCGGGTCCGGTGACCAGCGCGCCCAGAGCAAGCACGTTGGCGTTGTTGTGCAGGCGGGTGGCTTTGGCAGAGAAGCAATCCCCGCACAGCGCGCAGCGGATGCCGGGCACCTTGTTGGCGGCGATGGAGATGCCGATGCCGGTGCTACAGATGACGATGCCTTTTTCGCACTCGCCCGATGCCACGGCATGGGCCACCGCCTTGCCATAGACGGGGTAATCCACCGAAGCGGTAGAATCACAGCCGAAGTCCCGGTATTCCAGTCCGCGCTGCCGCAGGTGAGCCAAAATCTTCTGCTTGAGTTCGTATCCGCCGTGGTCGCAGCCGATGGCGATCATCTTACACCAGCTCCTTTACAGCGGCGATGATGGCGTCGGAACGCAGGCCGAACTGCTCCAACAGTTCCCATGCGGGGCCGGAGTGGCCGAACACGTCCCTGACGCCCACGCGGCGCATGGGGATGGGGCACTGTTCGCCCAGCACGGCGGCCACGGCCTCGCCCAGACCGCCCAGGATGCTGTGCTCCTCGCAGGTGACGACGGCACCGCACTCTTTGGCCGCTTTGACGACCAGTTCCTCGTCCAGCGGCTTGATGGTGCACAGGTTGATCACCCGGGCCTGGATGCCCTCGTTCTTCAGCTGCTCGGCGGCAATGAGGGCCTCGTTCACTTCCAGGCCGGTGGCGATGATGGCCACATCGCTGCCCTCGGTGAGCTGTTCGCCCTTGCCGATCTCGAACTTGAAGGTAGCTTCATCATGGAACACCGGCAGAGCCAGGCGGCCGAAGCGCAGGTAGACGGGGCCTTCGTGCTCATAGGCAGCCTTGACGGCGGCCCGGGCTTCCACGTCGTCGGAGGGGCAGAGCACCGTCATGCCGGGGATGGACCGCATGAGGGCGAAGTCCTCGCAGCACTGATGGGAAGCGCCGTCCTCCCCCACCGAGATACCGCCGTGGGTGGCGCCGATCTTCACGTTCAGGGGGGGGTAGCCGATGGAGTTGCGCACCTGCTCAAAGGCGCGGCCTGCGGCGAACATGGCAAAGCTGGAGGCAAAGGGCACCAGCCCCATAGCCGCCATACCGGCGGCGGTGGCCATCATGTTGCTCTCGGCAATGCCGCAGTCAAAATGGCGGTCGGGATAGGCTTTTTTGAAGACGCCGGTCTTGGTGGCGGCGGCCAAATCGGCGTCCAGCACCACCACGTTGGGGTGATCTTTTGCCAGTTCTACCAGCGCGGCACCGTAGCTGTCGCGGGTGGCAATTTTTTTGACCTCACTCATACCTGCGCCTCCAGTTCTGCCAGTTGAGCGTTCAGCTCGTCCATGGCAATCTTGTATTCCTCGTCGTTGGGGGCCTTGCCGTGCCAGCCTACCTGGTTCTCCATGTAGCTGACGCCCTTGCCCTTGGTAGTATTCATCAGGACGGCTGTGGGGGCGCCTGTCTGGGTGTGGAAATACTGGAACGCATCTTCGATTTGGGCGAAGTCGTGACCGTCAATGGTGACGGTACGGAACCCGAAGTCCCGCATCTTGGCATCCACCGGGTCGGTGGGCATCACTTCGCTGGTGGGGCCGTCGATCTGCAGCCCGTTCAGGTCAATAATGACACAGAGATTGTCCAGTTTGTACTTGGCGGCGAAGAGGAACGCTTCCCACACTTCCCCCTCCTCGATCTCGCCATCGCCCAGGAGAGCATACACACGCACATCATCCTTGTGCAGGTACTTGGCGGCTTTGGCCATGCCTACCGCACAGGAGATGCCCTGGCCCAGGCTGCCGGTGGACATATCCACACCGGGCACCGTGTTCATATTGGGGTGGCCCTGCAGATAGCTGTCAATGTGGCGCAGGGTGGGCAGGTCCTCCACCGGGAAAAATCCCCGGTAGGCCAGCGCGCTGTACAGCCCCGGCGCGGTATGTCCCTTGGAGAGCACGAACCGGTCCCGGTCCTCCCATTTCGGGTTGGTTGGGTCGATGCGCATTTCCTTATTATAAAGATAAGTAAACATATCGGCGGCGGACAGGCTGCCGCCGGGGTGCCCGGCTTTGGCACCGTGGGTGGATTCAATCACGCCCATACGCACCTTGCAGGCTGCGATCTGCAGCTTCAGATTCTCTTGTTTTGTCATATCACTCACCAAACACCTTGATGTAATCGGCCTTGAACTTCTCGATACCGGAATCGGTCAGGGGATGATGGATCATCTGCTCGATGACCTTGTAGGGCACGGTGGCGATGTCCGCACCGGCCAGGGCGCAGTCGTTCACATGGATGGGATTGCGGACGCTGGCAGCGATGATCTGGGTCTCGATGTCGGGGTAGTTCAGGAACATATCATGGATGCTCTGGATCAGCTCGATGCCGGGCTGGGAGATGTCGTCCAGACGGCCCAGGAAGGGGCTGACGTAGGTGGCACCGGCGCGGGCGGCCAGCAGCGCCTGGTTAGCGCTGAAAATCAGGGTGCAGTTGGTGGGGATGCCCTTGGCGGACAAGGCTTTGATGGCCTTGAGGCCCTCGGCGGTCATGGGGATTTTTACGACCATGTGCTTGGGGTCCAGGGCGTAGATGGCCTCGCCCTCCTTGACCATCGTCTCGGCATCGGTGGTGGTGGCTTTCACCTCACCGCTGATGGGGCCGTCCACGATGGTGGCAATTTCAGCCAGCGTCTCGGCGTAGTCCCGGCCCTCCTTGGCGATGAGGCTGGGGTTGGTGGTGACGCCTGCGATGACGCCCATGTCGTTTGCGGCGCGGATCTCGTTGACGTTCGCGGTATCAATAAAGAATTTCATAACAAAAGACTTCCTTTCTAATCAATCAACCCCAGGGATTCTCGGTGGGGTAGGGCAGGCTGTCGGGCTGGTTGTAGGCAATGTCGCCGATGCCCAGGAACTTGAACACCTCAAACAGCGCCTTGCCGTAATGGCCGAAGGCCACGGCGCCGTGGTGGGGGTAGCGCTTCTGGATCAGCACATGGCGGTAGAAGCGGCCCATCTCGGGGATGGCAAAGATGCCGATGCCGCCGAAAGAACGGGTGGCCACAGGCAGAACTTCGCCCTGAGCGATGTAGGCACGGAGGTTGCCCTCGCTGTCACACTGCAGGCGGTAGAAGGTGATGTCGGACGCCGCGATATCACCTTCCAGTGTGCCACGGGTAAAGTCGGGCTCGCTGCCCGCCGGCTCCAGCAGACGGTGCTGGATCAGCTGGTACTTCACGGCACGGTCGGCGCACATCTTGCAGGACGGCGTGTTGCCGCAGTGGAAGCCCATGAAGGTATCGGTAAGCTTGTAGTCGAACTTGCCGGCGATATTCTCGTCGTAGATGTACTTGGGCACGCTGTTGTTGATATCCAGCAGAGTGACGGTGTCGCCGGAAACGCACATACCGATATATTCGCTCAGGGCACCGTAGATATCCACCTCGCAGGAGACAGGGATGCCGCGGCTGACCAGGCGGCTGTTCACATAGCAGGGCTCAAAGCCGAACTGGGACGGGAAAGCCGGCCAGCACTTGTCGGCAAAGGCCACATACTTCTTGCTGCCCTTGTGGGCTTCGGCCCAATCCAGCAGGGTCAGTTCGAACTGGGCCATGCGGGCCAACAGGTCGGGGTAATACTTGCCCTCGCCCATCTCGGCGGCCATGTCGGCGCAGACCTCGGGGATGCGGGGGTCGTCGGCGTGCTCTTTATAAGCCACCAGCAGGTCCAGCTCGGAGTTTTCTTCCACTTCCACGCCCAGCTCATACAGGCCCTTGATGGGGGCATTGCAGGCGAAGAAGTCCTGAGGACGGGGGCCAAAGGTGATGATCTTGAGGTTTTTCACGCCCAGCACGGCCCGGGCAATGGGCAGAAACTCCGCTATCTTGTCCGCCAGTTCCTCGGCGGTGCCCACGGGGTACTCGGGGATGTAGGCTTTCAGGTGGCGCATACCCAGGTTATAAGAACAGTTCAGCATGCCGCAGTAGGCGTCGCCGCGGCCATTGATCATGTCGCCGTCCCCCTCGGCAGCCGCCACGTACATGACGGGGCCGTCGAAGTATTTGGCGATGAGGGTCTCCGGCGTCTCGGGACCGAAGTTGCCCAGGAACACCGTCAGGGCGTTGCAGCCCGCGGCCTTGACCTCCTCGACAGCCTTGAGCATATCGGTCTCGTTTTCCACCGTGACGTTGCACTCATAAGGCTCAAAGCCTTTGGTCTTGCAGGCGGTCACGATGTTCTGGCGGCGCCGGGTGGACAGGGCAATGGGGAAACAGTCGCGGCTGACAGCCACAATGCCCAGGCGGACTTCGGGAATGTTGATAGACTTCATGTCAAATTCCTCCGTTTTCTATGTGGATGATTCTAGTTATAGATCTTTCTCGATATCAATGTTCTCGCCGGTCAGAGCCGCCACAGCGCCCTGGGCGGAATCGGCGGAATCGGGATGAGCCAGCAGCCACTTGTTGCAGGCCCAGAGGTATGCATCGTCCCCGCCCTTGATGGGCATATTCGGCTTGTCGGTGTTGGTTCCCTTGGGAAGAGCCACCAGCACCTTGAATCCGTTGGCGGGGTCGGTGTGGCAGGGGGCGTAGTGCAGGGTGGTGGCGTAGCCTTCCAGCAGAGCCGGGATGCCATCTAGGCATGCCTGCCACCAGGAGGAAGGATCCTGTTCGCTCCATCCCGTATGAGGCATACTTAGAGGATATTCCCAGGAAACCTGGTTGCACACCTTGCCGGTTTCGTCCACCAGAAGAAATTTGCACGCCGAGGTACCCAGATCCACGGCTTGCGCATTCGGCTGGCGATCATGTCCTTGGAAGAAATTTGCACGTCGAGGTACCCAGATCCACGCCGATATACAATATAAGAATACCGCCTTTCCAGCCATTCTTTCGTAAAGAACATTTATATAAGCTCTTTACACAAGATACTACAAGTATACATTACTGTCAATCATCAAAACCAACAAAAAGCAGTTGAAAAATATCGCCATATATCCACAAAAATTTCTGATTCGGTTGACTTTTTTGTTGTGGTTGGGTAAGATGAAAGTATTTTACATTGATTTCACTTTTGAAAAGTTAAAGAAATTATATATGAAAAAGCTTTCTCTTCCGCCTACCGAACGGCGTCGCTTGGCCCGGAACCAGATTTATCAATATATTTACAAGGCACCCGGATGTTCTAAGCAGGAGATTGCTGACAGCCTCAATTTCAGTATGCCAACTGTACATCAAAATCTGAACGAACTGACACAAGCGGGGTTGGTGCGCATCGATGGCGTTGGAGAATCTACGGGTGGGCGCCGGCCTCTTCAATTGACCATTAATGAAAATGCGCATTTTTTCTGTAGGAATTTCTGTCACCGACGATCATTTTCGGATCATTGCTGCGAACCTCCGGCTGGATGAAATCGCACATCAAAAGTATCCTCATCCCCATTGCAACAACATGAAGGAGATGGGGAACTTTCTTGCAGCCGATTTGGAAAATTTTCTAAACAGATTTGGTCTGAACCGCGAAAAACTGCTGGGGGTCGGGATCGCGCTACCAGCCATTTTTAATACCGACAGAACTTGTGTGGTCACAGCACCGACACTTAATTTGAGGGATCAAAGTATTCGTCCGCTGATTTGCAGCATTCCTTACCCTGTTTCCGTTTGCAATGATGCGACCAGCGGCGGGTATGCTGAATGGTACGTTCAGCAAGATTCCGATTGCATGGCATATATTTCCTTAGAAGGTGGCGTAGGTGGCGCTATCCTTATGAACGGTGTTCCTTATACCGGTCTGAATGGCCGCAGCGGCGAGTTCGGGCACATTTGTGTGCAGCCGGAAGGGCTTTCCTGTAAGTGTGGTTTGCGTGGCTGTCTGGAAGCTTACTGTTCTTTTGATCGAATTTCTACCGATTTGGGCATCTCCGTGGAGCAGTTTTTTGCTGGCTTGGAAGCCGGGAGCTTAGCGTACCAAACGTTATGGAAAGATTATCTCAACCATTTGGCATCAGCGCTTGCCACGATCCGTATGGTTTTTGACTGTCGCATTGTGCTGGGCGGGTATGTCGCTCAATATCTCACGCCTTTTTTAAAGGAGCTACGGGGGCTGACGGCCAGCCGCGATCCGTTTGATGAGGAAGCTGAATATATTTCCCTTTGCCATTACCTCAAGCACGCGGTTCCGCTTGGTGCAGCATTGCATTTTATCAATCTTTTCGTTGAGGAGTTATGATTGCGGCTGCCGTCACGTTTAAAAGGAATTTGCTATGATTGAAAAATTGAACGGTACCACCGAAACTGTAAACTTTACACTCGCTTCCAACATCCGGTTATATCACAACAATTCAGCGGAAGACTTCCCGTTACACTGGCATGTCCCCGGGGAGATTATCTGCCCGATCCAAAACACCTATAATGTGACCGTTGCAGACGAAATTCTTTATTTGAAACCCCATGACATCCTGTTCATCGGCTCAGGGGAATTGCACAGCATTACAGCTCCAAAGGAGGGCGAGCGGTACATTTTGAATTTTAGTACCGCAATGTTTGAGCCGTTCCACGAGCTTGCGCTTTTTTTGCCACCCTGCATCCCTTCAAGCTGTTACGCTATCAGGATCAACCGCAGCTCAACGACCAGCTTCTGGCCCTGATGACCCAGATGGAAAAAGAATACTTTGGTGCGGCGGTCTTTCGGGATTGCGAGTTGTCTTCGCTGATGTTGCACTTTTTCGCAATCATAGGCCGCAAGCTCCATCAGAATGCACCGCATGAAAACATCTCTTCCCTGCGGCAAAAAGAACAGCAAGAGCGTTTTTCCATGTTATGCAATTACATTAATGCTCACTGCACAGAAGATCTGTCTTTGGACGAATTGGCCAATGAAGCAGGATTCAGTAAGTACCACTTCGCAAGGCTTTTTAAAGAAATAACAGGGACCACCTGCCACAACTATCTGTTAGGGCGACGGCTTCTCTTTGCCAAACCCCTGTTAGCAGACTTTTCGCTCCCCATCACAGAAGTTGCCATGCGTTCAGGATTCAATTCGTTGGCCACGTTCAATCGCATTTTTAAATTTCAAATTGGCTGCACACCCAGCGAATTCAGAAAATTGGGGCTTGGTTTTTCTGCGCCGCAAGAATAATGGGCACCGAACAGGCAACTTCCCTGTTCGTCCGCCCCCCCTTAGAAGGGTTCGCACAAAAGTTTCTGTGAACACAATCATAGCAGGCGTTTGGGCATAGATTGAAGAATCTTCACCAACCTTTATGCAGCCTCGATTCCGTCACCGGAATGATTGGCCCTGCCAAAACTAAACCGCAGTGTACATAATGCATTACGAGCCGCAGTTCCCCCCAGGGCCAGCAATACATGGGAGGCATTGCGGCTCCTTGTGTTATCGCACGCAGCACCCGGTGAAACACACACGCCGGCCACATCTAGTCGGTAGGTAAGATTCTGACCCTCGTAGCCTGGCAGCCCCACGCTAACCAAACCAGGCAAGCCTGCTTTGGTACTATTGAAATATACTTCTTCCCAAGATTGACGAAATGTTTGGCAAAATTCTTCTGCTAACATTCGTTTGAATGCGGCATACTGCTTCATCTGCTTGCAGGCTAGTTTGAGCGCGCATGCCAGTCCTACAATCTGAGCTACCGGTTCCGTTCCGGGGCGTAATCCGCTCTGTTGTTCGCCACCAAAAATTAAAGGCTTCAACAAAGCAGGATTTCGTGCATACAGGAAGCCTATGCCTTTGGGGCCGCCAAATTTATGCGCGGAAGCACTGAGAAAATCGATGCCGTCTAATACTACGGGGATATGCCCGATTGCCTGTACAGCATCTACATGGAGCAATACACCTTTTTTTGACAAAGGGTGGAAATGGTAGGGATATCCTGAATCGTGCCTACCTCGTTGTTGGCGTATTGAATGGTCACCAATCTGGGCTGCCGTTCCAGAGCCCGCAGCAAAGCAGGCAAATCTATTTTCCCTTCTTCGCTGACCGGCAACGTATATACAGCTATTCCGCTATTTTTTAGCGATGCGCATGCTCTACCGACCGAGTGATGTTCAATAGGCGTAGTGACGACTTCTCTGCTACCGATGCCTGCTCTGCTGGCACCGCTCAGGATTGCCCACGTATTGCTTTCGCTGCCGCCGGATGTGAAAAAGATTTGTGATGCGCTGCATCTCAGGCATGGGATCCCGTGGAGCAATTCGTTGATCTCGCATATTTCCTTTACCTTTTCATGATAAAATTTTTGCTTTCTGGCAATTTTTCTCTATCATAAATCCTTATGTATGAGTGCGCTTCTCATTTTTTGCTATACGAATTCTTGTATTTTGCTTTTTTGTTTTCCGTTGCGGATTAACCGCTCTGATTGAAAAGTCAGCAATTTTTGATCAATTTGCTTATACCGTCAAGAAGACGCCACAACCCTGCCGCCATTCATAGTTGATTCTGATTTTGTAAAGTTGTTTCCCGTTTGCCCTTACTCCGCTACTGTTGCTACCATTTATTATTTAATTTAGGGCAATACCGCATAATTCTAAGTGCCGATACGGCGA
>UMKA01008450.1_pt1 | contig 12501 bp, 10 predicted proteins | sample 1966211 | NCBI WGS metagenome assembly UMKA01 (sample SAMEA4836165, study PRJEB28245) | human gut metagenome | biome: gut microbiome; material: fecal sample | place: Denmark | collected 2008
CTGCTCTCTTGGGAATCTTCCAAGATCGGCCGATTCTCATGGCTTTTATCTTTCCTGACTTCAAAAGCTTATAGGTAGTGTTCATACCGCATCCCAGCATATCAGCGACTTCTTCTGGAGTGATCAGAGTGTCATAGCAATCAAACATAACGGCAAATCCTCCTTTTGTGAGTTACTATAATGTTGCCGAAGGTCAAATCACGCCAGATACAGAGAAAGGGCGACCACTCGCGTGATCGCCCCTTTAGTTATCTCCTATTTACTTTCAACAGAAGCATTTTCGACAATTGGAAAAAATTTTGCTCTGAAATTTCACCTTTACCCAGCACTTTAGCGCACTTTGAGTTTAAATTTTTCTGAATATGTCGAAAATCCCTTCATATTGCTCCTGCCAGAACGCTTATCATATCAATGTCTTCCCTATATGGGTCTTGCGGTGTAATTGCTTCCAAGACCGTTCGTATTGCAAATGCTCTACATTTGTTTTGTTTACTCGGTTTCTCCCATAATTTCAAGGTCTTTAATGCCGGCCGATTTCCCGATCCGCCTTCATCCACATATTTTTTCAGTATATCGTACGCTTTTTGACTGTTCCTTCCCGCAAGCACATAAATTGACCTAACTACCTCACATAAAAAAGAAACATATCTATTTCGAGAAAAAAATTTTTTAAAGAAAGTCAACCCCTCCGTACAAAAAACCACCGGAATATCACATTTATAATCCAAATTCAATACCCATCTATCAACCTCGCTTTTTATTGCATCTTTAATATCCACATTCATATCAACTGAAACATCTTTTAATGTGGTCAGAAAATTTTCAAATTCTATGATTGCTCTACTATGATAAATCATCTCCTTTGCAAACTCATTTATCATATATTCACTGCAACTCTCGTTTTCGTCCCTTTTATTTCCAATTTCAACCAACTCTTCACAAAACTCATCGTATTGTTTCATCAATCTCTCTTTGCGCTTTCTTTGCGTAGCCATCTCGTTTTCATCATCCATCCACTCATCCCATTCTTCTACTGGTGGTCTTCCATCTATATACTCTGTATATAATTGCAGTACCCTCATCATTTTATAGTCGATACTTTCAGTTCGTTTTTTCTCCGTAATATTCCATACGATTTCTCTTACAATCGGAGCCAAGAAATCTTTTATCTTATCTTGTGAAAAAAAGATATATGTGCACGGTAATTTTATCAAATTTACATAGTGTTCTATTTTTATTTTTTGATCTTCACTTCTATTTTCCGCCCCCACCTTTTCTCTGATTCTCTCTTTCCATCGTTCATTATTATTACAAATTCCTCTACATTTTTCTTGAAATTCTTTTATTTTACTTTTTAATCCTATATTCCCTTCCACAGCTTCACCTTGCTTGGAATCGCACATTATATTTTCAAGTGTCATGTATGGCGAAGATAAATACTTAAATGTCAACAGTGCATATGCCAATGCATTAATATAGAAAAAGCCCTTAACGTCTCTTTTATCCATACAGAAGTCTTCCCACGGCGCATATTTATTTAATGCATTATAAAGTATCATTTCTATGGTCTCTCTATCTATGATCTTTTTACAATCCACTGTATTATACCACTTTGTAGCCTCCTTAAGTTCCTTTTCCGTTCTATACGGCACAAGCCGTTCAAATCCCTCTTGATTTTCCATATCTTCTCCTTTTTTGCATTATTATGTCATTTTTAATCGCTGTCACAAAATTAGCTTTGTGTGACAGTTTTTTTCTTTTCATTAGCCCCTAAGTTTTGCTATATTTTTCACCACAGTAACGGATGCCGCTTACGAATAACCGCCTACTGTACCGCACCTTGATAATTTCATAGCGGGCAGCACACACCAATGGAACGGCCAGACTGCCTGCAATCGCATATTATGCAATGAATATAAGGAGGTCTTACCATGAGTAATAATCTATTTGTAGCTTCAGATTGTACACACGACCCAGCCGGAGGTCTTCCTTCTATATCAGCCGTACCTGCCTGTACCTATATCGACAGCAGTGGTCAGGAGTTCATTGACATGGAAACGCATCAAATGGATATAGATGCCAGAGATGCGGCCTACCGACAAGAAGTACACAATCGACTAGTTCGGCAACAGAGTGATCCTGCCCAAAAAGCTGAACTAAAAGCGTTTCTGGCCGAGTTTTATCACTTCGATAATTTTGGATTCGATGTAGATATTTACAAACGCCCTTGGATCATTAAGAAACGGGTTCCGAACGACACTCGACCAATCCGGCGACCATTCACGCCCTGCTATGATTTCAAAGCAGTTGTTGTAAAGAAGATCGAGTGTGGCAAAACAACCGAATGGATTTATGTGTCATTTCGCATTCCATACAAGCCACCCGGTGAACTCTGGCTGGAAAAAGACGATTTTAGTCCCAAGAAGCTGCTGAAGAAGTTCATGTCTGCTGGTGGTGTCCTCTACTATACCGCCGATAGCAAACAATGGGCAGATTTATTGGCGGCTTTCATCAGTTCAATTTTGGACACTGAACATCCGTACTTGCTGCCTCCTGTTGGATGGTATCAATCAGCGGATGGCCGCTGGATCTATACGCCGCAGCTGAAAGAAGCTTTAGCTACTCCAGCAGTAGATACCACCCGCTCAAATCGGCTTTCCTTGGTTTTAGCCGGAATTTTAGGGATTATCAAAACCAGAATTCCTGACAAATTTAAGGGCGTTCATCGTTTCTTTGCTTTTGGGGACGATGATGCTGTTGTTCCAACATGGATAACCGCTGACGATATACCGAAGCACTTCAATGAAATGCTCGATCAGCACGGCCCCGATGTCCTGCTTCCAATATCCGGTGACGATCCGATGCTCACAGCCACCATTGGCAACTACCGTTCAACGACGAATTTTGCAACGCTGATTACGCGGACTAAAACAGAGCCTCGTTTTCCGCTGTGCCTTATCGTATCTACGAACGGCATTACTGAGTTGCAGCAGAAGCACTGCCTGTTCTTGCCTCACGAGGAAGTCCATGCAGCCGCGCTGCCTCTGACAGAAATTGTTAGCAAGCTGTGTGCCCTTGTTGAGCACAACCCAGATGCCTTTGAGCGCATCGTTGAGCGATCCTACACAACTGCTTTAGGTTCCTTGGATGAAGAATGCGCCTTTCGGAATGAAATCGCACTTCTAAGCGTTTCATCCGCTGTTCTTTGCTGGGCATTAAAACTCCTTAAGCAGCCGGATTCAGCGCAAACAACACACGAGGTCTGTCAGGCATACATCAATAATTGCTTATCCGAGTGGGACAGCTCGCTGGATTGCAACGCAAAGGAAATTTTACACAAGGCACTCTTTTCGGCAAGCGAAGCCGGTGATATTCGTTTTATACGCTATGAAGAGGTCGATTCCAGCTATGACCCTGAACGGGACATCGTCCAAAAAAAGGATGCTTTCCTTCTGAAAGGGTCTTTGCTGAAGTCTCTGCTCCATGAGTATGCACCGGGATATAGTGCACCCGATGTTATTTCGCGTTTGCAAAGTGAGCATCTGCTCTCTGAGTTCAGCTCTGCCAAAAAGATTCGCATTAACAGCGGAACCTATGTAGATGCTCGACTCTTGACTTTGAAGTGCAGTTGCTTAACCGAATATGAAGATTCTGATTGAAACAGGAGGGACAGAACCATGAAGTTGAAAATAGGCTCTACCTATCAAAAAGCCGTTACAATCGTTGAAAAACTCAAGGAAGGGAACGCTTCCATTTTTATCTGTGGAAAAAGCGGCGTAGGAAAGTCTACTCTTTCCTACGATATTATAAGGGGGCTGCTGGAGTCAGGTGTTCGGATCGTAGTCATAGATCACCGGCACGCTGTGTCTTTTCCAGTAGAACTAGAACCGTATGTACATCGTCAGGACGTATCTCAAAAGCCACTCAAGCTGCATTTGTTCGGGGCATCAGATAATCCAGCGGATGCGGCTGCATCTTTCGCTGATACTATCACATCCGTTATCGCTCTGTCGAATGCACAAGAACAGCTATTGCGGCCTCTTTTAAAAGAGGTGCTTCGCGCTTCACCGGCTCCGAATGAAGTGCTGGAATACCTGCATCAGGAGATCAAGAGTTCTCATTCACGCTCTGCGCCCAGTTTGGAAAACGCCTTGGCACCCCTATTTGCACAAAAGCTTTTTGAGGATGGTGACATAGAGTTTTCTCCCGGCATCACCTTGCTGGATTTGAGCTCGTTTTCGTTATCTACGCAACACATCGTTGAAGAGGTGCTTTTTGCAGCACTGTTACGAGAAGCCACCTGCGAGGATTTTTCGCCTACCTTTTTGTATCTGGACGAGTTAAGCAACTATCCACTGCGCTCTTCCAACGCACTGGGGCGAATCCTCTGTGAGGGCCGCAAACAAGGTCTGTACGCACTGCTGGTTGCCCAGAGCATTCGTGTGTTCAAGTCTGAGCAACGGATTTTGCTTCAGCAGTGCAAGTATATGATGTGCTTCCAGCCAGCGGATGAAGAGGTTCGTATGTGTGCCCGTTTCATTAGTTCGTCAGGTGGAACCAAGTTGACTTCCATACTAAAGAGTCTTCAGGTTGGTGAGTTCATGGTCTCCGGCCCAGTTTATGTAGGTGATTCTGATACGCCAACTACCAAGCCACTGGTCGTCCATAGTAAGTCACCAGAGGATGTCGTTCCTGCCAATGGCCCGCTGGCGATTCCGGTACCTTCCGATACAGAACCGATCCTGCCCCCAGCGCAGATTGACCTTCTTCTGCCGTTGGACGCTCTTGATGACTGTGACGATGAAGAAGCCGCTCCCAGCAAACCGGAAACCGTAACGGAGAACGCCTGTCCTCTGCTGCCGGATTCGCCTTCGGAGCCTTCCATTGAACCGCTGCATCTTCGTGATGAATCTTCTGCTCCACAAGAGCAAAGTCAATCCCAGCAAATGCAGCTGCTTCGATCTGCAGTTTTTACATCCGTTCCTATGAACTCGTATTACGGTAATTATAACTGTTCTTGGCCACCAGCACAAGTGCAACCGGCAACCTTTTCTTACTCGAACATGGATTTCAGTTCACTGATTCAACAGGATGATGCGCAGATTTCCTTTCAAGCGCTTATCACACCATAAGGCAAAATGTACACTAATTCAAGCAGATATGCTTATCATGAAGCAATCTGCTTCGCATTCAATTTTAATTTCAGGAGGAAAACACTATGAGCACTCATACCAACATCAACATGTCCACCGCTGCTTCCAATTTTGCAGCCGATCTCAACTCGGAACCGATTCCCTTTCCGAACACCGATACATCCATCAAAAAATCCGTCCTGTTCGTGCCGCTCAATGAAAAGTGGTTGTTGACGATTCCAGAGGCTGCTGCCTATTTTGGTGTAGGGCAAAACCGCATTTCCGAGCTTGCCTTGCAGGATGGGTGCAAGTTCGTTGTGTTCGTGGGGGCTAAGAAACTCATCAAGCGGAAGAGGTTTGAGGAATTTCTGGACGAGCAATACGCCATCTGATACCCTATAACGCCCGCTGAAGGGCTTGCATAAACTACGCCCGCATGATACAATAAAATGTGTTGTGTGGGCTCTTTTTATCTCGAAAGGAGCCGCAAACATGGGCAAAAGTCTTAAAGGAAAACAACTCGGAAAAGGGCTTGGTCAGCGAAAAGACGGTCTGTACTATGCTCGTTGCCGAAATTATCGCGGTGAGCGTGAGGAACGCTGCTTCAAGACCCTTCCAGAAGCCAAGAATTGGCGACAGGAACAGCTCTATCTACGCTTACACCCTGAAGGTCGGACTGTGGCATCGCCCAATATGACGGTGGACGCATGGTTCAACCTCTGGCTCAAAGATGTCGTTGGCAACCTTGCCCCGAATACGCTTCGGAATTACCGTGAACGCTACGAGCACAATGTTCAACCGTTTATCGGTTCTATGCTGCTGCGCGATGTCAAGCAGATCGACTGTCAGCGGATTTTGAACGCCATGGAGGACGACTACGCCGGTTCAACCATCCGGCAGACCTATATGACAATGGGTACGTTCTTCAAAAGCGCCAGAGAGAACGACCTCATTGCCAAACACCCAATGGACGGTGTCCGCTACACAAAGCCCGTTCGTGCACCTGATGATATCCACTTTTTGACCGTAGCTAAGCAGAAACAGTTTTTGGATGCTGCCAAGCATTCCCATAACTACGCTCAGTATGCGCTGATTCTGGAAACAGGCTTACGCACTGGCGAGATGATCGGTTTGACGTGGGATGCTATTGACTGGGAAAAGCATACTCTGACCGTCAACAAAACTTTGGAGTATCGTCACAAGCAGGGCGTGTGGCGCGCTGGCCCTCCGAAAACGGAATCCAGCTATCGCACCATTCCTCTGACCGACACCGCTTACGATATCCTGCGGGAAATTTATGACACCAGAGAATACCGCAAGGAATCGAGAGACCTGTCTACTGTCCTGACCTTTATGGATCGTAAGACTGGTCAGAAGCGTAAATTGGTCATGTGTGATCTGGTGTTCATCAACTGGCGCACCGGAATGCCCGCCAAGAACAGCTCCTACGACACTCACCTCTACAAGCTGTGCAATGATGCAGGGATCAAGCGTTTCTGTATGCACGCTCTACGCCATACATACGCTACCCGCGCCATTGAGAGTGGAATGCAGCCCAAAGTCCTGCAAAAGCTGCTGGGTCACGCCAGCATCACGACCACTATGAACCGCTATGTTCATGTAACAGACGATTCTATGAAAAAGGCCGTAGCGCAGTTCGCAAAGGCGCAGGAAGCACAAAAAGGGTGAGTAAAGGGTGAGTAAAACCGATTTGCCCACCCAACGCCAAATTCAGTTCTCGCAAAAAACAACTTATATCCGTATAATATAGCTGTTTATCATCTACATCATAAAAGGAGAAATCATAAAAATGAAATTAGGTATCGTCGGCCTGCCGAATGTCGGCAAGTCCACTCTGTTCAATGCCATCACCTCCACCAAAAACGCAGAAGCCGCAAACTATCCCTTCTGCACCATCGAGCCGAACAGCGGCATCGTAGCCGTGCCGGACAAGCGTCTGGACAAGCTGGCCGAGATCTGGCAGACCAATAAAAAGACCCCTGCCATCGTGGAGTTCGTGGATATCGCGGGCCTTGTGAAGGGTGCCAGTCAGGGCGCGGGTCTGGGCAACAAGTTCCTGGGCCACATCCGCGAGTGCGACGCCATTGTGCATGTGGTGCGCTGCTTTGACGATGATAACATCATCCATGTGGTGGAGGATGTTTCCAAGGCCGAGGCCGTGGACCCCATTGCCGACATCGACGCCATCGACTACGAGCTGATCCTGTCCGACCTTGAGGTGGTGCAGAACCGCGCAGGCCGCATGGCAAAGGCCGCCAAGAGCGGCAACAACAAGGGCGCTGCCGCCGAAGCCGCATGGCTGCAGCAGCTGGCCGATCACCTGAGCGCAGGCAAGCCTGCCCGCAGCTTCGATTTTGACGAGGGCGATGCCGAGCAGCAGACCGTGCTGCACGAGATGGGTCTGCTGAGCGCAAAGCCGGTGCTGTACGCCTGCAACGTGGGCGAGGACGACCTGATGGAGGGCATCGAAAACAACAAGTATGTCCCGCTGGTGGCCGCACGCGCTAAGGAAGAGGGCGCACGCTACATTCCCATCTGCGCCAAGACCGAGGAGGATATCGCCGACTATTCCCCCGAGGAAAAGAAAGCTTTTCTGGCTGAAATGGGCATTGAAGCCAGCGGTCTGGACAACCTCATCACCGCCAGCTACGACCTGCTGGGCCTGATCTCCTTCCTGACCGACGGCAAGAAGGAGTGCCGCGCATGGACCATCCGCAAGGGCACCAAGGCACCGCAGGCTGCCGGCAAGATCCACAGCGATTTTGAGCGCGGTTTCATCCGTGCCAGCGTCATTGGCTACAGCGATCTGGAAGCCAACAACTTCGATTACGCCGCCGTCAAGGCCAAAGGCCTGCAGCGCACCGAGGGCAAGGAATACGTTGTCAACGACGGCGATGTGATCGAGTTCCTGTTCAACGTCTGATTTTCGGCAAAGATGCCGCTTCCGGTTTCGCCCCTTCCCGTGAAAAAGTAAGTTCCAAAAGCCCGCGGTTGCGCAGCAATGAAAGCCCCAGTGGGGCTTTCAAGCGGCAGAACGGTCTTGCGTTAGCAAGATGGAGGGGCTTCGCCCCAACAAGTTCCGCAGGCTTTTGGAACTTACAAAATTAAAAATAAATTTCCGCTATATATGGCCAGAGCGCACGCGTCGGCCATTTAAAATCGTAAAAGAGGTTTCCTATGATTTTCGGTATTATGGGCGCAATGCCCGATGAAGTCGATCAGCTGTGTGCAAAGCTGGAAAACGTCACCGTGGAGCCCTACGGCGGCGTGGATTACCACAAGGGCACGCTGGCCGGCAGACAGGTGGTGGTGTGCTGTGCCGGCATGGGCAAGGCCAATGCCGCCGCCAGCACGCAGGTGCTCATCACAAAATTCGGCGCGGAGAAGATCATCTTCTCCGGCATCGCAGGCAATATGACCTCGAAGATCGGCATTGGCGATGTGGTCATCGGCAAGACCGTGCTGTACCATGACGCCCAGCTGGATATGATCTGCCAGAACCCGCCGTTCCTCAAGGAATACACCGGCGACCCGGAGCTGATCGCCGCCGCCGAAAAAGCCTGTGCCGAAGCAGGCGTGAAAGCTCTGGTGGGCAAGATCGCCACCGGCGACCTGTTTGTGGGCGACAGCGAGACCAAGGCTGCCATTGAAGCCAAATGCGCCCCCGACTGCGTGGAGATGGAGGGTGCCGCTGTGAGCCAGATCGCCGCCAAGAACGGTGTGCCCTGCGTCATCCTGCGCGCCATGAGCGACAACGCTGACGAGGACGGCCACGAGGTGCTGGTGGTGAAAAAGTTCAGCATTGCGGAATATGTAGCCACCGCCACCAGGATCGTGGCCGCGATGGTGGAAGCGCTGTAAAAAAGAACCCTCTCAGTCAATGCTTCGCATTGCCAGCTCCCCCGAAAGGGGGAGCTTTTGACATTCCGGAAACGTTTTCCGTTTTGCCAATGGCTCGCCCTTCGGGAGAGCTGGCGAACAAAGTGAGCCTGAGAGGGTTTTCTTTTATAAGAACTGCTCCAGCTTTACCCGGCTGTCCTCCTGAAACTCCTGCAGCCTTTGGGCAAGGCGCTTTGCGCCGGGCGCGGCATTGGGGTAATCCTTCTGGGCCTTTACGCAGTCCACCACCCCCATGCCGCTACCCTGCGTGAGCATTTCGGCCAGATTGCGGGTGGACTTGTCCGTCAGGGTCTTGATGCCGATGCCCATTTTCGTGTTCAGCTTTGCCATGGCGCTCTGCCCCTGCGCGGTGCCGCCGCAGGCCTCGATGGCAGTGTGTGCTTCCTGATTGAGCTGGTGGTACACATTGCGCTGGCGCAGCAGCTCGGCCTTGAACTGCACATCATCGGTCATCGGCACGATCTGTTCCAACGTATTCTTGCCCATCTCCGTGTTCTGCACCACGGCTTCCAGCAGGTTCAGGTTGTCGTTCTTCTGGTTTTCCATACAAAAAATCCCCCTTCTGGCCTTAGTCTGCGCCAAAAGGGGGATTTTATACGCTGGTTTTATTCTGCACGCATCTGATTGCCGCCGGCGTTCTGTGCCTCCCGCAGGCGTGCGTCGCACAGCTCGTACAGCGCCTGCCAGTTCTTTGCAGAGACATCCTCCAGCCCGGCTGCGCCGCAACTCAGGGTAAAGGGTACCCGGCGCATCATGCCGGTGGTGGTGATGCATTCCCGGGGCATCTGCTGATACAGGTTCCGCATCTCCTCTGCCAGCTGTTTGCCGTCGGTGTCCAGACAGCCCACCGCAAAGATGCTGCCGGTCAGGCGGCAGACCACGCGGGTCTCAGGGGTATCAAAGCTCTTTTTCCACTGGTTGCCCACAAAGCAGTGCAGCTGGTCCATCACAGGCTGGCCGTAGGTGTTCCGCAGCTTCTGGCCGTTGTCGATGCTCACCAGCGCCACAGCCGCCTTGCGGCCCTGCGCTGCACACTGTTCCAGCTTTTGGGCAAACACCGTTTCCAGATAGCGGCGGTTGTACACGCCGGTAAGGAAATCGTGGCTCATATCCTCGCGGCACAGCTCCCGCTCCCGGGGCGTCATACGCTCTTCCGGCAGCACATTGCCTGCCAGCGGTGCGCACATTTCCAGCTCCCAGCATTTTCCGTCCGCTTCCACCCTGCGGTGCAGCACACAGTCCACACGGCCATTGCGCAGCTCGTAGTCCACCCGCAGGCCATCGTCCTGCCAGCCGTCACAACGCGGCGCTTCGGTCAGGGTCACTGCCTCAAATACGGCCTGCGCTGAGCGCGCAAGTTCCCGCAGATCCTGCTCGGTACATTCTTTCTTCATGTAATTTTCCCCATCATCTGCGCACGCGGTGCTCCCGTATCCCGCGTGCAGTCACCTGTTCCCCATACGTTCAGGAACCATCTGCCGCATTATGCATCCCGCGCCCGCCGCCCTGTTTCCGGGAATCCCGGGAACGCATCAGGCAAAGAAAAATGGCATAATGCCGCTTTAGCAACATTATACCATTCAGCTTCCGATTTTACCAGCAAAACGCACAATTTTCTGCCGGAGTTTTTACATTTTCGTCAAATTGCTAAGCGCCCGCCGCTCTGTGCCTTTTGTTTATACGCGGCAGTACACACTGCACTCGTCGTGGATGGTCTTGGCCAGTGCCTTGGCGGCAAAGCCGCCGGCGGCGCGCCATGCCCAGTTTCCGCCCAGCTTGCCGGGCGTGTTCAGGTGTGCTTCCGCTCCCAGACCCAGCCAGTCGTACATGGGGATGATGGCCCGGTCGGCCACCGACCCCAGCGCTGCGCGCAGCAGAGCGATGCGGACATCATCGGTCCGGATGGCCGCCAGCTCCTTTGCGGTGGGCTTTACGCCGGTCAGGTGCAGGTAAACGGCAGCGGCAGCCTTTTCCTTTTCCGAAGCGCCGTTCTCCCACCAGTCGGTCAGGGTGGTGTTATCGTGGGTGCCGGGATACACCACGCTGTTCTTGACGTGGTTGTGGGGCAGATACTCGCTGTCCCCACCGCTGAAGGCGAACTGCAGCACCTTCATACCCGGGAAGGTGCTGTCGGCCAGCAGCTTTCGCACGCTGGGGAACAGTTCGCCCAGATCCTCGGCAATGATGGGCAGCTTGCCAAGGGCAGCTTCCAGCGCGTCGAACAGCTCCATGCCGGGGCCGTTCTCCCACTTGCCGGTGCGGGCGGTGGTGCTGTCCGCCGGGATGGCCCAGTAGGTATCGAAGCCGCGGAAGTGGTCGATGCGCAGCAGGTCGTAGATGCCCAGTGCGTGGCGCACCCGGCGCACCCACCACGCGTAGCCGGTCTTTTTGTGGTATTCCCAGTTGTACAGCGGGTTGCCCCACAGCTGACCGTCGGCAGAGAAGTAATCCGGCGGGCAGCCCGCCACACGGGCAAAGCCGCCGTCGGCGTCCAGTTCGAACAGCGCGCCGCCCACCCATGCATCCACCGAGTCGGCAGAGACGTAGATGGGGATGTCGCCCAAAATCTGCACGTCCTTTTTGTTGGCGTAGGCCTTCACCGCCTGCCACTGGGCCGCAAACTTGTACTGCACGAACTTCCAGAAACCGATCTCTTCCTCGTTTTCGGCGGCAAAGGCGGCAAGGGCCTTCCTGTCGCGCAGACGGTAGGGCTTGTCCCACTCCACCCAGTTCTTCATGCCGTTGGCTGCCTTCAGGGCCATGTACAGGGCGTAGTCGTCCAGCCACTCCTCGTTGGCAAGGGTAAAGGCATAATAATCATCCGGGAAGTAATATGCACAGCCATGCAGCCCGGCGCACTGCTTGCGCCATGCGGCGTAGGCGGTGCGCAGGACCTTAAAGCGGCTCACGTACAGGGTGCCGTAGTCCACCTCTTTGGGGTCCGTGCCCCATTTTTCGGCCTTGAGCTGGGCGGCGGTGAGCAGCCCTTCTTTCTTCAGGGTGTCAAGGTCGATGAAATAGGGGTTGCCCGCAAAGGCCGAGCAGCTCTGATAGGGGCTGTCGCCGTATCCGGTGGGGCTCAGGGGCAGGATCTGCCAGATCTTCTGGCCCGCTTGTGCCAGAAAATCCACAAACTTGAATGCTTCCTTGCCAAAACAGCCGATACCGTAAGGGCCGGGCAGGCTGGACACCGGCATCAGGATTCCACTTTCACGCATGCTATTACCTTCCTCATTTTTAACATTTTATGGGAATATCGTTGTTTCTTATCATAACATATCCGCAGACTATTTTCCACAGGCAAAAAACGTGGTATACTTATTTTTAAACTGGGTGTGTATCCCCTTTTCGATTTTAAATAGCCTCCGCTTTCGCTCTGGCTATGTTCAGCGAAATCCAGATTTTTTATTTCGCGTTTGTCGCGGCCTGCGGAACTTGTCGGGGCAAG
>UMKA01012796.1_pt1 | contig 12435 bp, 9 predicted proteins | sample 1966211 | NCBI WGS metagenome assembly UMKA01 (sample SAMEA4836165, study PRJEB28245) | human gut metagenome | biome: gut microbiome; material: fecal sample | place: Denmark | collected 2008
TTGATTCTCAGACTTCGTCTGTTTACTCACCCCGGCAAATTCCAATTTTTAATAGTAGAATTCCCATAAGGATGTTATAATACAAATGATATCTTTTAAGAAGGGACGGTGATATAATGGGTATCTTTTTAAACAGTACTGCACCATTTGAAGCATATAAGATAACAGCCCTGGATAAATACTTTGTAGATAAAACGATGTTAATAGAAGAATTGATTCCATCAATAGGAAGAGAACAAAGATTTTTGTGTATCACAAGACCCCGTCGATTCGGAAAGACCGTAATGGCAAATATGGTAGCGTCATATTTTGGCAAGGCAATAGATAGTAGTTTTGTATTTGAACATCTTGCGATAGCAAAAAGCCCGGTATATGAAGAATATATAAATAAATATGATGTTATCTATATTGATTTCAGCAGGCTTCCAGAGAATTGCCAAACTTATGAAGAATATATTAATAGAATCAAAACAGGAATAAAAGAAGATTTGCTTGAAGAATTTCCCGAATTAGAATTGAAAGAAGAAATGTCACTTTGGGATATCCTGGCAAAAATTTTTCAAAAAACAAATCGTAAATTTATGTTTATAATGGATGAGTGGGATGCAGTATTTCATATGCCATTTATTTCCCAAAAAGAAAGACAAGAATACCTGCTTTTTCTTAAAAACTTACTGAAAGATCAGGTATATGTAGAACTTGCTTATATGACCGGAATACTTCCAATAGCCAAATACTCTGCCGCCTCAGAGTTAAATATGTTTGTGGAATATAACATGGCAACAAGAGAACGGTTTAGCTCTTATTTTGGATTTTCAGAAGAGGAGGTAGATAAACTGTTTCAAATTTATAGTGAAACCACAATTCGACCACGAATTACAAGACATGATTTAAAAATCTGGTATGATGGATATTGTACGGCATCGGGTGAACAGCTTTATAATCCCCGTTCAATTATCTGTGCTTTATCAGATAACCAGCTAGGCAGTTACTGGACAGGTTCTGGTCCCTATGATGAAATATTTTATTATATCAAAGGGAATATTGATGAAGTCAGAGAAGACTTTATTCTTATGATTTCCGGCGAACATATAGAGGCGAAAGTACAAGAGTATGCGGCCACCGCAGAAGAATTAACAACAAAAAACCAGATATACTCTGCAATGGTCATATACGGGTTACTTACTTATGAAGATGGAGAAGTCTTTATTCCAAACAGAGAGCTGATGTACAAATATAATGAACTCCTTTTAACAAATGAAAGTTTGGGATATGTATATCGATTAGCAAAAGAATCTGAAAGAACGCTAAAGGCAACACTAGCTGGAGATACACAAACAATGGCAGAAATTTTGGAGTATGCTCATAATACAGAATCTCCTATTCTATCTTATAACAATGAAATAGAATTATCTGCCATAGTTAATCTTGTATATCTGGCAGCAAGAGACAAATACCGTGTTGAGAGAGAAGATAAAGCGGGAAAAGGATATGTAGATTTTATCTTTTATCCGGAGAAAAAGAACATTTCTGCAATTATACTAGAATTAAAAGTAGATGCATCCCCAGAAGAAGCAATCCAGCAAATCAAAGATAAACAGTATATTTTACGTTTTAAAGGAAAATTAGCAGAAAAAGCAAAGTATACAGGAGAAATACTACTTGTAGGCATAAACTATAATAAAGAAACAAAAATGCATAGCTGCAAGATAGAAAAGATAAATAGGAATTTGCCGCAGGCAAAGGAGACGCCCTCTGTAAGATAAATAAAGCATATTTGTGACTTTAGTCGCTGCAGGTTGAATGCTCGCTTTAAGCGCTCACATCCAACCTTTGCTCCGAGGCCACAAATATGCTTTATTTATCTTCCAGAGGGCTGTGTTTTGGCTGGGGAGGAAAATTCTATTTATTGCTGGAGGGATTTGGGGAATCATCAGATGGTTATGGCTTTCCATGAAATAGTAGTTCCATCTCCAACCAAAGTACAGCCCCCTCCTCTGCTTTCGCAAAGGAGGGGGCTGTCCGTTTTGCCTCTCTCTACTGGTTCTTGGTTTTTTAAGGCATATCTTTATCTCTTGTATACTACCACAGGGAACTCCCGTTGAAGTAGCTGGGTTAGAAGATTACTCTTCTGTCAGCTTAAATCCGGCAATTCTAGCAAGCTCGCGGATAGAATCTCTGGATACCTTCTTACCTCTGTATTCAATGAGGTCTTCACACTGTCCTGTAAAGATATCACTAGGGTTATACTTCTTAATGATGATCTTATCTTCTTCTGTGAAGATTTCTAAAGGCTCTCTCTCACCAATATCGAAACTTTTACGAAGTTCCATAGGTAATGTAATTCTTCCTAATGAATCAAGCTTTCTAACTATTCCTGTACTCTGCATAACGTACTCCTCTCTGGTGCTATAATATTCTCTCTTATGATGTGCACCCGTGCAATGTCCTCTGGGTTGATTGTAGTATATCATAAAGCAGCTAGTCTGTCAACCAAAAAATAGATAATCTTTTTTAAAATGTTAAATGTTTTAGAAACTGTTGTTTTGAAATTGTTATGACAGTTTGCCGTTTTATTTTCATTCTAGTATAAATATGGGAAGTTTTGTGCTTTCTTCTATAAAAAATTGTTATTTGATTCGGGTTGTCTCATTATCTCCCGTGTAAAATAGCAACTTTTTACTTTAATTTGAGTAAGTACTGTCCATAGTTGGTCATCTTGAGGCTCTCGCCAATCTCATGAACCTTATCTAAAGATACGAATCCTTCTTTCCATGCAAGTTCTTCTAAGCAGCCTACATAGCATCCTGACTTCTGAAGTGCCTTAACAATCTCGGCTGCCTCTAACATACTGTCTGCTGTTCCGGCATCCATCCATGTAAGTCCTCTGTCAAATGGAATTACCTTTAACTGGCCTCTGCCTAAATACTCTAAGTTAACATCTGTAATCTCGTACTCACCTCTTGCGGATGGTTTAAGATTCTTAGCAATGTCAATTACCTGATTATCATAGAAGTATAATCCTGGTACGATGTAATTAGACTTTGGATTCTTTGGCTTCTCTTCGATGGATACAGCCTGTCCGTTCTCATCAAATTCTACAACACCAAATGGTCTTGGGTCATCTACATAATAACCAAATACCTTTGCGCCGTGGTCATCCTTGATGGCTTCTTTCATGATCTCATCAAGATTATGGCACTGGAAAATGTTATCTCCTAATACGAGACATACAGAATCATCTCCAATGAAGTCTTCTCCGATGATAAGTGCATCTGCGATTCCCCGCGCAACTTTCTGTACTGCAAACTCGATATGAAGTCCTAATTCACTTCCATCTCCGAGAAGGTTCTGGAACTCTCTTTCTTCCCCTGGTGGAATAATTACAAGAATATCCCTGATTCCTGCCTGAAGTAAAGTGGCAATTGGATAATAAATTAATGGTTTGTCATATACTGGTAATAACGGTTTACAAACTGGCTTTGTCATAGGGTACAGTCTCGTACCTCTTCCAGCCGCTAATACTATTCCTTTCATAAAAATAAGTCCTCCTTAGTAACTTTGAATCCCTATGTTACTCATAATGTCTCAACTATGCTGTCAACATTCTTACATGATGCTGTCTTTAGATTCATGCTTATTAATGCTTTTATTTTAACAAACTACCATGATTCCAATATTTTATATTATTTCCCATGAGCTGTCAAACTTTTTTTGCAATTTAGTTAAATATTTATATAGTTTGTCTTTATTTTCCTGCAAATGCGCTCTGTACTGCAGCCATCGACAGTATTTAGGAACGTTTCGCGGAATTTCTTAAGGTCTGCCTGTTCATTTGCCGATACAATATTCTGAAGCATGGCAGCAGACTCCTCACATAATGCCTCAAAATCCGTAACAACGGGACCTGGTGTAAACTGCGAATAATCAAAGTAAAAGTCTCTGCTGTCCATGTATTCTTTCTCATCAAATGCGTAGAAAAGCATTGGTAATTCAAGGATCGCTGCCTCAAATACGCTGGAACTATAGTCTGTGATAAGAAGGTTGCTGATCAGCATGAGGTCATTGATATGTTCTTCCCCGCTCAAATCAAGTACTCTGTCCTGCCATTGTGCATCCACAGTAAACTTTTGCTTTACAAATGGATGATTCTTTAAAATAAGTACCGTGTCTTCTGGCTGCCTTTCCATAAAGTGATTCACATCAAATGCTTCCAATGGATAATATGCATCTTTATTCCCATCTCCGCGGAATGTCGGTGCAAACAAGATTACCCTGTTCTCCTTTAATATAGGATATTTCCCGTAGAGTTCCTCGCGCTTTTTCTCTTCATAATCCCAGTCAAAAAGCAGATCTGTACGCGGTACTCCCAGCGCCTGTACCTTACTTCCTGAAATGCCAAATGCTTCTGCATAAATATCTCTCACCGTATCGCTGCTGACTGGTACGAGGTCATAATTCCTGTGATTCATCGATGTCTGAGGCGCACCGCCCTGTTTACCCATACGGGTAAGGCCAAACGTCTTAAAAGCTCCGCAGGCATGCCACAACTGCACAATCTTTGTCTCGCTGCGTTTCTGAATGCTATGAAGCTGCGGATAGAAATCTTCTAAAATGATAACTGCAGATGTAGCGCATTTGAACGCACAATCCCGAAGTTCCTTCTTGCGAAGCTGATCAACTGTCTTTGTATTGATAAATGTCGTAATCTCTACCTCGGGTTCATTCTCCTCAAACCACTTCTTCACAAGCATAAGATTCCCATTCTTCTCTGGCTCTCTCTCTGAAAGGAAAAGAATCTGATTCGGATTTACCTTATTCTTCGCTATATATTTGCGGTATCTGGCTGCAAAATAGTCAGTATTTTGCTGACGGGCACTATAATTATAACCACTAATTCTATATACGGTATCATTCGCCCGCTTCGCTGCCTTTATAAAATTCTTGTCTTCCTTAAAATAATCTCTGACCAGTAAAAATGGCAGTCCAAGAGAGCAAAGTCCAAACTTGAACAGATTCCTCTTGCGGACAATCTCCGCTCTGGCAAATAGTTCCTTTTGCACTGGAAATGGCTGGTCATCTAAGCAAATCTCTTCCGCTCCACACCAAAGCGTAAAAATAACATTCACCTTATGGCGTGGCGGACTGTAAAATACATATGGCAGCAGTATCTCTGCATCTGCGCGAATCTGGTCACCAACTTCTCCTTCTTCTATTACTACTTCCATCGGAAAACGACGTTCTACCTGTCTCTGGGTAAATACAGCCTGCACGCGGATGCGCTTTCCCTGCATCTCGTCCGGCATCTTTGCGCGAAATCCAAGCTTCATCGTCTTCTGTGTTATATTAACTGTAATTCTGTAATTAATCTTTCTCATAATTCTTTGTCCATTATTTTAAATTATCACAACTTATTTGTTCATTAGCTTAGAGCGTGTTTGAAAAATCATTCCTACAACCTGCACGCCTCAATTTACAGATTATTTTTCCAAAGTTCCCTGCATATAGTTGTCCATCCAGCTTAAATCAATCTTTTTCTCCCACTGCCTTCTTGCGATATCCTGCTTCAGTGTGAGTGCCAGATTCTGTGACTTCTTCGCAGACTGACCCTGGCTCACTGTATCTGCAGCACTTCCTGCAAGTGCTGTACTTCCACTCTGGCTACCTGCTTTCTTATTACTCGCATCTGTGTTCACCACAATAACCTGGCTATTCTGGCTCACTGGCGAAAGTACAGAACTTCCCGCATTAGAAGTGCCTGCCAATGCGGTTCCTTTACCTGCTCCGATTGTATCTAAAAGGCTCTTACCAGTTGACATCTTAAGAATAGATACTACCTTTTTCATAGAAACATCTGCCTTCTCTTCCTGGAGTACTTCTGGAAGATTTCCCTTTATTTTCATGTAGGAAACATCGGCAAAATCTTCTGCCATATCTTCTTCTGTATAATCCTTAATCGCTTGTTTCTCCCGAAGCGCAGACTTACTCTCCTTATCATAGGACATAATCCAGAATGGACCGCCTGCACTGGCACCTTTTGACTGTGCGATTACATCTGACAGTCTGTACTTGTAAGCAGAACGCGCTCTGCTTCCGACATCGGCTACTGTTACGCAATCGTTCTTATCAATTGCTACCAGTACCATAAAATGCCCGCCTCGGGTAAAATATCCAGGTCCCATAAGGCACACTACTGGCTTGCCTTCTTTTAATGCCTTTTTAATCGCATTATAATCGGTTCCTGCTCCCTGACACTTCAGTCCATAAGCCGCTGCCATCGCAGGAATCATCTCATGTGCAGAACCTGCTCTTGAGTAAAAGCCATGCTGATAGCCCCAGATGGCTGTATCCAATGGAGTTACCCACTTACCTGTAAGAGATGTGATTACTACTGCCATGGAAGTCGGACCACATCCAGCCTTAGCGATACAGTAGCCATTCTGATTCCAGGCACTATCTGTCTGATTAAAATATACATATCCCGCAATGTATTCCTTATTATTCTTCATAGCCAGACGGGTATCATTATAAATCTTCGGGATAAATGTACTCGTTTTATCGCTTCCGTCCGGTGCGTCTTCCTCTGCTAACTGATCCGTAATCTTCTTAATCGCCTTTGTACGAATCTCTGCATCTTCTCTTGAGGAAATGTCCTTCTTCGCCTTCTTCTGAGTTGTTCCTTCTTCGTTACTATGAGAGGAATTTCCGGATGTATCTGATGTAGAAGAATCGGTATCTTCTGCCTGATCTGTATTACCAGATGTACCAGACGTATTCCTCTTCGTACTTTCTGTTGTATGTTCTGTCTGCGAATGCTCTGTATTACCGCTGCTTGTATCCCTTTCGGAAGAAGTCTGGCTCTCCTGACTTTCCGTTGCTGTCGTACTCTCTTCTTCCTTCTCTGTTGTCACTTCTGTCGTGCTCTCGCCTTCTTCAGAATTATCTCCTGCTATCTTGCTCTGCACAGCCTTCTCCTCTGCTGCATAAACACTTACAGGTTCTACCCCTGACTGAAAAAAGCATTCCGGACCTGTAAATGTCATGACTGCACTTAACCCCACTGCCAGTACTGCCCGTCCAAAGTTGTTCATTAATCCTAAACCTTCTTTCTTTTTGATGTAGATTTTTTCGTGACTTACTGATATAATAAATCAAATAACATATTTTTACAATAGTCTTTTGCATAATTTTGCATATTTAAGAATTACTTCTGCATGATAGTAATTCCAGTCGCATTCTACTTATATTTTATTTGTATTTACTTGATACAAAGATTTTATAGATATTGGGACAATATTACATTTCAACTTAAAATGTAATTGGATAGCTGAATATTGACCACATATTATTAAAGATTATTTTCCATTTTATTCTGTTTGAAGGAGGAGCATTTATAATGGATAAAAAGTTTAATTTTCAGGAATTACAGGCGATTGTTGCCACACTTCGCGGAGAGAATGGCTGTCCGTGGGATAAGTCACAGACGCATGAATCTCTTAAGTTATATACATTAGAGGAAGCCTACGAGGTGAATCAGGCAGTAACTGACCTCACTAAGACTGGCGACTGCGCTAATTTAAAAGAAGAACTTGGTGACCTTTTATTTCAGGTACTTTTGCAATCCCAGGTTGCTGAAGATAATGGCGAATTTGCTATCGAAGATGTTATCGATGGCATCGCCCGCAAGATGATCCACCGTCACCCTCATGTATTTGCTGGCCGCCATTATGATAGTGTAGAACAGCAGCAGGCCGACTGGGAGAAGTTAAAATCTCAGGAAGAAGGACATAAACAGACCTCTTTAAAAGAAGAGATTGCCCTTGTTCCAGAAAGTTTCCCTGCCCTCATCCGCGGCCAGAAGATTGCGAAAAAGGCTGCCGCTGCCGGACTGTTTTCCACGGAGGATGAAGATGTCTTTAAAGACCTGCTAACTTCTGTTGTGAATTTACAGCTTGGCACCGCTGGGGAAGATCCAGAGAAAAAATTCAGCAGTGATGAAGAATTGTCAGAAAAGCTGGGGGAAGTTCTCTTTGCACTATGTCGGTTCTGTGCGAAGTATAAGGTTTCAGGGGAAATGGCATTGCTGAAGAAGCTGGAGGAATTCTGATTGCCGCAGGCAGGGGGAAACGCTCCTAACGGGAGAAGATACCCTTTTTGAGTGGCTCCAAAGCCAGAAAAAAGCAGCTTAATTCATTAGCATTAGAAGGTGTTTAAATGCTAATGAATTAAGCTGCTTCTCCTGTCAGAGACACTCAAAAAATCTCATCTACTAAAATCGTGCAAAACTGGCTGTAATAATAGAGAAACTTATACATATCCTTTTCTCCCATTCGCTCTTTTACCCTCTCTAAGAGCTTACAGCATTTTTCAAATTCCTCGATGATAAGTTCTTTTCCAGTCTGGGTGAACTGTACCTTGACGTAGCGGTGATCTTCTTCGCTGCTTTTCATTTCCAGATATCCTTTACGCTCTAAATTATGGAGCATTCGGGATACGGCTGGCCTTGACAGCTTCATCGCATCCCCAATATCTGACGGAATGACAAATTCCTTTGCCAGTAACAGGTGGCGCAGGGTGAGTAACATTGTCAGTTCTCCTGATGGAATGTTACACATTTGCTGAAACTGTACATTGGCCTTTCGCATTTGGATGATTAGTTGCTGGTAGTCCTCTAAAGTCACTTTTTGTTCTGCTGACGGCTCGCCTTCTGGCCAGTCAGAACTCCCTGTGTCTTTCGCTTTCATATTTTTGTTATTTTCCTCCCAAAAATAGCTTTATTTTAAAATTCTCTTTACTATTCCACGATAATTCTATCCTTCATTGGAACATATTCCTTATCCATAGCCACACTCTGGTATGCTGGACGGATAATCTTATCGCAGTTCATTAACTCTTCTAAACGGTGTGCGCTCCAGCCGACCATACGTGCCACGGCAAACATCGGGGTGAATAACTGGTCTGGCAGCCCTAAGATCCGATACATGAATCCGCTGTAAAAGTCGATATTGGCACTTACACCTTTATAGATACGGCGTTTTTCCTGAATGGTTTCGACGGCGAGTTTTTCTACTCTGTCATAGAATTCAAATTCTTCATCGTAACCTTTTTCCCGCGCGAGTTTGTCAAGGAATCCCTTGAAGATTCTCGCTCTTGGGTCAGAGATAGAATAAACGGCATGTCCCATTCCATAAATTAATCCGCTGTGATCAAAGGCTTCCTTATTGAGAAGCTTCAGCAAGTAATTTTTAATCTCGTCTTCGTCTTTCCAATCCTTCACTTCCTGCTTCATCTCATCAAACATATGAACAACTTTGATATTTGCTCCACCGTGTTTTGGCCCTTTGAGTGAGCCAAGAGATGCTGCCATAGCGGAGTAAGTATCTGTTCCAGAGGAAGTTACTACATGATTGGTAAATGTCGAGTTGTTACCACCGCCGTGATCCATGTGAAGTACGAGGGCAATATCTAAAACTCTTGCTTCAAGTGGTGTATACTTTTTATTTGGGCGGAGCATACGCAAAATATTCTCCGCCGTGGAAAGTTCCTGCTTCGGAGAATGAATGTAAAAACTCTTGCCTTCTACATAATGATTATATGCCTGATAACCATAAACTGCGAGTAACGGCACAGTACTTGTAAGCTGTAAGCACTGGCGCAGTACGTTCGGTATGGAAATGTCATCTGCCATATCGTCATAACCGTATAATGTCAGTACGCCTCGCTGCAGTGTATTCATCATGTCCTTACCTGGTGCTTTCATAATAACGTCTCGCACAAAGTTCGTCGGCAATGTACGATAACTTCCAAGAAGATTCTGGAATTCCTGTAATTCCTGCTTCTGTGGCAAACGTCCAAAAATAAGCAGATAGGCCACTTCTTCATAGCCAAATCTCTGCTCTGCTACAAATCCGTCTACTAAATCGTGAATGTCGTAGCCGCGATAGCGCAGCTCTCCATCGCAGGGAACCATCTTTCCATCAACTTCTTTGGAAGAGGTGATGGTGGAAATATCCGTAAGTCCTGCCAGCACGCCTTTACCGTTCACATCACGGAGACCTCGCAATACATGGTACTGGTCATACAGGCCTGAAGGAATCTGTCCGTGTTCCATAGAAAGTGCAGCGAGATCCTGCAGTTCCTGTGTCATCATTGAGTATTCATTCATTCTATCACCTATTCTTTCCTGGTTAACAATGTTAGTTAGCTTTGTTAATTATTATATAGAAAAAAATTTGTTTTGTCAAATTCATCACAGATGAAGTATACTAGAGCGTGTTTGAAAAATACTTTCCCCATAAATTGGAACATACATATTACTGGAGTGATTTCTCAAACACTCTTTATTTAACTACAATTTATTCTGACAAAATTTTACCCTGTTTATAAGTAGTTTACGCAAAAACCGTGTCTCTTACCACCAAAATTTTATGTAATGTGTACAAGTTTTTTCTGTTTTAAAATATTTGACTGTGCTATACTATAAATAACTGTATATACGCTGAAGAATATATGCACTAAAACGTATATATATTACATATTATAATCGGGGATAGTATGCACTTTTCCCGATTTTAATGCAACTTATAATTATTTAAATAAAAATATTTTTTTGAAAGGAGCGTATCATTTATGCAAATACAACGTCTCGTAGATCTGGAGGACTACGAATTTGATACATTGCTCGTCACATACAATCATAAAAATCGTCTGAGTATCGAGCTTGGAAAAGTTAGCGAGATTTTTGAAAGTCTTCAGGCCGATGGTCTCGTTGGAGGAAGCAAGGTATACGGTCTCCGGGGAAAGGATTTTTCTTATCAGGGACAGCCTTATTATAACCTGATTTTCATTGGTATTCCTGAGAAGGCAACTCCGAGAAGATTTCAGTTACAGTTCGGTCAGGCTATGAAGGAAGCAAAGCGTTTTCACGGAAAGAACCTTCTTATGACCGCAATCGGAGAAGATGTTTCCTACTGGTTAAGTTCTGCTATGAAGGGACTTCTCCTCGCAGATTACTCTTTTGACAAATACATTTCTGATAAGCCAGAATCTCCAGAGCTGCATCTTGGAATTCTGACAGGAATTGATTCTGCATCCTTTAAAAAGGAAGAGCAGTACACAAGAATGATGGCAAAAGCCGTTACAACAGCCCGTGACCTGGTAAATGAACCAGCGAACGTGATGACTCCTGCAGCTCTCGCAGCTAAGGCAAAGGAAATCTGTGAAAAGAACAATATCAAATGCACAATTCTTGAAAAGCAGGATTGCGAAGCACTCGGCATGAATTCCTACCTGGCAGTTGCCCGTGGTTCTAAACAGTCCGCTAAGTTTATCGTTATGGAATATAACGGCCGTGTTACAGACGATGAAAAGATTGCTTTAATTGGAAAAGGTCTTTGCTTTGACTCCGGCGGATATAATTTAAAGCCTGGCAATGCCATGAAAGGCATGCATGGTGACATGGGCGGCGCAGCCGCAGTTATCGCTGCTATGGGTGCAATCGCAGAGGCGAAACTTGGCATTAACGTAACCGCAGTTATTCCTGCCTGTGAAAATATGATTTCCGGCAAGGCAATGAAACCGGGCGATATCGTTAAGTCTATGAATGGCAAATACATCGAAGTTGTTAACACTGATGCTGAAGGCCGTATGGCACTTGTTGATGCCATTACTTATGCAATCCGTGAATGTGGAGCTACAACATTAATTGACGTAGCAACTTTAACTGGAGCCTGTGTTGTTGCCCTCGGTGACCGCTACACTGGTGCTTTCAGTAACAGCGACGAACTTATGTCCAAGATTGTCCAGGCATCCATCCTTGCAGGAGAAAATATCTGGAGACTCCCAATGGGCGATGAAGAATATGATAATCTGAACGCATCTACTGTAGCAGATATCGCTAACTGTGGTAAAAAATGTGGTGCAACTGCCGCCGCAAGATTCTTAGGTGAATTCGTTGAGAAAAAACCTTGGGTACATCTTGATATTGCTGGAACATCGGAATCTGATGAAGATACTGAGATTTACTCTAAGGGTGGAACTGGTGCAGCAACAATGTTGCTGTATGAAGTAGTGAAATTGATGGAAAAACCATATAAGAGTTATTAAATCCTGATTTGCACAGCAAAGCAGACGCTTCCAAAGAGAGCCGATACCCTATATTTGTGACTTTAGTCGCTGCAGGTTGAATGTTCGCTTAACCACTTGCATCCAACCTTTGCTCCGAGGCCACAAATATAGGGTATCAGCTCTCTTTGGAAGCTGTTTGTTGGCTGCCCATGCAAATTCAGGATTTATTTTGAGAAAGATTTGAGGGAGGCTTCAGACAGTTGTGACCTTTTGAGAAATTGAAATACTGGAGGACTAACACTTATCTTATCATTTTAAATTATTTGATTTTATTTCCCGGAACTTCTACATCTCCTGTCCTCTTCCCCA
>UMKA01029345.1_pt1 | contig 12243 bp, 10 predicted proteins | sample 1966211 | NCBI WGS metagenome assembly UMKA01 (sample SAMEA4836165, study PRJEB28245) | human gut metagenome | biome: gut microbiome; material: fecal sample | place: Denmark | collected 2008
TCATAGAAGCTTACAGCAACAAAAACTGCCGCTGACGGTTTTTACGCCGTCAGCGGCAGTTTGCATTTACAGATTCAGTTCAGCAGGATCTGAAACTCAGACCTTTGCTTCGCTGTTGTGCTCAGCATTCTTATAGGCCTTGAAGGAGTGGAACACGATGTTCAGGCCCAGAACGATCAGCAGCACGGCCAGGATCAGCTGCAGGCCGTTTGCAATGAACACAGCACCCCAAGTGGTCTCGCCAGCGGGGATGGTGACAGCAGCGGCATTGCTGATGGCCTTGACCATGGCGATCAGGCGCTGCACCAGAGCGGTGAAGGTGACGCACAGCATGATGATCAGCGGAGGGAAGATCATCTTGTTGCTGCGGCCGGTGACCTTCAGGAACACGCACAGAGTGGCCAGAACCAGAGCGCTCAGCAGCTGGTTTGCAGAACCGAACAGGGGCCAGATGTTGGCGTAGCCGATCTTGGTCAGCAGGAAGCCGAAAGCCAGAGTCAGGAAGGTGGAGAAGTACACGTTGCACAGCAGCTTGCGCCAGCCCTCAGCATGCTCCATGTCATCCACGCTGAACAGCTCCTGGAAGCTCATGCGGCCGATACGGGCCACAGCATCCAGACTGGTCAGGGCCAGTGCGGAAACGCACATGGTCATAAACACAGAGGCAAAGTGCTGGTCCAGGCCGAAGCCCACGAAGAAGCTGGCAACGCCGCGGCTGAAGATCTGGAACGGAGTGCCGTCTGCGGGGGTGCCGTCTGCAGCAGCAGAAGCACCGGCAACACACAGAGCGATGACAGCCAGCAGGCTTTCCAGCACCATGGCACCGTAGCCGACCTTCAGCATATCCTTTTCATTAGAGACGGTCTTGGAGGAAGTGCCGGAAGACACCAGACTGTGGAAACCGGAAACAGCGCCGCAGGCAACGGTAACGAACAGGATGGGGAACATGGTGCCCAGCTTGGCGTTGGTAAAGCCGGTGAACACCGGCAGGTTCATGACGGGATGGTTGACGATCAGGCCCAGAACAGCGCCCACGATCATGGCCACGAACATAAAGGTGGTCATGTGGTCACGGGGCTGCTTCAGCAGCCACATGGGCAGGACAGCGGCAAAGAAGATGTACACAAAGGTGATGTAGCTCCATGCAGCCTTACCCAGAATGATGGGGAAGTTTGCACCCACCACAAAGGACAGCACGATGAATGCAATGCTGATCACATTCTCTTTCCAGCCGGTGAAGTGCAGGTTCTTCTGCAGCAGGCCAAAGACCACGGCGAACACCATGAACATGATGGAGACCATGCCGGCAGCACCGTTGGTCTGGGCAGCCTCTACCAGAGCACCGTCAGCACCGTAGGCATTGAAGGTGCCGGCAACCATATCGGCAAAGGCGGCAATCACAATGCCGCAGAACAGCCAGCAGAACAGCAGGAACAGCTTGCGGCCGGTCTTGCCGATGTACTTTTCGATCAGCATGCCCATGCTCTTGCCGTCATTCTTAACGGAAGCATACAGAGCGCCGAAGTCGGTGACAGCACCGAAGAAGATACCGCCCAGCAGCACCCACAGCAGCACCGGCAGCCAGCCGAAAGCAGCGGCCTGGATCGCACCGGTGACAGGGCCTGCACCGGCAATGGAGCTGAACTGGTGTGCAAACACGGTCCAGCCGTCGGTGGGAACATAGTCCCGGCCGTCCTCATGGACAACTGCCGGGGTCTTGGCAGAGGGGTCGATGCCCCACTTGTTAGCCAGCCAGCGGCCGTAAAGCAAATAAGCGCCAAACAGACACACGGCTGCGATCAATACGATGACCAGCGTATTCATTGTTTTTACCTCTTTCCTTTCTTGGCATCCGGCAAATGTCAGCGGCATGGGCTCTTTTGCGGCGGCAGGATGTAAAAAAGGCCCCGTCCTCCCGGGTTCGTTCCATTTGGGACGAACCATCGAAGACGAAGGCCTTCACATACACTGCACATCGTGTATGGAATACTCCGCGGTACCACTTCGTTTGCTGCACAGGCAGCCACTCCCAGCGTACATACATACGCAGCCCCGTAACGTGGGCAAAACGGCCATACATTACTGCGGACGGGGTCAGCGTCCGGTTCACACAGGCTGCTCGCAGGGGAGAACGCTTTGCTCCTGACTACCGCCGTTGCATCAGATGGGCGGCTCTCTGGGAGAGGGTGCTGCAAAGAATCATGTCCTGTTCATCGCATTTGCCGAATGATTGTCCGTATTTTAGTGCGGAATTCACAGATTGTCAATATCTTTGGCACAAGTTCGGAGGATGCACTAATTCAGAAAAGCGTTCTGAAAAAATTTTTAGGTGATTTTTGTTCATGCGTGAAACGAAAAAAACTATACACATCCACGAATGAAAAGAGTTCACGCTCAGGGCTTGACTTTCACACTTTGATGTGCTAAAGTGGTGATGCAAGAAAGAATCTGAATATTTCCGAAACATTTAAGATAGGGAACGCCCCAAAACCGGACAGTCCGCTGCGGCGGCAAGGAGAACACTTATGGCAGAAAAAAATTCCAGAAGAAACCAGACCACCGATGCACTGTTTGATGCGATCCTCAGCCTGAGAACACGGGAAGAATGCTACAATTTTTTTGAGGATCTGTGCACGGTAAAGGAGATCTCCGATATGGCGCAGCGGCTGGAAGCGGCCAAAATGCTGCTGGACGGCAGTACCTACGACCAGATCGTGAAGGCGGTGGAGATCAGCACGGCTACCATCAGCCGCATCAACCGCTGCATCCAGTACGGCTCCGGCGGCTACCGCGCGACCATTGAAAAGGTGCGCGGCACCCAGAATCCACAAAAGCAGGAGTAACACCGGCACACCCGGCAGACATAGAATGGGGCGTACACCGCCCCTGACCTGATGAACGAAAGGAAGGTTTTATCATGTCTGCTGAAAACTGTATCGATACCACCCGCTGCCCCTGCCCCTGCCTGCCCAAGGTGACGCTGGAGCAGGCGGTCGTTGATCTGGTAGAGAGCATCGCTCTGCAGGAAAATGCCCTGAGCCACATCCTCTGTGCCGAAAGCCGGAAGATGGACGCCGCCATGAAACTGGACGGTCTGGACCTGTGCAAGCTGCTGGAAGTAAACGATTCGGCCACCAACATGGTGCACGCCGTGGCAAATCTGGAACTGGTGCTCAAGGATAAGCTGGAGTTCGTCTCCAACAACCTGTACTATCCGCCTGCGGATGCCGCAGCGAAGTAAAAAGATGCTGAAAGGCCTGTCCGGATGCCCGGGCAGGCCTTTTCTCTGCTTGAATGCATAATTTTTGTAAAAACCATTTGTTGGAATTGCTGATAACGGGATTCTGTGCTATACTATAGGATGTATCACCATGAAAGTGAGGAAATTTACAAATTGCTGAACTACGATGCGATCCTGTTTGATGTGGACGGGACCCTGATCGATTCCGCTCCCGGTATTATAAATACATTAAAAGAAGTCTTTGATAAGATGGGCGTGGACACCACGCACGTCAACCTGCGCCGCTATCTCGGGCCGCCGCTGCGCAAAAGCTTTGGCGAACATTTCACGGACCCGGCCCTCATTGAAAAGGCTACGAACCTTTACCGTGACAGCTACGCCGTCAAGGGAAGCCACGAGGGTGACGCCTATCCGGGCGCAGCAGAGATGCTGCAGCGCCTGAAGGATGCGGGCCTGATCCTGTGCACGGCTACCTCCAAACCCACGCAGGTCGTTGCGCCGATCCTGAAAGAAAAGGGTCTTGCGGATTATTTTGATTTTATCGGCGGCGCGTCCATGGACGAGAGCCGCGATACCAAGACCGATGTGGTGCGCTATGTGCTTGCCCAGCCTATGATGCAGGGCAAGCGGGTGCTGATGGTGGGCGACCGCAACGATGACATGCGCGGCGCAGCAGACTGCGGTCTGGACGCCGCCGGTGCGCTGTACGGCTACGGCAGCAGGGAAGAGCTGGAACCCTTCCACCCCGTGCTGCTGGCAGAAAGCTGCGCCAGCCTTGCAGACCAGATCCTGAACGGACAGGCATGACCGGAAGGCCCTGTGCCAGAAACTAAGTGAATGGTGAGAGATATGAGAAATACACGACCGGAAAAGCAATCGCTTACTCCTATGCAGAAGCAGGCGGTGCTGGTGTGCAGTGTGTGCGCGCTGGCAGCCATTCTGACCATTGCCATTACCATGACGCTGCTCAAGCGCGGCAAGACCCCCTCCGCCCCGGTGGAGCAGCCCTCCAGCGAGGTGCTGGTGCCGGGTGAAGAGGATATCTCGGATCACTATCAGATCAACGAGACCTCCAGCGCCCTGCTGCCGGAGACCGCCGATGCGGGCGAGGACTATCAGAAAGAGACCCTGTTCATCGGCGATTCCAACACGGTGCGCCTGTATGCAAACGGCCTGATCAGCCTGCAGCAGTTCTGCGCCAAGGAGGGCATTGGCACCCACGCGGCCCTGACCGAGGGCATCGTCACCTTTAAAAAGGACAACAACAGCTACACCATCGCGCAGGCAGTGGCCAAAATGAAGCCCCGCCGCGTGGTCATCATGCTGGGCACCAACGACAACGGCATGGCGGTGGAGGAGTTCATCAATAATTACACCGCGCTGGTGCAGGCCATTCAGGAAAGCTACCCCTACACCGACATCATCGTGAACACGGTGCCGCCGGTGCCTGCAAACCACGCAAACTACCCCAACATGGACCAGACCAAGATCGACGACTTCAACATGGCCCTGCTGTCCATGTGTGAGCAGATGGGCCTGAAGTTCCTTAACAGTGCCGAAGCGCTGAAGGATGCCAACGGCTATGGCCGCGAGGATTACTACCAGACCGGCGATATCCACCTGAAGCCCGTGGGCCTGAAGGCCATGCTGAGCTATCTGCGCACCCACGCTTACCAGACCGACGACCGCCGCCCGGACACTGCCAACATCCCCACCCGCGCCGAGTATACTCCGAACCCCAGCTCTGCGGTGACAGCACCCAGCAGCTCGGAGGCTGCAGGCTCTTCCGAAGGGCAGAGCGTGCTGTATCAGGCCGCCTATCGTGTGGATAAGAACGGCGGCGGTACCCTTTCCAGCGGCAGCGACAGCGGCAAGACATCCCTCTCTTATGAAGTGACCAGCGCCGCCCAGTCCATCAGCGTGACGGCTGTGCCGCAGGACGGCTATGTGTTCGTCAAGTGGAGCGACGGCGTGACCCAGAAGACCCGCACAGACACCAATTTCAAGCAGAATGTGGATGTGACCGCCATGTTTGCACAGGCATCCATCAGCATCAGCAGCACCGGCAAGGCAGTTTTGGGCGATTACTACACCTTTACCGCAAAGCTGGGCGGTAAGCATCTCACTGCCGACAGCATCCGCTGGTACGCCAACGGTGTGGAAGTGCCGCAGGCTGCGGGCAAGACCACCGTCAAGGTGGAGATCGATCCCTCCATGCTCAATGCGACCTTCAAGGTCTATGCAGTGGCAAGCTACAACGGCTGCACCGTTACCAGCAACGTCCTGAATGTGACGGTCAGCGGCGTGAGCGCTGGCTCTGCCAGCTCTTCCGGCAGCACGTCCAGCTCTTCCAGCGGCAGCACCAGCAGTTCTGGCAGCTCTTCCGCTGCTTCGTCCGGAGCTTCCTCCGGATCTACATCCGCTTCCGACAGCACCTCGCACGGCACTTCCAGCAGCGAGAGCACAGCTCCCTCGGCAAGCACGTCCAGCTCCAACGGTGAGTCCAGCTCCTCCCACAGTACGAGCAGCAGCACCTCTTCCAGCTCTTCTCATAGTACGGGCAGCAGCGTTTCTTCCAGTGAGAGCACCTCGTCCTCTCATAGCAGTTCTACGACAGAAAGTGGTTCTCGCACAGAGCCTTCGGAAGTAAACGCCAGCAAGGAAACTACCAACGAGCAGGCAGCACCCACGGACTCCGCGTCCTGAGGCTGTCACCCCGGCCTGCCGTGCCGCATAGGCTGGCAGGAAGGGAGGCGTTTTGATGTACTACGAGGAGCCCCGCATCCCGGCTCTGCCGGGCGAAGAGAACGTGACCGACGGCAGTGTGGACGATTACGGCACCGATTGGGAGAATGTGGACAACGGCGTGCTGGAAGAGGAAATGGCAAAGTGCGCCGCCACCCCCTGCGATGCAAAAACCACCTGCCCGGACAACGACCCGGAGCAAACCGATGCACAGATGTACGAAATGATCTCAGAATAATATGAAGCTGTTTTGCAGCCAGTGCAGAGGGCCTGACGATGAAAGCAGCTTCCGGAAGCCAGCTCTGCAGGGGCAGGGCTGGCTTCTCCCTGTTGTTGAGCGCATGGCATTTGCGGCCATGGCAGAAGGAAAAGAGGGAAGATTTATGGCAAAATACTATTGCATCCTGTTCGATGCAGACAACACGCTGCTGAATTTTGACGCAGCCGAAAGCAAGTCACTGGCCGAAACGCTGGTGAACTACGGCATTGAGCCGGACGCTGAGACCGTGCAGACCTACCGCACCATCAACTCGGAGCTGTGGCGGCAGCTGGAAAAAGGCCAGATCAAGCGGGAAAAGCTCATGGCGGAGCGGTTCACCCGCTTCCTCAAGGCCATTGATGCCGCCGGTGATGGAGCCGAGATGAACCGCTTCTATCTGGAACAGCTCTCCACCCACCCGGATCTGATGGGACCGGAAGTGCTGGATGTGCTACGGGAGCTCTCCGAGGTGGCGACGCTGGCCGTTGTGACCAACGGCTTCCAGAAGGTGCAGACCCGCCGTCTGGCAGAAAGCGGCATCCTGAACTTTATGGAGGACGTGTTCGTCTCCGAGAAGATGGACAGCGAAAAGCCGAACCGCAGAATTTTTGACGCAGCCCTGCGCGCCCTTGGCGTGGAGAACCGGGAGCATGTGCTGATGGTGGGCGACGGCCTGAGCAGCGACATTCAGGGCGGCGCGAATGCAGGTCTGGACACCTGCTGGTATAATCCCAATCACGCTGAAAATCCCGGCAAGGTGGTGCCCACCTACGAGATCGCAGACCTGAAGGAGCTGTATCCTCTGGTGATGGAGCAGGAAGAGCTGGCCAATGTGGGCCTGAAAAACCGCCGCCACCAGTGCTGACCCAACAAGTGGATAGAGAACGGATCATAAAACTATGCTGATACATTTGGAAAAACTAGGCAAAAGCTTTGGCGAAAAGATTGTCCTGCATGATGTGACCGCCAGCGTCGAGCGGGAGGACCGCATTGGCATCGTGGGCCAGAACGGCGCGGGCAAGACCACCCTGCTCAAGATCCTTACCGGCGAATATCAGGACTACGACGGGGAATTCAGCGTGACCCACGGCGTGACGCTGGGCTATCTGGAACAGAACGCAAAGCTGGATGCCACGCTGGATATCTACGGCGAAATGCGCTCCACCTTTGCGCCGGTGCTGGACGCCATGGCTCAGATGCAGGTGCTGGAACGCAAAATGGCCGCGCAACCGGACGACACGGAGCTGCTGGCCCAGCACGACCAGCTGCAGAACATCGTGGATGCCGCCGATGGCTACAACATGGATGTGAACATCAAAAAGGTGCTGTCCGGCATGGGCTTTCCGCAGGAGACATGGCAGAAGAACATTGCGGTGCTCTCCGGCGGTGAGCTGACGAGACTGCGGCTGGCCAAGCTGCTTTTGAAAAAGCCGGATGTGCTCATTCTGGACGAGCCCACCAACCATCTGGACTTTGCTACCATGGAATGGCTGGAAAACTACCTCAAAAGCTATTCCGGCGCGGTGCTGGTGGTCAGCCATGACCGCTATTTTCTGGATAACGTGTGTACAAAGATCTGGGAAGTCTCGTTCCAGACCATGACCACCTACAAGGGCAACTTCTCGACCTACCTGCCCCAGAAGGAAGCTTCCGATGCCCTGCGCCAGAAGCAGCACGATGCGGACGTGGCGCTGGCCGAAAAGCTGCAGGACTATGTGGACCGCAACCTTGTGCGCGCCTCCACCACCAAAATGGCCCAGAGCCGCCGCAAGCAGCTGGAAAAGCTGGAGATCACCGAAGCGCCCAAGGACGAGACCAACCAGCTCAAGTTTCGGTTTGAATATGACGTAGAACCGTGGAATGAGCTGGTGCTGCTCAAAAACCTGACCATCAAAATAGGGGAGCGCACCCTGCTGGAGCCCTTCACCTACACGGTGTGCCGCGGCCAGAGACTGGTGATCGCAGGTCCCAACGGCGCGGGTAAATCCACCCTGATGCAGGTGCTGGACGGCAAGCGCCGCCCTTCCGGCGGTATGGTGCGGCTGGGCACCGGTGCACGGCCCAGCATTTTTGCTCAGCAGCAGAACCGTCTGGGGCAGGGCCGGGTCATCGATGTGATCTGGAACAAGTATCCCCGCATGACCGAGCTGGAAGTGCGCAGCCATCTGGCAAAGCTGGGCTTCCGGGGCGAGACGGTGTTCAAGCCCTGCGAGGCGCTTTCCGGCGGCGAGCTGGCACGCCTGCGCTTTGCGGAGATCGTGCTGGAACGGCCCAATCTGCTGTTTCTGGACGAGCCCACCAACCATCTGGACATTTACACCCGCGAAAATCTTACCGAGGCCCTCATGGCCTACACCGGCACGCTGCTGCTGGTCACCCATGACCGCCATCTGATGAACAGTCTGGCCTGTCCTATCCTCTACCTTGAGGACGGCAAGGCAACCATCTACCCCAGCTACGACGCCCTGATGGGCCGCAACGCCCCGGCCCCTGCCGTGCAGAAGGCCGCCGAGCCCGCCAAGATCGGTTATGGCAAGGAACAGCGCCGCCGCCGCGCCGAGCTGCGGGCCAAGATCAAAGCCTGTGAGGATGAGATGGAGGCCTGCGGTGCCCGCGAGGTGGAACTGGACAACGAGATCAATTCCCCCGAGGTGTACAACGACCCCGACCTGCTGCGCCAGAAGAGCGACGAACTGAGCGACCTGCGCTTCCATCAGGAGGAGCTGTTTGCCGCGTGGGAAGCTGCCATGGAAGAGCAGGAAAGCTACGAGCAGAGCCAGACCGAAGAATAAAGGAGGGGACAGAATGCCAAGGAATCGACGCAGCTATGAAAAAACACGGCACATTGCGCTTTCCGGCCTGCTGTTTGCGCTGGCCATGGCGCTGTCCTTTATTGAGGGCACACTCACCATCCCGGGCCTGATGCCGGGCATGAAGCTGGGCCTTGCCAACATCGTAGTGATGTATGCGCTGTTTTTCATGGGGCCAAAGCAGGCACTGGTGCTGGATGTGCTCAAGGCGCTGTTCGTGTTTCTGGTGTCCGGCTTCACGGCGGGCTTCCTCTCGCTGTGCGGCGGCCTTTTGTCCCTGCTGGTGATGTGGGTGCTCTACTATCTGCTGCCGGTGCGGCCCACCTGGTTCATCCTGTCCGTATGCGGCGCACTGGCCCACAACATCGGTCAGCTGCTGGGTGCAGGTGTGATCATTTCGTCCTCGCTGTCCTTCTACTATGCGCCGGTCATGCTGGTGCTGGGCCTTGTGATGGGCGCACTGACCTCCATCACCCTCAGGGCCCTGCTGCCCGCTCTGGGCAAAATGGGCTTTTCCACGCAGGAAAAGCGCGGCGAATAACCAACGCCCGGCCCGGCATGGTTGCATTTTGGCCGGAAATCAGTATAATAAGGAAACAACCTGCTATTTTAAAGATAAAATCTCTTGCATACAGCGCTGCCGCCGTGGGAAAGTGCGCGGCAGCCGGGAGGTGTTTGCACTATGAGTGAAAAAGTTACCATCAAGGTGGAGCGCAAAACGCTGCATCTGCCCACCATCGCCCTGCGGGGTCTGGTGGTGTTCCCCAACAATCTTGTCCACTTTGAGGTGGGCCGCGAAAAAAGCATTGCCGCCGTGGAGTGGGCAATGGCAAATAATTCCAACGTTTTTCTGGTGGCGCAGAAGTCCATGGATACCACGGACCCCGCTCAGGCCGACCTGTTTGCCTACGGCGTAGTGGCCGAGGTGAAGCAGGTGCTGCGGGTCTCCGAGGACCTTGTAAAGGTTCTGGTGGAGGGTAAGTACCGCGCAAAGCTCACGGAGCTGGATGCCAGCGGTGATTTCCTGCTTTCGGAAGTGCGCCCGGCCCCGGTGCGCCCCGGCAAGCCCGAGGAAGCCGTGGAGACCGAAGCGCTGCTGCGCGCCCTCAAGAGTGGGTTTGACGAGTATCTCGGCATGAACCCGCGCCTTGGCAAGGATGTGGTGTTTGCCATCGTTTCCAGCGACGACCCTGCATTCCTCAGCGAGTATATGCCCGCGAACCTGCTGTTCCGCTACGAGGACAAGCAGGCTGTCATGGATGAGGGCACCCTGAACGGGCGGCTGAAAAAGCTGGTCGAGATGCTGCGCCGCGAGTGTCAGGTGATGAAAATTGAAAAGGAGATTGCGGAAAAGGTCAACGAGTCCATGGACAAGAACCAGCGCGATTATTACCTGCATGAACAGCTGCACATCATCAGCGATGAACTGGGCGAGGGCGACGACACCCACGCTGAGGCCGACGAGTACCGCCGCAGGATCACAGAACTGCACCTCGCGGAGGACAGCGAGAAGAAGCTGCTCAAGGAGGTAGACCGTCTTTCCAAGATGCAGGGCTCCAATCAGGAGGCAACGGTCATCCGCACCTATCTGGACACCTGTCTGGATCTGCCGTGGAACACCTTCACGGTGGATGACCTTGATATCGGCCGTGCGCAGCAGATCCTGGACCGCGACCACTATGGCCTGAAAAAGGTGAAGGACCGCATTCTGGAAACGCTGGCCGTGCGCAAGCTGGCACCGGACGTCAAAGCCCAGATCATCTGTCTGGTGGGCCCTCCGGGCGTGGGCAAGACCAGCATTGCACGCTCTATCGCCGAAAGTCTGGGCCGCAAGTATGTGCGCATCAGTCTGGGCGGCGTGCGGGATGAAGCCGAGATCCGCGGCCACCGCCGCACCTACATCGGTGCCATGCCCGGCAAGATCATCAATGCCATGATCACCGCCAAGAGCGCGAACCCTCTGATGCTGCTGGACGAGATCGACAAGCTGGCAGGTGACTTCCGGGGAGACCCGGCCGCAGCCCTGCTGGAAGCGCTGGACCCGGAGCAGAACAGCACCTTCAACGACCATTTTATCGATATCCCGTTTGATCTGAGCCATGTATTCTTCATTACCACGGCCAACGATCTGGGCAGCATCCCCGGCCCCCTGCGTGACCGCATGGACGTCATCGAACTGCCCAGCTATACCCGCGTGGAGAAATATAACATTGCCCGCAAGCATCTGCTGCCCAAGCAGCTCAAGGCCTGCGGCCTGACCGGCAAGGTCACTCTGAGCCAGAGCGCGCTCTATGGCATCATCGACGGCTACACCCGCGAGGCCGGTGTGCGCAATCTGGAACGCACCATCACCAGTGTACTGCGCAAGTGCGCCCGCAAGATCGCCTCCGGTGAGGTGGAGAGCGTGTCTGTCACCGGCACCATGCTGGAAGATCTGCTGGGCCCCCGCTTTGTCAAGCCCGATTTCCTCAACCGTACCAACATGGTGGGCGTTGCCAACGGTCTGGCATGGACCAGCGTGGGCGGCGAGACCCTGCCCATTGAGGTGCAGGTCATTCCGGAGGGCAGCGGCAAGATCACCGTCACCGGTTCGCTGGGCGACGTGATGAAGGAGAGCGCCCAGCTGGCCGTTACGTGGGTGCGGGTGCATGCTGACGAGTATGGCATCGACCCGGAAAAGCTCAAGAAATGTGATCTGCATATCCATGCCCCTGAGGGCGCAGTGCCCAAGGATGGCCCCAGTGCAGGCGTCACCCTGACCACGGCGCTGGTATCCTGCCTGTCCGGCATCCCGGTGCGCGGTGATGTGGCCATGACTGGCGAGATCACCCTGCACGGCAATGTGCTGCCCATCGGCGGCCTGCGGGAAAAGAGCATGGCAGCCTACCGTGAGGGCATGAAAACGGTGCTCATCCCCAAGGACAACGAGCCCGACCTCTACGATGTGGACGATGAGGTGAAGAAGAGCCTTACCTTCCTGCCCATGCAGAGCCTGACGCAGGTGCTGAATGCAGCCCTGCTCAAGCCCCAGAACGCAAAGAAGACCAAGGCTCCCAGCCGCACCCATGCAAAGAAAAAGGCGGCAGACGCCGCCATTGTGCCGCCCACCGCAGAAAAGCCCCAGCCCGGCGCGGTGTGCTGAGAATAGGGCAGGCCGGCAGATAGTTTCTCCGGCGAATGACCGGGAA
>UMKA01028091.1_pt1 | contig 12136 bp, 16 predicted proteins | sample 1966211 | NCBI WGS metagenome assembly UMKA01 (sample SAMEA4836165, study PRJEB28245) | human gut metagenome | biome: gut microbiome; material: fecal sample | place: Denmark | collected 2008
CCTGCGATATAGGCCAGCTTTTTCCCGTGCCCCGTGTGGGTGCGGACGATGGAGCCAAGAAAGCTGCCCGCTTCCCGGGCCTCACAGCAAAGCTGGTCAGTCAGCAGGATGGGCTCATAGCCCAATTTCCGGCAGGCATTGGCCGCAGCGGTGCACAGTTCCCGCACACTGCCGGTGATCCGGGTGGTCACGTTGTCCAGCGCTTTGGGCGTTTCCTGCTGCAGCAGCGTCTTTGCCTGTTCCGACAGGTTTAAATGGTACTTTTCCGCAATGGCAAGGGCCTGTGCGCAGGTGGAGGTGTCCGGCACCGCCGGGCCGCTGGCGATCATGTCCAGCGGGTCGCCGAGGATGTCACTGAGCACGATGCTGAACACCTCTGCCGGGGCACAGGCCTGCGCAAACCGTCCGCCCTTGACAGCGGAAAGCCGCTTGCGGATGGTGTTCATTTCCACGATATCGGCCCCGCTGGCGAGAAGCTGGCTTGTGATGTCCTGCAGCTCTTCCCCGGGCAGCAGCGGCCGCTCGAACAATGCGCTGCCGCCGCCGGAGAGCAGGAACAGCACAGTATCCTCTGCCGTCAGGCCCTGCACAAGGGTCAGCGCCTTTTCGGTGGCTGCAAAGCTGTTCTCGTCCGGGACCGGATGGCCTGCTTCACAGCAGGTTACGCCCGGAATCTCACCCTTTACGTGGCCGTATTTGGTCACCACCACACCGCCGTCCACACGGCCCAGTGCTTCCACCGCAGCGTGTGCCATCTGCCAGGCCGCCTTGCCCGCTGCCACCAGCAGCACTCTGCCGCCCCTCGGCGCAAAGGCTTTCAACGCACGGCGCACGGCTTCGTCCGGCAGAACAGCGTTCAGGCTGGAGCGGATGATGGCATCTGCATCCCTTCGCAGAGTCGGATTCATAAAGCATTCCTCCACTAACTGTTTTTGCTTTTAGTATAGCGCGTTTCTGCATTCTTTTAAAGTGCAGCTCTGCCGGGTTTCCTTCTTGATTTCAAAGAAAAATAAGGGTGAAAAAAACTGATATAACAGCTAAAATAACGAAAAATGCATTGACAGTTGCACGGCTGTGACGCTATAACAATCCATGGAATATTTTCCGGCAGGATCATATTCCGAGGGAAAGAGGGGAAACGTACCTTTTTGAACACAAAAAAACAATATCGCGCTGCTGCGGCGCTGGCTGTACTGGTACTGGCGGCTTTGCTGCTTTTTGCAGGCGGCAGCTGGCTGGAAAAGCGCAGCCGGAAACCGGAGACCCGGACGGAGCTGCCGCAGGAGACCGCTGAGACCATGGAAGTGGACGGCGTGACCTACCGCAGGCGCACAGATCTGACCACTATCCTTGTTATGGGCATCGACCATGACAGCGAGGTGGAAGCAGAAGGCTCCTATCAGGGCGGTCAGGCGGATTTTCAGCGGCTCATTGTGATAGACAGCAAAAATAAGACAGTCCGTCAGCTCAAGATCGACCGCGACACCATGGCAGAGGTGACGGTGCTTGGCATGCTGGGCAATCCGGTGGGTACCACCCAGATGCAGATCAGCCTTGCCCATGGCTTTGGCGATGGCAAGGCAGAAAGCTGCGGCTATGCCCGTGATGCAGTGTCCCGCCTGCTGCAGGGGGAAAACATTGATTTCTATCTGGCAATGAGTCTGGACGGCATCTCGGTGCTGAACGATCTGGCAGGCGGTGTGACGGTGACGCTGGAGGATGACTTCTCCGCAGCAGACCCGGCCATGACAAGGGAACGACCCTGACACTGCATGGCGATCAGGCCGAGATCTTTGTGCGCAGGCGCATGGATATTGGCGAAGGCACCAACGAAGCCCGCATGGTGCGGCAGGAAGAGTACCTTGCACAGCTTTCCGCACAGCTGGAAAGCATGGTGCAGCAGGAGCAGCAGTTCACCGCACAGGTGTACGATGCGCTGCAGCCTTATCTGGTCACCGACCTTGCAAAGGGTCAGCTGGTCAATGAGGTGTGGGCCGCAAAGGACGATACTGTGGAACCTGCCATTACACTGGAGGGCGAGCATAAGGTGGCAGAGGATGGATTCACCGAGTTCTATCCGACCGAAGCTTCCATCCAGAAGGCGGTTCTGACGCTGTTCTGGGAGCCTGTTGAAGAATGATGTAAATGTTGAAAACCATTTGCGATAGAAAGCAGCATCTTGGGGGGTGCGGCTTGAAGTGAAAGGAGATCTCGGAAAAAATGAAGACGGACGAGCCCACCCTGATGTCTTCTGCGCGTGTGCCGGAGAATCCGTTCAGCCCCAACAAGGCCAAGAACATCCTGCTGGGCTTTGTAGTGGGCTTTGTGCTGGCCAGCGCCGTGGTGGTGCTGCGGACCATGCTGGACGATACCTACAAGTCTGCCGATGATATCCGCAAGTATACCGGTATGGTCGTGCTGGCCACCGTCCCGCTGGCCGATGCTGGCGAACAGCCGAAAGAGAAAAGCGAGCTCAAGCGCCGCACCAAGCGGTTTGCCGATGATATCCGCCGCCGTGTGGGCGGAAGCTCCGGGAGGAAAGCATGAAACAGCTGAAGATCACAAAGTTTCCGGCTCTGGATTATGCGGGAAATGAAGCCTTTAATACCCTGACCACCAACCTTTCCTTTGCAGGTGCAAATGTCAAAAAGATCATGCTCACCAGCTGCCATGCTGCAGAGGGCAAGAGCTATCTGTCCATGAACCTGATGTGCCCAACCCGCTGGCGCTGCTGACCAACAGCCATTTTGCGGAACTGCTGGATATGCTGGCCAGAATGGCAGATTACGTCATTGTGGATGCACCCCCGGTGGGCGTGGTCATCGATGCGGCAGAAATCGCCAAGGCATGTGACGGCACCCTGATCGCAGTGCACTACAACGATGTGAGCCGTCAGGAGCTGTTGGACGTGAAGCAGCAGATCGAGCAGACCGGCTGCCCCATTTTGGGCACCGTGCTCAATCAGGTGGACTATGACAACTATATGGGCCGCAAGTACTACAAATCCTACTCAAAGCATGGAAAGTACGGCTATTACAGAAAGTATTATAAACGGAGCCACGAAGCGGAAAAGAAATGAGCGGCTTTACGGATTATCATGCGCACTTCGTCTACGGCGTGGACGATGGTGCGCAGACCAGAGAAGAAATGTATGCCATGCTGGATGCAGCGGCAGCAGACGGTGTGCGGCACCTGTTTGCCACCTCCCACAGTACGCCGGGCATGGAACGCTTCCCACAGGAAGTCTACGACCGGCATCTGGCTCTGGCCCGCGCATACTGCACACAAAAAGGCTACGACCTGAAGCTGGAGCACGGCTCTGAGCTGCTGTACACCCCTGCAGCGGGATATGCGGCAGGCCTACGCGCAGCTGTGCAGCCATATGGGAGAAACTACGGCACAAAAATTGACAGGAATGGACGGCACGGAATATCTTGTATAACTGCCTTTGCTGTGAGCAATAAGAACCGACTCGGACACCTCTTTCGGTCAGTGGTTTTGCGGACAAACTGCACAGAAGAGGTGCTTTTTCGTAATTAAGATAAGGTTTCCGTTTTTTTGTGCAAAAATAACTTGCGAATCAGCGGGTGACGTGTTAAACTGAACAAGGGGGAGTGTTTTGAACGTAAGCTTGCGGGGGTGTATTATTAAATGAAGATATTGGTCGTCGATGACGGACAGCTTGCGATCAACTCGCTGGTCCGCATCCTGTGTCGTGTTGCACCCGACTGTGATTATATCAGCGCCATGACCACCGAAGACGCTCTGACATGGATGCGTCAGGGGCCTATGGATGCTGCCTTCCTAAATCTGGAAATGCCCGGCATGAACGGGCTTGGTTTGGCTCGCATGATCCAGAAGCTGCAGCCGCGCTGCAACATCATTGTGGTGACAGAGCATCCGGAACATGCGCTGGAAGCGCTGCAGATCTTCGTCAGCGGCTTTCTGCTCAAGCCCGCAAACGAGGATGATGTCAAGAATGTGCTGAAGCATCTGCGCTACCCGCCGGAGGATGGTCCGGCAGGCGTCAAGATCCAATGCTTCGGCAATTTTGAGATCTTTGTCAATGGGCGCACACTGACCTTCAAGCGCAGCAAGAGCAAAGAGCTGCTGGCCTATCTGGTGGACCGCAACGGTGCCACCTGTACCAACGGTGAAATGCTGGCGGTGCTGTGGGAGGACAAGCCCGATACCGCATCCCTGCACAGCCATCTGCGCAACCTGATCTTTGACCTGAGCCATGCGCTGGAAGATGCAGGCGTTACCGGCCTGCTCATCCGCGGCCGCAGCACACTGGCCATCGATACGGGCAAGGTGGACTGCGATTACTACAACTTCCTGAAGGGGGACCGCTCGGCCATCAACTCCTACCGGGGCGAGTATATGACCCAGTATTCCTGGGCAGAGGTGACCCGCTCGGCGCTGCGCCAGCAGGCAAGCGCCCAGAAAACGGCGTCCATTCCCAGCTATTACGCGCCGACCGAATTTTGAAGCAAAAAGAAAGCACTGCATCGCTTTGAAGTGAATGCAGTGCTTTTCTTTTTGTCGAAATGCTTTTAGTTTTTCAAATGGGCATCCCAGCCGGAAGAGGTAATGATCTGCTGATCCGGTGTGCACCACATGGCTTCCACGCCGTCCAGACTTTCCACGATCTTCATCCCGTCCTCCAGCGGCTGGCAGAACAGGCCGGTGGTCAGGCAGTCGGCCAGACCGGAGTCGCTGCACAGCACGGTCACGCCATTGAAGTAGGTGGAAGGAAACAGGGTGTCCGGGTCGATCAGGTGGTGATAGCGCTGGCCGTCCACCACAAAGTAGCGCTGGTAGTCGCCGCTGGTCACAAGGGCCATATCGCTCATGTTGATGGCACCGCTCAGCATGGAACTGGCGGTGTACAGGTCGGAAGCGTTCCACGGGTTTTCCACACCGCCGGTCCACTGGCTGCCGTCCGGCTTTGTGCCGATGGCACGCAGATTGCCGCCCACGCTCACCAGAGCGCTGGTCAGGCCGCGGGCCTCGGCTGCCTGACATACCATTTCCACGGCATAGCCCTTGCCCACGCTGCCCACGTCCAGCCGCATGTCCGGGTCGGCCAGATAGACGGTCTTGGCGTCCTCATCGATGATGACATTGTTGATGTCGCAGTGCTGGGCGGCAGCTTCCAGCTCGTCCATGCCGGGCAGCTTGTTGTCCGCATCGGTCTCGGTGGCCTCGGCAGCTTCGCGGTAGTTGTGCCAGATGTTCAGTACGCTGCCCATGGCGATGTTCAGCTTGCCGTTGGTGGTGGCGTACATCTGGTCGGCCAGCTCCAGCATGGAAAGGATGCGGTCATCCACCTCCACGGGGGCCTTGCCGGCGTTGTCGTTGATGGTCTTCACGTTGGTCACGCCGGGGTAATCGTTGTAGATGTCGTACAGCTGATTGTAGGTGACGAGGTCTGCGTGCAGAGCGTCCATCTGGGTCTTGAACACCTCTTCGCTCTCACAGTAGGCGATCACCTGCGTTACGGTGTCGAACACATCGTAAAAAATGGTGGAGTAGCGGGTCAGCTCCTTCTTTTTAGGAGCACAAGCGGCCAGCAGGCTCAGGCAGAGCGCACCGGCCAGCAGCATGCTGACCAAACGGTTTGCGCGGGTCTTCATAGGGTCTGGTTCTCCTTTGCGGCGGTAACGGCTGCGTGCTCCTCCTGCAGGTGGGCCAGCAGGTCACCGAACACCCAGCTGCGGTTGGAGGGAGTGACCACGGCCTTGAGCGGGATGTTCACCTGTGCCTGCTTCATCAGGTCCAGCAGGGTGTCCACATCCTTATCCTTGAAGTTTGCCAGCACCAGTGCCGGGGGATAGGCACCCGGTTCCAGCACCAGCGTGCGGGCGGTTCTGGTCTCCACCTCGCCCAGCAGCTGGGCGACGGTCTTGCCGGCATCCGCAGGGGACACGAGCAGCAGCTTCATGCCAAAGGCGGGGGCCATGCCCTCCAGCTTGCCGCGGTCGGCATTGGAAAGATTCCAGCCCAGTGCCAGCGGCACACCGGCGTTCTGGTTGCGTGCGATATGTGCTTTCATAATGATACCTCTTTTTAAGGGATGATTTCAAAATACACTATAGTATACCACAAACCAGAGCAAACGAAAAGCCCGGGCCTTTCTCTCATCGGAAACAGGCCCGGACTTTTTTGTTCAGTCAAACGGTAAAAGGAAAAATCATTTCCGGCTGGTAAGCCGGTTCAGCAGCATCACGGACAGAACGATGATGCCGATGACGAGGATGATGCCGACCATTCCGATGAGCATCATCGGCAGTGTGACCATCCACGAAGAAAGATGAAGCATAAGTACACCTCCGTTAAGTCATCAGGGTCAGGATGAGACCGCCTGCAATGACGGATGCGATCTGCCCCGAAACATTGACGCTGATGGAATACATCAGCAGGAAATTCTGGCTGTCCTCTTCCAGACCCATCTTGTTGACGACGCGGCCGCTCATGGGGAAAGCCGAGATGCCGGCGGCACCGATCATCGGGTTCAGCTTTTTGCCTTCGGGCAGGAACAAATTCAGCAGCTTTGCAAACAGCACGCCGCCTGCGGTATCAAAGACGAAGGCCACCAGACCCAGTGCAAGGATCAGCAGCGTGTCGGGCCGGACGAACTTGTCTGCGGTCATCTGCCCGGCAACGGTCAGGCCCAGCACGATGGTGATAAGGTTTGCCAGCACATTCTGGGCGGTCTCGCTCAGCACATTCAGCACCCCGCACTCCCGCAGCAGGTTGCCGAACATCAAAAAGCCCACCAGCGCCACACTGGCAGGGGCGACCATGCCCGCAATGATGGTCACGACGATGGGGAACAGGATCTTGGTCAGCTGGGTAACGCTGCCTTTTTCATAAGGCATCCGGATGAGGCGCTCCTTTTTGGTGGTCAGCAGCCGGATAACAGGGGGCTGCACGATGGGCACCAGGGCCATGTAGCTGTAGGCTGCCACCATGATGGCACCGAGATACTGGGAGTTGAGGGTGTTTGCCACAAAGATGGCAGTGGGGCCGTCCGCTGCACCGATGACAGCAATGGAGGCGGCATCCTTCAGGTCAAAGAAGAAGCCCGCCAGAAACAGGGTGAAAAAGATGCCGAACTGTGCCGCCGCACCAAAGAGCATCAGCCACGGCTTTTCCAGCAGCGGGCCAAAATCGATCATGGCACCGATGCCGATGAAGAGCAGCAGCGGGAACAGCTCGTTGGACATGCCCGCATCAAACAGAGCGGAAATTGGGCCTACCGTATCGCCCTGCGTAATGGCGCCCGACAGGGGCAGATTGACCAGAATGGCACCAAAGCCCATGGGTAAAAGCAGGCTCGGCTCCATTTTTTTGGCGATGGCAAGGTAAATGAGCAGCGCACCGATGGCCCACATCACCACCATCTGCCATGTCAGGTTCCCGAAGTTGGAAAACAGACTTGCGAATGTGTTCAGAAAGTTCATGCTTTTTCTTTGCCTCCTTGTGCTCCGGTACAGCGGCAAGAAAAAAGAGACCTCTGCCACAGTACCTTGTCTGTGACAAAAGTCTCAAGCGAACACATGACATCGGGCATTTTGCCGTGATGACGCTGCCATGCAGCCGTTTTCCGGATCACAAAACGGAAAACGGCCCTTTACTCCCTTTTATCAAAGGTATTAAAGCAGAAAACAGGGGTGAAGTCAAGGCAAAAGCGGAAATCTTTCCTGCATCTTATCCGGGCTGCTGAGCACCACCATCCATGATCGGGCGGCTGTTGTGGTCTATTATGGCCTTGCCATGGCCGTGCGGATCGACCTGTTCCAGCTTTAAAAAGTCCATGATCTGCTCCGGCAGCAAAAATCGCGCCCTGTATGCTTTGCTTTTTGCTGCATTTTCTGCAAAAAACGGGACAAGCCGAAGCGGTTTGTGCTATACTGTGAACAGGCTGCGCCCCTTGCGTGCAGCTGAAAAGTCGAAAATCCAGCCTGTTTCTGCAGCCACAGCAGGATCTTGTGGGAAAAAGCCCTGGAGCCCGCCTGTGACTGCGGAATACTCGCCATTTTCTTTGTTTTCAGATACACCCTGAGCAGACCGCAAACGGATAGAAGGAGCATTTCCATGATCACCATCTCAGAACGCAGAGAGCAGGAATCTGCTAAAAATTTTGTCCTGCGGGTGCTGATCGATAACATCGTCAACACCCGTCTGGAACCCGGAGAAAAACTCAACGAGCCGGAGCTGTGCGAGCAGCTGGGGGTCAGCCGCACCCCCTTCCGGGAAGCAGAGCTGGAGCTGGCGCAGCGGCGGCTGATCGAGATCCGGCCCAAGATCGGCACCTATGTCTCCCTCATCGACGCCGGGCTGGTGGAAGAGGTCCGGCATCTCCGGGCAGTGCTGGAAACAGAGCTGGCGGGGATGGCCTGCGAAATGCTGACCAAACAGGAGCTCGACCGTCTGTGGGAGAATGTGGCGCTGTGGCAGATGTACATTCAGCGGGCGCAGGAGGAAAAGATCTTTGCACTGGATAAGGAGTTCCACAAAATGCTGTATGAGCTGTGCGGCTGCCCTTACTGGTATGAGCTGGTGGAAAATCTGGCCCCTCATTTTGACCGCACCACGATGCTCAGCTTCCGCTGCCGCCCGGCAGAAGCAATTTTGGATGACCACACCAGCCTGCTGAAGGCCATCGAGGCAAAGGATACTGCCGCTGCCCGCACCATTGCCGCCCGGCATATGCAGCGGTACACCGAAAATCTGGCCACCATCCGGAAGTCCTTCCCCCAATATTTTAAGTAAATGCTGCGGGGGCACCCCCGGACAAGAATAAAACGGCCCCGGAAAGCGTTTTCAGATGCTTTCCGGGGCCGCTGCTTTTATTGCTGCTCTTCTTTTGCACGCAGGCGGCGGCAGGCGTCCTCCTTCACAAGCTCGAGGATCACCGCAGTCAGGGGGATGAAGAAGATGATGCCGATGATGCCAAAGAGCTTTCCGCCGATCATGGCGGCAACAAGGGTGTAAAGGGGAGAAAGCCCCACGGACTTGCCCACCACGCGGGGATAGATGAATTGATTTTCAATGAACTGCACGGCAAGATAAACGATGAGGCAGCGCACCGCCAGCACAGGGTCCACCAAAAGCACAAGGAACACGCTGACCACGCAGGAGATCAGCGCGCCGACGTAGGGGATGATGGCGCAGATGGCGGTCAGCATTCCCACAAGACTGCCGTAGGGGATCCGGAAAACGGAAAACGCAAGGGTCATGAGGACGCCGAGGATCACAGCCTCGCTGCATTGTCCGGTAAGAAAGTTTGCGAAAGACTGGCGGAACGCCCTGCAGAACTTCAACAGCCCGGCGGCGTGGTTCGGCTTCAGATAGGCGCACACCAGTGTGCGGGCATGCCGGCAGAGACTTTCCGAGCCAAGGGACATATAGATGGAGATGATCAGGGCAAAGGAGGCTGTCACCGCAACATTCACCGTGGCAGATACGGCGCTTACCGCATTGATCAGCACAGTATCGATGCCGGCAGTGATCTTGTGCAGCAGCTGCTCCCAGTTGATGCCTTCCAGCCAGCTCATCAGCCAGCCCGTGTCGGCATTCTGCGCACTCAGATAGGCGGTCCAGCGGGGAATGTTTGCCTCGATCTGCAGATAGAGACTGTGGAAGGACTGCACAAGTTCCGGGATCAGCAGAGTGAGAGCCAGCACCAGCACAAGCACAACGCCCAGCAGCGTGATGGAAAAGCTGATAAGGTGGATGGTTTTATCCGACGGCTGCTTTTTGGCCTTGCGGAACAGACGCTTCAGCCGCTTTTCCAGCCCACTCATGGGCACGTTGATAAAAAATGCCAGAATGCCGCCTGCCAGAATGGGCAGGACCAGATCCACGAGCTCTGCCGCAAAGGCCAGAACGGTGGAAAGCCGCAGCAGTGCAACAAAAAGCGTTACGCCCACAACAGTTACGAGCAGATATTGTTTGGTTTTTGGTTCCATGACGAAGTTCCTTTCCCGGAGCCAGCGGCTGAAATTTGCAAAGAGACGGTCTGCGGACTCTTTTCCGTATTGTAACCAGAAGAAAAGGGCTTGTCAAGACGCCGGGAAAGGGGGGAAGGCTTTTGATTTGGCTCAGGCTGCAAAAGCGGATTTCCGTGCAGGCATCCCTACCACCCTTGTTTCCATCCCGCAGAACCATTATAATAGGGGCAAAAGACAAAGCCGAAAAGGGGATATTTCATGGGAGAAGCAGAAGTCAGCCGTTTTCTCTGCATTCTGATCAAAATGGGAGAAGCACTGCAGAACAGCGGAGCCGAGGTTTTCCGCGTAGAAGATACCTTGAACCGCATCGCAGCCGCATACGGCGCGCAGGAGGTCAATGTGTTCGTCATCACATCCAGCATCGTTGTCACCCTGACAATGCCGCAGCTCCCGCCGCAGACTCAGACACGCCGTCTGCGCCATGCGTCCGGGAACGATCTGCTCATGCTGGAAGAGCTCAATGCACTCAGCCGCCGGATCTGCGCGGCACCGCCCTCTGTGGAGGAATTTCAAAGGCAGCTGGACGCCATCCTTGCTAAGCGTGCAGACCCCCGGCTCCAGCTGGCGGGCAGTGTGCTGGCTGCTTCCAGCTTTGCCGTGTTCTTTGGGGGAAGCCTGTGGGATGGCCTGCTGGCCGGCGTCATTGCAGTTCTGGTCTTCTGGATGGAGCGCCGCCTTGCACCGTTCTGCATGAATGGCGTGGAATTTCAGTTCATCGCCTCATTTTGCTGCGGCATTTCCACACTGCTGTTCAGCCGCATCGGGCCGCAGCTCCACGCAGACAAGATCCTCATTGGCATCATCATGCTGCTGATCCCCGGCATCATGCTGACAAATTCCATCCGGGATATCCTGCTTGGCGATATCATTTCCGGCTCTCTGCGGCTGGTGGAGGCCATTCTGATGGCCGCAGTCCTTGCACTGGGCATGATGGCGGCCATCTGGCTGATGGGAGGGATCGCATGATGCAGGTCTTATCGCAGCTGCTCAGCGCAGCTTTGGGCTCTGTCGGCTTCGGGCTGATCTTCAACCTGAACCGGCGCTACCTGCCTGCCGCCGCTGTGGGCGGGTTTCTGGCGTGGCTGGCCTACCTGCTGGCCGATCATGCGCTGAGCAGCGTCTTTCTTGCAAATCTGCTGGCCGGTTTTTGTGCCGCCCTCTATGCCGAGATCCTTGCCCGGTGCTGCAATGCGCCTTCCACGCCGTTTTTCATCACGTCGGCCATTCCCCTCATCCCCGGCAGCACGCTTTACTACTGCATGAATGCGGTGGTCTCCAGCGATCTGCAGGCGGCAGAGCACTTTGGAGAGCAGACTTTTCTGGCCGCCCTCGGCATTGCAAGCGGTATGGCGATCGCGTGGTGTCTGGCAGATCTGAGCCGGAAGCTCCATGTGCTTCTGGTCAGGGCCCGCAAGTGATTTGTACGGTCTGCTCTGGAAAATCACATGGATTTTACAGGGAGATGATTGCAACGGTACGGAGATCCGATTACATATTATAAATATTTTTATCGAAAAAAATGAATGCCTCCCGCTCAATGCAGGAAAGCATCCATTTTGGATCTGTATTCAGAAAATCGTGGCCCGTCTGCCGACCGGCGTTCAGCGTGTCAGTTCATCTTCTTGCCGAAGAACTCCACCTCTTTGCTCACGAACTGCATCAGCTCGTCGAACTGATCCGGGGTCAGGCTCTGGGCACCGTCGCACTTGGCCTTGGCGGGATTATTGTGCACCTCGATCATCAGACCGTCTGCACCGGCGGCGACCGCAGCTTTGGCCAGCTCCGGCACCCTCCATGCGTGGCCGCAGGCGTGGCTGGGATCCACGACAACGGGCAGGTGGGTCATCTTGTGCAGCATCACCACACCGGCAAGGTCGAGGGTGTTGCGCATGCTGGTCTCAAAGGTGCGGATGCCGCGCTCGCAGAGGATAACGTTCTCGTTGCCTTCGGCCATGATGTACTCAGCGCTCATCACGAACTCTTCCAGCGTGTTGGCAAGGCCGCGCTTGAGCAGCACCGGCTTCTTCTGACGGCCGACGGCCTTGAGCAGCTCAAAGTTCTGCATGTTGCGGGCACCCACCTGAATGAGGTCCACGTTCTCGAACAGCGGCAGG
>UMKA01026287.1_pt1 | contig 12134 bp, 7 predicted proteins | sample 1966211 | NCBI WGS metagenome assembly UMKA01 (sample SAMEA4836165, study PRJEB28245) | human gut metagenome | biome: gut microbiome; material: fecal sample | place: Denmark | collected 2008
GACACCACCAACACCACCGGTAACACCGCCAGCACCAGAACTTCCTTCTACTGGTGAAGAACAATCAGCTTCTGCTGCATTGTTAGGCGCTGCTCTTGGTTTGGTTGGACTGGCTGGTCTTGCAAGACGCAAGAAAAACGAAGACTAAACAAGTGGTAGAAACCAACGATTCACACTAGGATCGTAAATGGTTTAGTTTTCCACAAGGAGGCCTCGCTCTAAGGAGTGGGGCCTTTTTGTTATTTCTTGAAAACATTGAAATCACGTCTGGCAATATGATACAATAGAGGATATTTACAATAGTTAGGACAAAGGTATGCTTATTTCGATTATTTCACAAGGCTTGATCTGGGCTATTTTGGGGCTAGGGATCTTTATGACCTTCCGTATCTTGGATTTCCCAGATATGACCACAGAGGGCTCCTTTCCATTAGGAGGAGCCGTTGCGGTAACGCTGATTACCAAAGGGGTTCATCCTTTACTGGCTACCATAGCGGCTGTAGGCGCGGGGTGTTTGGCTGGATTAGCAACAGGTCTTCTTTATACCAAAGGGAAGATTCCGACGTTGTTATCGGGGATTTTGGTGATGACTTCCTGTAACTCAGTCATTCTCTTTGTGATGCAACGGGCCAACCTAGGCTTGCTTGGCTACTCAAAAATCCAAGATATGATTCCCATCGCGAGTGGCGTAAACGAGATTATCATCGGAATCATCTTTGTGACCCTGGTGATTGCTGCTATGCTCTTCTTTTTAGATACTAAATTGGGGCAGGCCTATATTGCGACAGGGGACAATCCTGAGATGGCTAAAAGCTTTGGGATCCATACCAGCCGGATGGAGTTGATGGGGCTAGTAGTTTCTAATGGGATTATTGCCTTGTCAGGTGCCTTGATGGCCCAGCAAGAAGGCTATGCAGATGCTTCTCGAGGGATCGGGGTCATCGTCGTTGGTTTGGCTAGCTTGATTATTGGAGAGGTTCTTTTTTCAAAACTAACCTTAGCAGAACGTTTGCTCAGTATCGTTATTGGATCGATCATTTATCAATTCTTGATTTGGGCTGTGATTGCCATCGGTGTCAATACTAGCTACATCCGTATCTTTAGTGCTATCATCTTGGCGATCTGTCTCATGATTCCAACCTTTAAAGAGAAACTGCTGAAAGGAGTCAAACTCAGCAAATGACCGCAATTGTAGAATTAAAAAATGCCACCATCGTGGTGAACAATGGCTTGAATGAAGAAAAAGTCATATTGGACAATGTCTCTTTGGAGATTCATGAGCATGACTTTATCACCATTCTTGGGGGCAATGGTGCTGGGAAGTCAACCCTTTTCAATACCTTGGCTGGGACCCTGCCGCTGACCAGTGGTCAAGTCTTGATCAAGGGGGAGGACGTGACTCACTATGGTCCGGAAAAACGGGCCAAATACCTATCCCGGGTCTTCCAGGATCCAAAGATGGGGACAGCCCCTCGTATGACAGTGGCTGAGAATCTCCTGATTGCAAAATTCCGAGGAGAAAAGCGGGGCTTGGTTCCTCGTCGTCTTGCCCAGTACAAAGACGAGTTTAAAGAGGTTTTAAGCCAGATTGGCAATGGTTTAGAGAAGCATGTCGATACGGCGGTAGAATTCTTATCTGGTGGGCAACGTCAAGCTCTGAGCTTGTTGATGGCTACCTTGAAGCGCCCTGAACTCTTGCTCTTGGATGAGCATACAGCTGCTCTCGATCCCAAGACGAGTCAGGCCTTGATGGAGCTGACGGATCGATTTGTCAAATCGGATCGACTGACTGCCTTGATGATTACCCACCATATGGAAGATGCGCTCAAGTACGGGAATCGCTTGATTGTCATGAAGGATGGAAAGATTATCCAGGACTTGAACCAAGAGGAAAAGGCTAAGATGGACCTGTCTGATTACTACCGTTTCTTTGAATAAATTTAGAAACTAGTTTCAGCGTGTAATCGCTTGCAATACCAATATTAAAGGAGTATACTATAGGTGAAGATAAGGGAGAAGGGGTTGATACCAATGCCTTATAGATTCATACATTAGGTTACTTCGTTATAGGTTTGCCTCGCTGACACTTGATTGTGCTTTTTATAAAAAAGCCAGAACGTCGGAAATGTTAAATCGGTTGAGCCGTCAAGTAAGTCTGCTTAACTTACTAAATGACATTGAAATACGTGGAAATAGTAGTGGAAGCTTTAGATGGTTTTCGAACTTCGGTATGCTCAACTGAGTGCTTTGTAACAAAACTGAAAGAGAAATTGCAAAGAAAACCTCTGGTATGTGAAAACGTACCATAAAAAGAAATGAAAATCATAACTGTTGTTTTCGTTAGCCTGAATGGTTAATCGCCTCTTGTCAGTGAAGTAGACCAGACCTCTAGTCCCGTAAGACTGGAGGTCTTTTTGTCTGTCATGGTAGAAAGTCGAGGTGAGGGCAGTGGGATTGCCATATGCACATGAATATAGCTGTCGAGATCACTTTAAAGAAAGAGCAATGGAACGATTTGGAGTCGATGAAGATCAGTTGAGACGCTGGGTCAATCAACACGTGCCCTCGCTTCATCATTTTGATAGCAGTTTCGATCAACGGTCCGATACGGAAGCCTATGTAGCAGAGGACGGTGTCGTCTTTGTGTGTGATCTGAAGAATCGGGAATTTATTACCTGCTTCCAAGCTGTCAATTTGACGGTGGATGAAGAGCAGAAGGAGGCCTGTCAAGATATTCATCGTGAGAATGTGCTAGCCTATAAACATAGTCAAAGCAAGCTCCTGAATCGCTATCGCTTGAAAGAAGCCAAAGAGTTACTAGCCAATATTGAAGAGCATCTGGATCGATTTTATAGCTTGTCTCAAACCCTTAAGAAGGGGGCTCTCAGCGATCGGAATTACCAGCATTTGGAAGAACTGCTAAATGAGTTTCACGTGATCAAGGCGGCGATACGGGTGATTGAGAATAAGAAAAATGATTATCATACGGACTAGTGTTTCTTTACCAAGCTGACAATCTAGGCTCTTGATCTTCGTCTTAATAAAGGGTCCTCTATCAGATGATGGAGGGCTTTTGTTTGATCTGATTTTTGAAAAAATCGTGAAAAAATAGTATAATGTTCTAGATATGCAAGAAATTTGCAAAACTGTAATTCGACTTGGTGAGCCAAGGACCGTAAGTATGAACCATCACATAAAGGAGAAAACATGAGTAACATTAAGTTGATTACTTTAGGTGGAGTCCGTGAAAACGGGAAAAACCTCTACATAGCTGAAGTAAATGACTCTATTTTTGTTTTGGATGCTGGTCTCAAGTATCCAGAAAATGAGCAACTAGGGGTCGATGTCGTTATTCCCAACATGGACTACCTCTTTGAGAATAGCGATCGTATCGCAGGAGTCTTTTTAACGCACGGGCATGCGGATGCCATCGGAGCCCTTCCTTATCTTTTAGCGGAGGCTAAAGTTCCCGTATTTGGGTCAGAGTTGACCATCGAGTTGGCCAAGCTCTTTGTCAAGAGCAATGATAGTGTCAAGAAGTTCAATGACTTCCATGTGATCGATGCCAACTCAGAGATTGATTTTGGAGGAACGGTTGTTTCCTTCTTCCAGACAACCCACTCTATTCCAGAAAGTTTAGGAATTGTCATCAAGACTTCTGAAGGAAATATCGTCTATACCGGAGACTTTAAGTTTGACCAGACAGCGAGTGAGTTTTATGCGACAGACTTTGCTCGTTTGGCAGAGATTGGACAAGAAGGCGTCCTCGCTCTCTTGAGTGACTCTGCCAATGCTGATAGTAAGATTCAAGTGGCTAGTGAGCAAGAGGTCGGGGATGAAATCCTAGATACCATTGCTGACTGGGATGGCCGTATCATTGTAGCCGCTGTTGCAAGTAACCTATCACGGATCCAGCAAGTCTTTGACGCAGCTGCAGAGACAGGGCGCCGGGTTGTTTTGACTGGATTTGACGTAGAAAATATTGTCCGGACAGGGATTCGTTTAAATAAACTGTCTTTGGCCAACGAAAAAATATTGATCAAGCCAAAAGAAATGTCTCGTTTTGAGGATCATGAATTGATTATTCTTGAAACGGGGCGGATGGGTGAACCAATTAACGGCCTCCGTAAAATGTCCATTGGCCGTCACCGCTATGTTGAAATCAAGGATGGCGACTTGGTCTATATCGTAACAACTCCATCTATCGCTAAAGAAGCGGTTATGGCACGTGTAGAAAACATGGTCTACCAAGCAGGCGGAGTCGTAAAAGCAATCACTCAAAGCTTGCGTGTATCAGGACACGGAAATGCGCGTGATCTTCAATTGATGATTAACCTCCTTCGTCCCAACTATCTCTTCCCAATCCAAGGGGAATACCGCGAATTAGATGCCCATGCACGGCTTGCGATGGAAGTGGGGATTTTACCTGAAAATATCTTCATTCCGAAAAAAGGCACCATCATGGAATATGACAATGGTGACTTCGTTCCTGCTGGTAGCGTCTCTGCTGGAGATGTCCTCATCGATGGGAATGCTATTGGAGATGTTGGAAATGTCGTGCTCCGTGACCGGAAAGTCCTTTCAGAAGATGGTATCTTTATTGTGGCCATTACCGTTAACCGTCGTGAAAAACGCATTATCTCGAAGGCAAAAGTTCACACCCGTGGCTTTATCTATGTGAAGAAGAGTCGCGATATCTTGCGCGAAAGTGCAGAGATTGTCAACCAAAGTGTGGAAGAATACTTAGCCCAGGACAGCTTCGATTGGGGTGAGCTCAAGGGTGCTGTTCGTGATAGTTTGGCCAAGTACCTCTTTGACCAGACCAAACGTCGACCAGCTATCTTGCCAGTCGTCATGGAAGTACGCTAGGATTAAGATAAGAGGAAAAGTCGATCGTCGGCTTTTTCTTGTCAAGGAAAAGAAGAAATAGTGAGGAAAGATAGATGGCAGTAATGCAGATTGAATACTATTCAGAAGCGCTCGCAATGGAGTGGGGGATCAACGTCCTCTACCCAGATGCGTCTCGGGTGGAAAATCCAGATGATCAAGATATCCCGGTCCTCTATCTCCTTCATGGGATGAATGGCAATCAGTACTCCTGGTTGAAACGGACCAATGTGGAACGGATCCTACGTTCGACCAATTTGATTGTCGTCTTGCCTAATACCAATAATGGTTGGTATACGGATACCCAGTATGGCTATCCCTACTACACAGCCATCGCAGAGGAATTGCCTAAGACCTTGGCACGCTTCTTCCCCAATATGACCAAGAAGCGGGAGAAGACCTTTATTGCTGGCCTATCGATGGGGGGCTATGGATCTTTTAAACTGGCCCTTCAAACCAATCGCTTCTCGCATGCTGCTAGTTTTTCTGGTGCTCTTAGCTTTGAGGGGCGTCAACTGGCAGACACCGATCCTGGCAGTAAGGCTTATTGGCAAGGGGTCTTTGGAGAGTTAGAAGATTGGACAACGAGTCCTTACTCCTTGGAAAGCATTGCGGAGAAGTACTCAGATAAAAAGACGGTCTTATGGGCGTGGTGTGGTGAGCAGGATGCTCTGTATGAGGCCAACAATACAGCTGTGGATCATCTGAAGGACCTCGGTTTTGATATCACCTACAGCCATGGACCAGGAAAACATGAATGGTTTTATTGGGAGCGGGAGTTGGAGCATTTCTTAGCAACCCTGCCAATTGATTTTGAACTAGAAGAACGACTCGATTAGGAAGCTACTCATGCAGAGATATGCTATAATAGAGTGAAAAGTGCCTGGGCCAGTTAGAAGAGAAGCCCAGAATCAATGAACAATTAGGAGAAACATACGTGACTAAAGATATTCGTGTGCGTTATGCACCAAGTCCAACCGGACTATTACACATCGGAAATGCTCGTACAGCATTGTTTAACTACTTGTATGCGCGCCACCATGGTGGAACCTTTATCATCCGTATCGAAGATACGGACCGTAAGCGCCACGTCGAAGACGGCGAACGTTCCCAGCTGGAAAACCTTCGTTGGTTGGGCATGGACTGGGATGAAAGTCCAGAGACGCATGAAAACTACCGCCAGTCTGAGCGTTTGGAACTCTATCAAAAATATATCGACCAACTCTTGGCCGAAGGAAAAGCCTACAAATCTTACGTTACAGAAGAAGAGTTGGCGGCAGAGCGTGAACGCCAAGAAGCAGCTGGTGAAACACCTCGCTACATCAACGAATACCTCGGCATGAGCGAAGAAGAAAAAGCAGCTTATATCGCAGAACGCGAAGCAGCAGGAATCATCCCTACGGTTCGCTTGGCAGTTAATGAGTCTGGTATCTACAAGTGGCATGATATGGTCAAAGGTGATATCGAATTTGAAGGTGGCAATATTGGTGGTGACTGGGTTATCCAAAAGAAAGATGGTTACCCAACTTACAACTTTGCCGTTGTCATCGATGACCATGACATGCAAATCTCTCACGTCATCCGTGGAGATGACCACATTGCTAATACACCAAAACAGCTCATGGTTTATGAGGCTCTTGGATGGGAAGCTCCAGAGTTCGGTCACATGACCTTGATCATCAACTCTGAAACTGGTAAGAAGTTGTCTAAACGCGATACCAACACTCTTCAATTTATCGAAGATTACCGTAAGAAAGGGTACCTTCCAGAAGCAGTCTTTAACTTTATCGCCCTTCTTGGTTGGAACCCTGGTGGGGAAGACGAAATCTTCTCTCGCGAAGAACTCATCAAACTCTTTGACGAAAACCGCCTTAGCAAGTCTCCAGCAGCCTTCGACCAGAAGAAAATGGACTGGATGAGCAATGAGTACATTAAGAATGCGGATCTTGCGACCATCTTTGAAATGGCAAAACCATTCCTCGAAGCAGCAGGGCGCTTGACAGACAAGGCTGAAAAATTGGTCGAACTCTACAAACCACAAATGAAGTCAGTTGACGAAATCGTTCCATTGACAGACCTTTTCTTCTCAGACTTCCCAGAATTGACAGAAGCTGAGCGAGAAATCATGGCTGGTGAAACGGTTCCGACTGTACTTGAAGCCTTCAAAGCGAAACTCGAAGCTATGTCAGACGATGAGTTTGTGGTAGAAAATATCTTCCCACAAATCAAAGCGGTCCAAAAAGAAACTGGTATCAAAGGAAAAAATCTCTTCATGCCAATCCGTATTGCCGTTTCAGGAGAAATGCATGGTCCTGAATTACCAGATACCATCTACTTGCTTGGACGTGAAAAATCCATCCAACATATTGAAAAAATGTTGGAAGAAATTGCAAAATAGGAATCCGCTTTTGAAAACATGCTGTTCATTTTTAAAAAGTCATCGATTCGATGGCTTTTTTGCTGAGATAGAGCATAGATTTAGCCAAAATGATTGAAAATAGGATTCAATCATGTATAATCAAGGGAGAATAATTTTTGAGGAGAGAGGGGCATCCTTACCTTGCTGAAGAAAACATGGAATAGAGTGACGAGATTTAAATTAATAAAATCGGGGAAACATTGGATTCGAGTAGCCTGTTCGAATGCTTCTTTTTTGCGAGCAAAAAAAGGAAAAGATGTTTCTAATCATTCTAGTATGGATGCTCCAAGCTCCATAGCCTTAAAAGGCTTGATTGCTGCTGGAACCATTATGGGTGCGACGTCAATTGCGCATCCAACGGATGCTGACGAGCTAGCAGGTCCAACTTTACAGTCAGAAGTGGATTCGGAAGTGGGCGTAGTAGGTAAGGATAGCTTGGTGTTGAGCAGTGTGGAACGGTCGTTAACGACCAGTCTGTCTACGAGCGAGTGGTCTCCATCAGAGTTACAGAGTGATTCCCTTTCTACTACATTATCTACGACGAGTTCAGCAGTGCCCTCTACTTCAATGGCGGAAGCTAGCGTCCTTTCAAATGGGGACCAAGAGTCTGTAGCCGTCTCAGATCCTACTCAGGATAAACAGCTTCAACGTATAGCTCAAGACCTTTATTCTTATATAGAGCAAGCGAAAGAATTGAAGGATGGAGAGGGACTTGTGTTGGAAGCGGAAGAGGCTCTGGAGGCCATCCGCAACCAATTAGCCAATCCAGGTCAAGAAGGAGAGGTGACGCTTCTTCAGACTAAGTCTGTTCGGAATCGCTTGGTCAATGCTGTGTTAAGAGAACAATCAGGGGATAGAGATCCGCGTACAGGTAGTGCCTTAGAAGTGGACAGTGCTTTTCGTGCTCCTTTTGTCATGAGTGGTCCAGCAAATAATCATCTGATCACAGCTTATAATTCAGATCCGATTCGGTTGCAGTACATTGTGAGAGAGCAGAATGGTGGGGTCATTCTCACCTATATGGGTTATGCTCCCGACAGTGAACGGGTTGAGGGTGTTCTCGTTCCCAATGCAACCTTGAAATCACCTTTTGCTCCCATGTTGATCGAAGGGAAAGTCGGAGGCACAGAGGTTGTCGAACCCGGGAAGACGTATACGATAACCGTTCGTTTTACCAATGCTAGAAATCAGTTTCTCGATCGTTCTTTCCGCATTAAGGTCTTGCCTCAAAATGATGGCATTCGGAACCCAATTGCTCCAGTGACTTCTAATACTCAGGTGACTGATTTGACCAATCTGACTGAGTCTGAAAAAGCGCAGGTTTGGGAAAAGTTCAAAGCGGCAAATCCACGTCTGCTAGCGTCTAAAGACTTTAAGAGCTATTCAGTCTCTGCAACTGGAGAAATTACAGTTGTCTTCAAGGATTTGACGTCTAATACTGTGAAGGTACCTTTGACAGAGGATCCTCGCACGCAGTCGCTCTCAATCAGTTATTCCCAGAGCGTATCTGAAGCGCAAAGTACTTCGCAATTGCGGTCACAATCGGCCAAGCTATCAGAGTCTCTGTCTGAGAGCTATTCAGAATCGGAGAGTGCATCAACCTCAATCGTCGCTTCTCAAAGCACCTCGCTCTCTTCAAGCCTCTCGGTATCAACAGCAGCATCTCAATCTTTGAGTGTTCTAGAATCAGAAAGCCTTTCGGAATCTGCTTCGGTATCTGTTAGTGAGTCTAAATCAGTCAGTGAGGAGGTATCGGAGAGTCAGTCTGCATCAGTCAGCGAGTCGGAGTCATTAAGAATCTCTAAATCGATCAGTCAGTCTACTTCAGAAAGTACCTCCGAGTCGGTTTCAGGATCGTTGAGTACTTCGGTTTCTGCAAGTGAGTCTGTTTCGAGGTCTCAATCCGATTCGTTTAGTCAGTCTACATCGACAAGTGTTTCAGAATCGTTAAGCACCTCTGTCTCCACAAGTGATTCCTTTTCTACCTCTGAGTCCGAGTCGCTTAGTCAGTCTGCCTCGGCGAGTGTTTCGGAGTCGGTTTCAGAATCGTTGAGTACCTCGGTTTCCGCGAGTGAGTCAGTTTTGACTTCTCAATCCGATTCGCTTAGTCAGTCTGCATCGGCAAGTGTTTCAGAGTCGGTTTCAGAATCGTTGAGTACCTCGGTTTCCACAAGTGAGTTAGTTTCTACCTCTGAGTCCGAGTCGCTTAGTCAGTCTATATCGGTAAGTATCTCCGAGTCGGTTTCAGAATCGTTGAGTACCTCGGTTTCTGCAAGTGAATCTGTTTTGACTTCTGAATCCGAGTCTGTAAGTCAATCGGTATCGGTAAGTTTTTCGGAATCAGTCTCAGACTCCTTGAGTGCTTCAGTTTCCGTAAGTGAGTCTGTATTGACATCTCAATCCGAATCTGTAAGTCAATCGGTATCGGCAAGTTTTTCGGAATCAGTCTCAGAATTCTTGAGTACCTCCGTTTCGACAAGTGATTCCGTTTTGACCTCTGTTTCCGAGTCGCTCAGCCAGTCTGCATCGGCAAGTGTTTCAGAGTCAGTTTCAGAATCGTTGAGCGCTTCAGTATCCGCCAATGAGTCCATTTCGATCTCCGAGTCATTTAGTCAGTCTACCTCAGAAAGCATATCAGAATCAGTCTTCGAATCGTTTAGTGCTTCGGTTTCTGCAAGTGAATCTGTTTTGACCTCGGCATCCGAGTCGATTAGCCAGTCAGCATCGGCAAGTGTTTCAGAGTCTGTTTCAGAATCGTTGAGAACCTCGGTTTCCACAAGTGCTTCCGTTTCGACCTCTGAATCCGCCAGTGAATCTCTTTCGATCTCTGAATCTAAGTCGCTCAATCAGTCGGTATCGGCAAGTGTCATCGAGTCTGTTTCAGCATCGTTGAGTACATCCGTTTCCACAAGTGATTTTCTTTCGACTTCAGAGTCGGTTGTCGAAAGTCAATTAGCATCTGAGAGCCTGTTAGAGAGCGTCTCAGAGTCTTTGAGTACCTCAGTTTCTGCAAGTGAATCCGTTTCTACCACTGAATCTGAGTCGTTCAGTCAGTCGGTATCGGTAAGTGTTTCAGAGTCAGTTTCAGCATCGTTGAGTACCTCCGTTTCCACAAGTGATTTTCTTTCGACTTCAGAGTCGGTTGTCGAAAGTCGATTAGCATCTGAGAGCCTGTTAGAGAGCGTCTCAGAGTCTTTGAGTACTTCATTCTCAGCAAGTGACTCAGCCTCGACTTCTGAGTTGGAATCAGAGTCAGTCTCTTTGAGTATCTCGGATTCTACAAGAGGATCGGTCTCAGCTTCCCAATCGCTTTCAACTAGCCAGTTGACCTCAGAATCCGAGTCCGTCTCCGAATTAATGACTACCTCAATTTCCGCAAGTGAATCTATGTCAACTTCTCAATCCGAGTCGGTAAGGAATTCAGCTTCTATCTCGAGTTCTTTGAGTCAATCTGCTCCAACAAGCGAGTCTGTCTCGACACCGGAGTCTAGGTCTGAGAGTCATTCTGATTCAGTCAGTCTAACCGAGTCGTCATCGGGATCCCTGAGCGGTTCAATCTCAACAAGTGAAACCCTCTCAGAATCCTCATTTGACTCGCAAAGTCACTCAGAATCAATCAGTCATTCTCAGTCTCTTTCAAGGCTGGATTCAACAAGCGAAGTTCGATCTGAGAGTGTTTCAGGATTACTCATCCAGTCCTTATCCAACAAAGAAAGCTCATCGGAAGAAGTTCTTCCGGCAACTGGGGAGAAGAAAACTACAGCATCAACCTTATTTGCTCCTCTTGCATCTTTCGTTGGGCTAGCTCTATTGGGGCGCCGTAAAAAAGAAGAGGAAGAATAATCCTGTATCGCTATGTGAAAACAGCCATCTAGTATTTTGAGTGTCTACAAAAGAATCTCTTTTTGAGGTTCTTTTTTTCTGTTTTACCCTATTAGATTTCGCTGATTTTATCAAAAAATAATGAAAATGCTTTCGAGGAGGAAATTTTTTGAAAATTGAATTGTTATTTACCTCAAATTACTTGAATATGTATAGTAATGATGTATAATATTTAATGACTATAATGTTGAGGGGATATTCATGTTTTTTAAACGTTTGAATGGAAAAGTTAGGGAGATGGATCGAACGACTCGTTTCAAGTTAATCAAGTCTGGGAAGCACTGGGTTCGTTCAGAAAATTCTACCTTAGGTTTATTTAAAATTGTTCGTGGAGAAGTAGAAACAAGAGTTGTAACGAAGTCAGATAAGGAACGGGATGGGATCCGTTCTACAAGTCAATTTGTACTGAAAGGCTTATTGGCGACGGGAGCAGCTGCTGGTGCTACCTCCATTATCAACACGGCTTTTGCGGATGAAGCAGGAACTGATGTGGTGACAACTTCTGAATTACAGAAAGAGACCTTAGCAGAGGCCAATAGCTTAGTGATTGGATCTGTTTCTGATGCCAGATCAATGTCAGAAGAAAGTCTTGAATCGACAAGTGCTTCAGTCTCTTTAAGCGAGCACGGTTCTGAGAGCCTTACTGTGGCTCTGAGCGAATCTGCTTCAGAAGCTACGACGACATCAGAGTCAAGCGTGGAAACGACCGAAAGGGTTCTAGGTGCAACGGATAAGGTTGGTCTAGAACAGAATCTATCAGAAGCGACCTTGTTGACCCAAATGGCCGAAAACTATGCCTCAAACCTTACAAATGCGGATCAAAAAGCAGCTCTTTCAGCTACTATCGCTAAGGTGCAAACCGACATGTCAACCAGTACTCAGTTGCTTCATGAAAATGTTGCGACGCAAGCATATGTGGAGCAGCGTCAACGGTTAAATGAGTCTG
>UMKA01025732.1_pt1 | contig 12129 bp, 11 predicted proteins | sample 1966211 | NCBI WGS metagenome assembly UMKA01 (sample SAMEA4836165, study PRJEB28245) | human gut metagenome | biome: gut microbiome; material: fecal sample | place: Denmark | collected 2008
GAGAAAACCCCGACTGTCCGTGGGAACAGTCGGGGTTGTTGAAGTTCGCTAGGCGACTAATCAGCCGAGGATGGCGAGAATGTCGCGCGCGCCGACGATGAGGTAGTCCTCACCCTCGTAGTGGACTTCGGTGCCGCCGTACTTGGAGTACAGCACCTTGTCGCCGACCTTGACATCCATCGGGATGCGCTCGCCCTTGTCGTCACGACGGCCCGGGCCAACGGCCAGGACTTCACCCTGCTGCGGCTTCTCCTTGGCGTTGTCCGGAATATACAGACCGGAAGCGGTCTGGGTCTGGGCCTCGGCCTGCTTGACGATGATCTTGTCTTCCAACGGTGTGAGCTTAATCGACACTGTGGGTCACCTCGTATCTACTTGTAGTTCGATAATGCCGCGCCAGAACGCCTCAAGAGGCTGACGATCACTTGCGTTGTCCCTTTGCGCTAGGACACATCGTAGCGCGATTATTAGCACTCTGCCAACTCGAGTGCTAACGCTGTGAGAGAAAATCGGCGAATCGCAACGCTCAGTTGCCGCGGCGGGCAAGAATGGAGTCCAAGCCTGCGCCCAACGAATCGGTGGTCGCCGCTGGCGCTTCGACGTCGGCACGCTCCTCGGATTCGTGGAATGCGGCTCGCTGGGCGGCGTTTGCAGCCTCGTCATCGGCGTCCGTAGCGGCGTTCGTATCGGCATCATCGCGCTGCTCCGACTCAGTGTCTACAGCGTTTCCGGCGCTGACAGCCTTGGCGTCGTCCGCGGCCTTGACGGCTCGGGCCTCGTCAATCAACTTTTCCGCCACTGCGGGTTCGACAGGTTCCGCCTTGGACACCTGACGGGTCGACTTGATCTCCAAGCTTTCCGGAGCGTTGTCGGCGTTATGTTCCCCACCCAAAGTGAAGGAGATGAGATCCTGCGAGGTGGACATATCGAAGACGTCCAGTGCTCGGGCAGGGCGTACGCTGACCAGTTCCGACGTGGCATCGGCAGCGGCAGCGGCATCGTCGCGCTCATCGCGCTCGTCACGCACCGTAAGCGATGGTTCAACTCGAGGGGCGACGGACTTGTCCGACTCAATCGACTTGCCTGTGCGAACGGAGGCATCAGGTGTGGCGGAAGATTCACTGGTTTCGGCAGCGGACTTACGGTCAGCGGATTCATCGACCATAGCAGACGGTTCGGCGGCAGGCTTATCGGCGGCGGACTGTGCAGTATCAGACTTCTCAGACTGTTTGGCGTGCTCCGCCGCGGCCTGATATGCGGCGGCGGACTGGCGTGAGGCCTTGGCCTTGGCCTGCTCAATCTCGGCATCGCGTAACGCGCGGCGAATCTGCCGCTGTTCCATGACCTCGGTGGCAGCATCCTCAACATGCTCGGAAAGCTCCTTGGCAGGCGCAGTTACGGCCGCAACCGGTTCGGCCTTGTTCACGCGCTTGCTGTCCTTGGACTCGGCAGACGGTTTCTTGGACCAGCCCGTACCGCTATGGGTCCGCTCGTAGCGGACCACCTTGCGCTCCCATTGCCGGGCCTGGCGTGAGGCATTGGCTCCCAGCACCAGCACCAGCAGTAACAGCACGAACGGAATAAGAGCAAGCAGCGGGCTGAAATGCAGGGGGAACGATACGGCAAACACCAACACGGTTATGGCAAGCAGGCATACGGCGAGAATCTGCCGGCGGCGGATGGCCGCGCGGCGCAGTTCCCGCACATGGGCGATGTGCTCAGGTGTCAGCCTCGCTGACGGTGTTGATGCTGGCATTGCTGCCCCTTTCGCCTTATGCGGCTTGATGTCTCCGAATCGTCTGCCGTTCTCTGCATCAACGATATGCAGGGAAGGCGAATAACGATCCTGCCGGTGCTCGTCCACACGTTTCATGCCGTTGGCCGTACGTACGGGCAGCCATACAACGATAATAATCGCCACAATCACCAGCACGACGACAGTGCTCAGTGACTCATAACCCATAGAGTCAAGGATAGGAGACGTGCCGACGAACTGGGGCTTTCCGTCCGGGCGTGTCGGAGCGGAATTCTTCCGGTCGACGCTTATCTGGAACCGGCGGCGGCGAGTCTAGCGGCGAACCCTTGCCCCATATCTTCAGCCAACAGCGCAAACGTTACGTGGTCACGCCACTGGCCATTGACATACATATACCGCTCGCGCAGTCCCTCATGATGGGCTCCGACCTTACGCACCACAGCCAAAGAGCGCGCGTTATCCGGCAGAATGGCGATTTCCAGCCGATGCAACGCGGGCCCGAATGGGTCTCCGAGCGCCCAATCGGCAAGCATGGCCAGTGCCATTGGCGCGAATCCGCGGCCGGCGCACCGTTGATCGACCCAATAACCAACCACGCCGGTACGCATGGCACCATACACGATGGCTCCCAACGAAATCTGGCCGACGATACGCATCTGGTATTCGATGGCGAAGATCACGCCGACGCCATGCTGCTCGTTACGGCGCTGCCGCTGCACCCATTGATTGAAGGTGATGGAGCCGCCATGCATCGGGTCACCGGATTCCCAAGGTGCCAGCCAGTCGTTGTTGCGCCAGCGCACTTCGTTCCAGCCGTCCTCATCATCCATGGTCAGGGGGCGCAGGACTATCGGAAAACCGGGATGGGTGAGACGTGGCGGGCGGATCTGGTGGTCCAGCTTGAACGCCTCTTTAATCGACTGGAAAACTGACACGGCCTTTATTGTAGCCATATGAAGGTCTTGCGCCGCTACCGTGGCCACTTTCGTTTTACGATGGAAACACTAGATTGTGCGGTATGAGCGAAGTGGGCAGTGGCATGAATATCGGCAGCGACTACAGCGGCACAGAGAAAACAGAGAAGACGGATAAAGCGACGCTGCGCCACCATATACTGTCTCGGCGCAAGCGCGTTCCAGCGGAAGAACGCGGAGCGGCCGGTGAATTGCTGGTGCGACGGTTCCCAGCACACATGATTCAGGATGGTCCCACAGTGGCGGCATATGTGTCGATGGGTTCGGAAATCGAAACCCGGCCACTGTTGCGATGGCTGCGGGCTCATGGCTGCCACGTGTTGGTGCCAAGGTTGGGGTCTGGGTTGGAAATTGGCTGGAGTGTGCTGGATTCATTGGAATCATTGCGCTCGATGGATGCAGTGGGTGGCGCGAACAATGCCGGTAGCTGCAGCTCTCCCAGCACCGTCCATCACAGACCCGATGAGCCAACTGGCGCAGTTCTACCGCCCGAAGCGTTGGAGAAGGCCGATCTGGTCATCGCCCCGGCTTTGGCAGTGGACCCGCAAGGCAATCGTCTGGGGCGTGGAGCCGGCTGGTATGACCGGGCCTTGGCTCGCCGCAAGCCCGCATGTCCCCTGATTGCGGTGTGCTGGCCGTGGGAGGTGTTGGACATTGATTTGCCGGCCGAACCACATGATGTGCCGGCCGACGGAGTGCTGACGCCGGAGGGATACCGGCGGCTTAGCTCATCGGGCCTGTTGAGCTGGCCGGCCGGCCAAGATACTCGGCGCAAGCCAGACTGACCAACCAGCCACGCACACTGGCCGATGGAACCAGAGTGGCAAAAGCAGGCTGGCTAGTAAGACCGTAACGCCAATGTGTCAGGGCGGCGACTAGGATATGAACGGTTGCACGGCATGGTGTTGCACGCCATGCGCGAGAAATATGACTTTGTTGGAGGAATCCGTTGCCTACCTATCATTACCGTTGCAAGAACTGCGGCTATGACTTCACCGAACAGCAGTCGTTCAATGACGACCCGATTACCGTGTGCCCCAAGTGCTCGCAGGAGCAGGTGCGCAAGGTGTATTCCGCCGTGCCGATTGAGTTCAAGGGTCACGGATTCTACCGCACCGACAAATCCGGCAAGTAAGGTCGGCTCCCCGTTTTTCCTCTGTAAACGACGGTGTCGACGGCGGTATGCCGCGGATATTGGCACTACGGGCACTGTCTGTTACACGGGTTTGAAGCGTTGTGGATAACTTGGCAAGCTAGAACCACATAGGTCGATTCAGCTTGCGCTTACGAAAAACTTCAGGTCACCATGGTTGCATGGTGACCTTTTCGTTTATTAAGCCGCCTGCGCGCGGCTCATTGCGGCGACGGCGCATGGCGGATGCCTTGCGCCGACTCACTGCTGCGTTGTGCGTGGGACTCGCAGTGTTGTTTGGGCTTGAAGCCGTATTGGCCGTGGTGGAGACCGAGCCGATGGTGGTGGCCGCTCGCTCGATTCGACGGGGTGACATTATTCTGGCCGCCGACGTTCAGTTGGCTGATATGCCGGTATCTGCGATAGGCCCGTCTTGGGCGTGCAATATTGAGGATGTGGTGGGCAAGGTGGCGCAAATCGATATCGAAGCAGCCGATCCCATTTCCACGCATATGGCCAGAGATGCGCCCGTAGCACCGACCGGCACTACGGTGATTGAAGTCCGCTTGGCCAGTAGCGTCGACGATGTATTGGCCGGCGATCAGGTGAGACTGGTTTCCGCCGTCGGTTGCGAAGGTGCCGATTGCACGCTGGCCGAGAACGCCACGGTGATGAATGTCGACAAACCGGATACGACTGGCGCATTGGGAAGCAACGACCGACTGGTGTCGTTCGCAATGCCGCCGGAGGCCGCGGCCAAGGTTATGGAGCTGCAACAGGCCGGAGCGATTATGGCCGTTGTGCGGTAGGAAGCGGAATCGGCCTTCGGCCGATACTGTGTTTTCCGCAGCCTGTCGGCTGCGGAAAACACAGTGTTGGGGCGCACAGAGTGCGCCCCAACTCCTACTCGCGCTCGTTAAAAACGGCCCAATGCGGCGGCAGTTCGCCGAGGATGCGTTTGTCGTCGTCGGATTGCCGTTGTTGGTCGGTCTGCATGTCTCCGGGCTCGAGTTTGACACCGTCAGCGTCAAACTGCTCAGTGCCCTTCATCACCACGCGCTTGTGCTTGCGCGGTGTGCGCCGTGTAGCCGAGTATTCCGCCATGGTTATTCAACCTCGCGATAGATCTCACCGATACGGCTGACGATACGGTCGACTTCCTTATCGGGGTTCACGAAGGCGGCGACACTCCAGACGGTCATCACATTCCAGCCCAAGGAAATGAGATCCTGTGCCGACAAACGATGACGCCTACGCGTGGATTGCACGGACATAAAGTTCGCGTCATCGGTCTGCACAGCCAAGGCAAACGGCTTGTCCTTCAATCCCACCACGAGCGGAATCTTCACGCCCTTGTCGAATCCATAATCAACAGCAGCGTTCAGTCCTCGCGCGCGCAACCTGTCGGCGATATCGTCGAACAGCACGTTGCCGCCTGCCGCATCACGCAACGGAAGCACCGGACGGTCGTCAAGCTGTTCGGCCCACGTCAACATGGTCTTCAGGAACCGAGGACCGGACTGGTGCAGTCGTTCTTCGTCCAAATCTTCGGAACCAAAGGCCGACACAATATCCAAGCTGTGGTCCGCCAATGCCAGGGCATCCAGCAACAGTCCGCGACCGCCTGTGCTTTCGAGCGGGCCGAACTGCTGAAGCAGACGTCCGTGCGTGGTTTTCGCATAGCACATCGACAGAATCACGTCAGTGGCACGACCTCCGGCCACGTCACGCAAGGAAACCAACCGCACATGGCGCAGGAATCGGCCCATCGCCTTGGATTTGCCTGCCAACGACTTCAATTCGGCACCCAAGCGTGTGCGGAATGCGTCGGTCAACATCACGACCACAAGTCGATAGCTGGAAGGAACCACGGCAAAACCGGCGGCACGTTGCGTAATCAGACGCACCACTTCATCAATCTCCGGCTGGCTGGATTCCACCAGACCAGAAGACATAACCGGCACACCGCTCGCTTCCACACGGTGGAATCGCCCCTCACCGGCAGCCGGCTCGGTGGCCACATCATAGCGAACAGGACCATATCCCTCGGATTCAAGGAATGCGGACAGGCGCGGCGCACGGCGAGATGGGGCAGCATCCACCTCGATATGAGGCAACGTGTCGATCAGCTGCTTGACGCTTTCGCTGGTTACCGTCGCGCAGTGAGCGATCACCACCACCTGCTGCACGCGGCCGATGATGGACAGCAACTCGATAGCGGGAATGTGCGCGCACGCATCGAGAATCGCCACATCAGCCAGCACACCCGGCTCGGTGAGTGCGGCGAGCGTACCCGGCGCGGCCACCAGAATCGGCTTGGCCGCGGCCAGAATCTCCGGATGATCACGGCGAATCCTGCTCAGCGACACACTGGCGCGCCCTGCCAGCACGGTGTGCATCTGGTTGGCTTCCTGAGTGCGGGAGAACAGCATGTCGCACAGGCGGCGCATGGATTCCTGCGACACCATCGGTCCGATGGAGCGCACGTGCTCCACATCGACCTGCGCAAAGCGGTCGGATGCGGCCTGCAGCGCGGCACCATCCTGGTTGGAGATGATGGCGGACGAACGCACAATGTCCTCAAACACGGTGGTCCACCAGGCCAGCTGCACTTCGCCGCGCACCTGCTCCACGCTCACTCGGCGAGCGTTGAGATCGGCGACCAGTTCGTTCAGTCCGGCAGAGGCGAATTCCTGCTCCAGCAGGCAACGCTCCGGCAAGGTGTCCAGTGCCTTGCGATCATCCAGCAGTGCTTTCAGGCGTGCTTCCACCTTCTCGAAATCGGCGGTTTCCAGATTGCCACCAGCGGGTGTGGTGGAAAGCACGGTATCCAGCGCGGTCATATTGCTGACCAGCGCCTCTTGGGTGGAGATGATCTCGTCGAGCTTGCTGGGCAGCACCGGCCAACCGCCGTGAGGCACGAACTGATGCCACTGCTCCCCTTGCTTGGCGACTACCTTCAACGCTTCGTGCAAGTCCTCGACCTGCGCGCCGACGCGCAGCAGATCCTTGGCTTCCTTGATGTGGCGGCGGCGCTCCCAGAATCCCATCGACGTGCCCTCGGCCTTGCGCTGGCTCTTCGGCTTGGTGGCCTCGATCATGGAGCTGATGTCTCGCTCGAAAATCTCCGGCTGGAACACGTCAAGCACTCGTCGCAGATTCTTCAAAACCGTAACCTGACGCTCCCACTCGCGGGTGGTGGGAGGAACCGGGAATCCGCAGGTCTGCACGGTGCGTGCCACCTGCTCACGGGTGGCGGGCAGGAAGCGACGCAGCAAATCGTCCACGCGCTGGTAGGCGGTTACTGCCTGTTCTTCAGTGGTGATGGACGCCTTGTACCATGCGGTGTCTTCCGGGCCGATGGTGTATTCGCCGAGCTCGCCGGCGCGTTCCATCTTGCCGATCCATGTGTCAATATCGTTGGCGATGCTCAGGGCACTTGACTCGTCAAGTCGAACGTGGGTGGCAGGGTGCGTCGGGAGCACGGAGATACGGGCCAGATTCTGAATGGTCTCGTATGCGGACACATTCCACTTATCATTGCCCCCGTGCAGGTCGCCCAAGTAGCGGGTCAAGCGCGAGCGCACGCCCACGAGTTCGTCGGCCAGCTGGTCGAATCGCTGGGTGGCGACTCCGGGCTGGAATCCGACTGCGGCAATCAGCTGCTTATCAAGCGCGGCGTTGGCGTGTTCATCGGATACATCCAGTACCTGCGCCTTCATCTCATTGGCGGAAGCCGTCTGGATGAACAGACGCTTCTGCTCGGCCACGCCGGGCACGTACAGCACGGAACGACCATTCATCAGGCAGCGCGATGCGATGGCCACAGCCTGCTCCGCGGTGCCCTTCGGGAAGGTGCCGTCGACCACGATGCTATGGCCATTGGCAGCAAGTGACGCGGCATATCGCACCGTATTGTCCACATCGCCGACTTCGTACTCGGCATGCGGGTCTACGTCGAAAGGACTGTATTGCGGAATATTGGCATCTTTGAGCGCGGTGCGGGCGGATTCGTCGCCGGCAAGCGCGTCCAACAGCACATTGCCGGTGGGGCCGTTCTCCAGCTGGTCGATGAACTGTCGGCTTTCGCTGATCATCTGCGACGAGGGGTCCATGAAGCATCCGAGCACAATCTGGCGCTCGATGGCGAAGTCGGAGATACGCTCCGACGCTTCGGACGAAATACGGGCGAACATCGCGGAAGTTTCGGGAGTGCCACTGTCATAGCTGGCACCGTCAAACAGGGAATCCTCATCCAGGAACACCCCCTGCTCACGCAATGTATTGACGAACGCGACGTTCAGGGCCACGCGACCGGTGAATCGAATGGTGGTCGACAAGCCATCATCCTCGATCGTGACGCTCACCGGGTACAACAGCACCGGCAGCGCGTTGCCCTTCCATGTGGCCACGCCGACCACGAGCGACAACTCCGCCACGCCGGAAATCCTGCGTTTGGCGGCCTGGTCATCCAGCACGCGCCCAATATGGCGTTCGGCGGCCTTAAGCACACCCGTGTCGCGGAACAACGAATCCAACCGGACATGGCCGGAAGCGAACAGCTGGGCGATGCCGGAGGGATGGGCATGGGTCATCTCCAGCTTCGCGGCCAGTTGATTCACATCCTCGAGCGGCGATGGCGGCTGCATGCTGCGGTATTGGTCACGCCAGCGACGGATGCGATTCAGACCTTCCGTGAGATTCTGGTTCTGAGTCTGGCTCTGGGTCATCTCTCGACTCACTTTCCAACCGCTTCGCGGTATTCCTGATAGCCCTTGTTGTGAGACAGGGCTTCGTCAATATCGGCCTCGCCACGGGCGGCGAGCCAAGAATACATGTCGTCGTACAGGTACGGATTCATGGCGAGGAACGCCAGCAATTCGGGATGACGGGCGACTTCGAATTGAACATTGAAATCTTGCGTGGTTTTTGCCTCGTCAGAGGTCAGGCCATCGACTTCGACTGCCGGCTCCTGTGCTTTCAGCTCGCCCTTGGCCACACGCTCGAACACCGAGCCGGGCTCGAAGACCGGAGTGTGTACGCCCGTGGAGTCGATATCATATGCTTCGGATACCGACTGCTGGGCGGTTTCGGCAGCCGGCTGCTGGTCTGCTACGCCTGCTGCGGTGGCTTCTTGATATGCTTCGGCTGCGGTCCGCTGCTGATCGTCCGGTACGTCAGCTGCCGGCTGGTCGGTTTCAGACTGGGCGGTTGCCGGCTGAGCGGTCTCAGGCTGGGTGTTTTCAGATTGAGCGGCTTCGGCTTCCCGGGCGGCTTCAGGCTGGGCAACTTCAGCATGCTGTTCGACAGTGTCCGCCGGCTGAGAATCGCCGGCATTCCTGGTATTCGGAGCGGACTGAACGTTTTCGGCTGACTTGCTTGCGCCAGCCACCACATCGGATTCAACAACCGCCGCCGACGCCACTGCCGGCTCGCTTGTGCTGGGAGCGTGCTTAACAACGGCATGGGCGATGGCATCTACTGGAACAATACCGGAGATCCTGCTGTGCTTGGATGCAGGCGTTACAATCGTCGACTCAGGTTCGGTCTGCTGCTTCGGCAGTGCCACGGAGTTCATGGCCTGCTGGTTTTTGCGTTCGGTCTCCTGCTCGGCATGCTGGGCCAACGCATCCGCGAACAGATCACGGGGTATGGCCGGCTCATCGTTTTTCGTCACTGGCTGCGTGATATTCAGCGAGCCAAGTTCAAGCTCGTCGACCTTGCGTCGAACATTATCCGCGCTGAAGATGGCGGTCGGCTCGCCGGCCCGCAAATCAAGAATATCGTCGACGGACATATCCGCCGCATCCGGCTCCTGCGGTGCTTCGTGAACCGCATAGCCAAACAAATCAGGCACCTTGAGGTCGAGCGGCTTTGCCACTGGATCGTCGACACGAATGAAGTCCGCAGGCACATCGCCGAACTGCATGCGCATGGGAGACGTCGGCAACAGGAACTCGGCATTGGCCGGCAAGCGCAACAAATCGCCATTTTCCCGCACCACATACGATCCATTGGTCGATCCAAGATCACGGACCGAGGCCGTGCCATTGCTTTTTACCGTGAACATGGCGTGCCGTTTGGACATCGATTTGGTTTGATCGGCGACGTCAAGGCGGGTGTTGCCATCATCGGCAAGGGGGCGTAACGGCTTACGGCCGATTTCCACGCACTCCCCCGGCTTGACGCTGATCCGGTCGACACCGTTGATCTTCACCGTCCACTCGCTCACCGTGACCGCCTTCCTGGACACACTATTTGACCACACTACGTGCCATTGTGTCATCTTTTACCGGCTTTTGGCGGATTACTGGGCACAGAATTGACAACTTTCGCTCATTGCCAGCTTTGTGTTTCCACGCCGGATCGCGTTCTCCGCCTCGTCCTCGTCAACTAGTCTACTCAGTATGCGGAAACCCCGCAGCCTGAAACACAGGTGCGGGGTTCCTCGAAAAGCTGTGATTGCGGCTTATGCCGCACAAATCACTTGAGCTCGACGCTGGCGCCAGCCTCTTCCAGCTGAGCCTTGGCCTTCTCGGCATCTTCCTTCTTGGCCTTCTCGAGGACGGCCTTCGGAGCGCCGTCGACAAGAGCCTTGGCCTCGGCCAGGCCGAGGTTGGTGATGGCGCGGACAGCCTTGATGACCTGGATCTTCTTGTCGCCGACGGCGGAGAGGATGACGTCGAACTCATCCTTCTCTTCCTCAGCCGGAGCAGCAGCGCCAGCAACAGCGGCAACAGCGGCAACCGGAGCGGCAGCCTCGACGTCGAACTTCTCCTCGAAGGCCTTCACGAACTCGGAGAGCTCGACCAGGGTCATCTCGCCGAAGGCTTCCAGCAGCTCATCGTTGGTGTACTTAGCCATTATGGCTTCCTTTCAATCTTGGCGGCGGACGAAGTGGTAGATCCGCTGCCTAATAAACCTTATTGTTTAAATTATCGAAGCGACTGATTCATGCCGTGAGGGCGTAAATCAGGCAGCCTTCTCCTGCTTTTCGCGCAGGGCGTCGATCGTGCGCACAGCCTTGGTAGGCAGAGCGTTGAACAGGTACGCGGCCTTGGCCATCGATGCCTTGATGTCGCCGGCGAATTCGGCAAGCAGCTGCGGGCGGGACTTGAGGTCTGCCAGCTTCTTGGCGCCCTCGGCATCGTAGACAGTGCCGTCAGCGGCGGCACCCTTGATGACAAGAGCCTTGTTGTCCTTGGCGAAGTCACGGATGACCTTCGCAGCCTCGATGAAGTCGCCCTTCACGAAGGTGATGGCGGTCGGGCCGGAGAGAATCTCGTCGAGACCCTCAATGCCCGCTTCCTTGGCGGCGATGCGTGCCAGCGTGTTCTTTGCCACGGTGTAGGAAGTATCGCGGCCTAGCTTTTCACGCAGATCGGAAATCTGCGGAACGGTAAGCCCGCGGTACTCGGTCAGGTAGACGGCGTCAGCGTTACGGAATTCTTCCGTAAGCTGAGCGACTACCGCTTCCTTTTCGGGCCTCTTCATGGCGTTCCTTCCTAAGTCGGCCGTTGACTTGGAGTTCGGAACTTTCGGCCGGGCAACAAAAAAGCCCTGCGCACAGGCAGAGCAATATAATCTCGCGAAGCGACCTTCGCCGGCCCTTGACGGGCTTATATCTCTCAACCTGCGCTGGCTTGGCGAACCAAACTTCGGAAATGCACTCGCGCGCACTTCAACCAACGGTCTGTGGTTTACGGATGATTAGATTACGGATGGTCAGCGACATTGCAGAATTCGGGCGTGTCGCGGGGCATTACAGCGTGGCGGCGTACTGGGCTACGGACGCGGTGACTTCCTTCAGATAGTCGAGCGAGCGACGCCAGTGGCCGGGCACCTCGATCGAATGGTTGGCATCCGGGTATTCGTGCACGTGCGGGGTGAGCGCGTTGGCGCGGGCTTGATCGTAGAACGGGTCGGCGGTGCCGGCGCAGATCAGCGGTGCCGGGCCGGAGTATCGGGAGCTGGCGGCGTGCGACTGGCCGGCCTGTTCCGCGCGGATGATCGCCCTTGCTTCGGCCACGCTCGGGGCCTCGGATTCGGCGACGATATCATCGCCGACAGCCGGCACCGGAATCACCCGGGCGGATGGATCGAAGTCGGCGTGATGCAGCACCGGGGTCAGCAGCACGAACGGCAGACCGTAGTGTGAGGCCACATGTGGGTAGGTCATCGTCGTCAGCGACTTGCCGATCAGCAACAGGCGAGGGCCGGACGGGGTGTCGGAATCACGGTTCGGCGAGCCAGCTGCGCCATCGGCC
>UMKA01039025.1_pt1 | contig 12118 bp, 10 predicted proteins | sample 1966211 | NCBI WGS metagenome assembly UMKA01 (sample SAMEA4836165, study PRJEB28245) | human gut metagenome | biome: gut microbiome; material: fecal sample | place: Denmark | collected 2008
ATGTTGTAGCCGAAGAAGGAAACCGGATCGCACTTGCGAAAACGAATACCATCCTTGACCAAAATAATCCAGGAATTACTTATAATCACCAGTACCTTGGCACCGGTTATGAAAAGTCTGCCAACGACCTGTTCCGGATCCTGAGTGGCATCGCTACTGAGAAAGCAGAAACACAATATCAACAGGAAATGACCGAAGAACTACAGAAGGCAGCAAACGTTATCCATTATGGGAATGCTCATACCGGAGTTCATGTTACGATCAACCGAATGACATATGTACCGGATTCTTTAAAACAGTCATATCAGGCTGTAGCACCAATGCTTATCCGAGCATCCAAACGCCTGCAGAAGTCTATCGCACCGCTTTTAAAAGAAGAAAGTGAGGGCGGGAAATTAAAGAACCTGCAATTTGGAAAACGTCTGGATACACGTGCAATGCACCACGAAGATGGAACCTTTTTCACCAGAACCAGACTTCCTTCTGAAGAGCAGAAACTTGCAGTAGGACTTTTGGTAGACGAGAGTGGATCAATGAGCTGGGGAGACCGGATTACACATGCGAAAAAGACGGCCATTGTGCTTTATGATTTCTGCCAGAGCCTTCAGGTGCCCATTACTATATATGGCCATTCAACTGGTGGCAGCGGCGTAGAACTTTATTCCTATGCAGAATTTGATTCGATTGACACATCAGACCGCTACCGGCTCATGGATATGTCAGCAAGAGGCGGAAATCGTGATGGTGCTGCTCTCCGCTTTGTGGCAGAGCATCTGGTAAAACGTCCGGAAAAGCAGAAACTTCTGATCATCATTTCTGACGGACAGCCTGCAGATACCGGCTATTACGGCACTGAAGCAGAAGCCGACCTGCGTGGCATTAAAAAGGAGTATTCCAAAAAAGGGATCAAGCTCTTTGCTGCAGCGATCGGAGATGATAAGGAAAATATCAAGCGGATCTATCAGGATGGCTTTCTGGATATTACAAAGCTGGAAGACTTACCAAAAAACATGACGCTGTTAGTGAAACAATACCTGAAGTAGAAAGAAGGGAAAAGCTATGAATCAGAATCAACCATCACGGATCTCCGAGCAGATCTATAAACTACAAACGGACCGGAAACTCATTGCTGTTTATGACAGGCTTAGGTATGCACCACTGACCAGTTATGCTCAGATACATGCCAAAGGCGAGTATCAGGAAAACGGTCATAATGTCAACTCCCTGATTGGGATCACGATCCAGGATTATTCTAATGGCACGGGAAACAAAAATATCATCGTCCAGTTCAATCTGGCACCGGAACAGATCCAGTTTTTCTTAACCAGGATCACCGCAGGCTTTCAAGAATATGAATGGTCGCTGAGCAAAATATACGGAAACCCTGATGCACAAGGCTACTCCATTGCACAGCAATTTTCTATTTCCCGGCATGTAAATGACCAGAACGGGCGGATAATGAAAAGCCCCTGGCGGATTCAGATCGTAAATGGCAAAGGCATCAAGGTCAAAAATCAAAATGGCGGATCTTATATGAAATCCGGGAGTTTTATTTTAGAAAAAAACGCCTTTATCCAGCTAACGGATATGGACCTGTATACGTTACTAAAGCGCACGGATTCTTACATTACCAACTGGGAATCCTGTATGGCACCTTCCCTTATTTCAAATGGGAAGCGTGCTTATGCAGAACAACAATCTCAAAAGGTCCAACAAAACGGACAATATCAAAACCCGGCACAGGCATCGCCTTATGCCGCATAAAGTTTATGGAAAGGAAGCGGCAATTTGCTGCTTCTTTTCTTTTAGAAAGAAAGGTGATTTTATGAAATACTCAGATATCTGCACCATAGATTCGCAGGGACGTATCGTTATTCCTGCAAAACTGCGCAGACTTTTAAAATTAGAGAATGGAAATCCCCTGGAAGTAGAATTATCCAATCAGGAAATCCGGATTCGGAAATGTCGGGAGCCTCAGCAGGATACTATACAACTCCAGAGCATTCTTTCCATTCTATACAGCTCAATCAAGCACGGAGCCTTTATCTGCACAGACCAGTATGTCATTGCAGCAGCAGGGATATATCTCCCAGAAGGCACTTCCCTTCCGGAAAAACTGGAGCCTTATATCGCCTCCGGAAATGAGGCAGTTTTGGATATCAGTCAGCCTCTTTATATGCTTTCCCATCATCGGGAACCCGTAGCAGCTCTGTTTCCAATCCGCAATGACAAGGAAATGCCTCTTGCTCTGGCAGTTTTATCCAAAACTCCTCTTACTGAGATGGAAATGGGATGTGCAAGGTTAGTGGCAAAAACATTAGAGAAAGAATTTTGTTAAAAAGGAGTGTGATCACCATGAAAAGAACGAATATCAGACCAATAAGCAACATTGAAAAAAAGGCAATTACCGTAACTGGAACCTTATTCCTGCCTCTTCGAATCGGGGAACGTGCATGGATTTCTACTCACACACATACTTTCATGACGACTGCTGTGGAACGTATTCTGGAAGTATCCGGAAACTGCATTGTTTTCGAAACCCGTAACACCCGGTATAACCTGAAATATGAGAACGTACCGAATGAAATTGAGGTGATGTGTGCTTGACTACTTATGAACTGGGAAGCAGCCTGGAAAAGCTGCTTTCCAAACTAAAGCAGAACCGTGAGAATGTCCCTTTGGATATCCTGAAGACCTATTATAAAGCTCCTTACGAAGAATTAATTGCACAGGTGAATCAGACAGCCACTGCCTTTGTCAAATCAATTGTAGCTGGTCAGTTACTGATCAATCCTGACGTGTCAATGGACGAGCAGGCAGATGTAGTTAACCAGACAATTCAGGATTCGGGAATGATCAAACAGATCAACCACTGTATGTCACAGACCTATGATGTCACTCTTATACATCTGATGGCTTTAGAACTACGAAAAAAAGTAGAGGCAGCCTTATATCCCTATATTGCCAGGAAAAACTGTCTGGTGGCAGATCTTGACGCTAGCGAAAAGGAACCAATTATCTACAATACACTCACGAAACAAGTATATGAAAATGACCACTGGGTAGACCATGCACTGGACCTTAAAGGTAAGTTGTTGATTTATTTCAAATCGGATAATTTTTCAAGATAATTTTGTAATTACAGATAAATAGAGGGTGAAAACATAAATCTGTGCTTCACCCTCTAATATTTATTATACTATTCTGTTACCAAAAAGTACCATCTAAGATTGTCACTTCCATCATCTTCCATTTGCACACATACAGCGCCATCAGATTCAGAAGCATTAGCAATTCCCAAATATAATCCACTCCAACGATTTTTAATTTTATATTGCCCTTCTGTTGTCGAAATAATTTCCCACATCTGATTCCAACCTCCATTATAATCATATTGAATACACGAAGTTCCTGCAGATGTTGACAAACCATTTACGTCCAGAACTTTTCCACTATTTTTATTGACAATTTTATAATAATTTCCATCGACTTTTTCAAAAATCCATTTCTGGCTATCCCATTTGTCGTATGTATACTGTTCAATTACCGAAGAATTTTCAGTGGATCCTCCAGAGACATTCAAAGCCATTCCACTATTATAATTTTGGATTTCAAAACTACATTCATTATCCAAAAATTCCGGCTCCGTCATAAAAGCATCCAATGCTGATGTGAACTTCAACGTTTTCTCACCAACTAATTCAGTAGCACCTAAAGGATATTCGTCTGGAAGAAGCGCCGAATTTGCTTCTGGTTCCCAATAAAAGATACCAATAGCTTTATTATTTGCTACAGTTTTCAAAGCATTCATCTCTTGGCGCATCAGAGTATAAGTTCCTTCTGGATCTGTTTCGTAATCACCCGTTTCACAAATCATAACTTCTTTTCCATATTTTGCAGCCATTTTATTTAAATTATATGTCATATTTTCGATATCATTTGCTCCCATCCAATATGGATAGTATGACATACCGATAACATCTGTCTTTCCTCCTTGAACAGTCAAAAAATTACTGAAAAACCATTCGAAATGATCAATACCCGCACCATGCGTTAGATGCGTAACAACTTTGCTATTAGGACTTACAGCTTTAACGGCGTCATATCCGCTGTTCAAATAGCGAGTAAGCTGTGTAAAATCGTTGGTTGTATTTGATCCTGTTGGAAACAGAATTCCATGACTGACCTCATTTCCCACCTGTACCCATTCCGGGTAAATCCCAACATTAGCCAACTGTGTCATTATATAAACAGTATAATCATATATGTACTGTTCTAACTCTGAAGTTGTTGCATCCGCCCATTCACTAGGGACATCCTGAATAGAAGGATCTGCAAAATAATCACTATAATGAAAATCTACTAATATTTTCATATTAAGATTTCTGGCTCTTTGTGCCGAATATAATAGACCAGCTGTATCGGTATATCCGAGTTTACAAACGGTCCCATCTGGTTTTGTCCACTCAAAATCTGAAGATGGTTTTACAAAAACACGAAGTCTTACCGCATTAATCCCTTTATCTTTCAATAAAACAAGTGGATCTGTTGTTACCCCATCATCATCTACCCAAGTAACTCCTCCATCTTCCATTTGACTCATCCAACCGATATCTGCACCACACACAATATCTTCATTTGCAAACACAGTAGACTCATTCATAGCAAGTGTTGCTACAATTACTGCCAAAAAAGATATTATTTTTCTCTTCCATCCTTTTCTCTTCATAAAATATATTCCTTTCTACTAACGAACTTCAATTTCCACGCATATATCCTTGCATCCTTCTGAAGTGAAAACAACTTTTATCTTTCCTGACTCCATTCCTGACCTGACAACAGCCATTACGTGTCCGTCATAGGTATCCCATTCTGTATCACCATAGCTGGACAGAGATTGCGGATCAGCACTTCCAAATGCCTCCAATCTTCCTGCTCCTTCTACAGAAACTGCTACTTTTTTAGGTACAAAAAGGTTTTCCGTTCCGTTCTCATCCACCAGTTTCACAATAATAAAAGAAAGATCTTCTCCATCCGCACAAAGTACTTTTTTATCAGCTTCTGCACAGAGCTGTATCTTCTCGCTCGCTGTATTCAGTGAATACCTTCCGGTTTCTATTCCAGCTTCATAACTGACTGCGATTAGTTCACCCGGTTCATAAACCAACTCATAAGTTGCAGTAAATTCATTTTGTTCTCCTGCAGGTTTCTTTCCAAGGGAATGCCCATTTAGAAACAATTCCACTTCTTCCGCATCAGCATAGATATCTACAACAGCAGGTCTGCCTTCATATCCCGGCCAGGTCCAGCTCGAAACAGAGTCTTTATGCATCCAAGGTGTTTTCGAACATTTCATACCATATCGATTTACCCTTTCTACTGCGATATACGGTTCTTTCCGAAGTCCATAAACGATTTCCCGAAGATAACTGATCGGACGCCGATATCCAATCAGATCCAGATCGCCGATATAAGCTGCCCTTTCAGGATATACACTGGAAAAGTTCGCATTACCATCGTAATGGAATATTCCGCATCCCGCTTCTCCAAGATAATCGTACCCGGCCCAGGTAAAGTCTCCCAGGACATGTGAATATCGTTTTACAATTCCCCACAATCTTACAATATCTGCCGGATACGTTTCCGTACCAAGAACAGTTTTATTCGGATGAATCTCCTGTTCTAATACATGTCTTCCGGTGAGATAATTCAGTCCGACAATATCACTGGATGCAGAACAACCTTCTAGCGCTTCTGTCAGCAACGGATGCGTAGAAAAATATTCTCCACGTTCCCCTTCCATCATACTCATAAAGCTGTTAAAGGCATTGCTTCCGTCTTTGTTTCCCGAACCGTCTGTTTCAGGTGTCCCGAATTTTCCCATCACATCGGTCATAATATCCTTCAACCGCCGTCCGGCTGTCATAAGACCGTTCAGCCCCATTGTCGTAAATCTTGTGTGATCCAGCTCATGAAACTTATTGCAGATTTTTCTATTGATTGCCGCTCCTGCATCGGAACCGGCTTCTGTAATCTCATTTCCAGAGGAATACAATACCACCGACGGATGATTATAATCCGTTGCCACCATCTGTTCCACTACCTGTTCCCAACATTCTTCAAAATGCAGCGCAAAGTCATAAGGATTTTTATGAAGAGTCCACATATCACTCAATTCATCCATAACCATGATTCCATAACGGTCACATGCAGCCAGCATCGCTTTACTAATTGGATGGTGAGAACTCCGAATACTGTTAAATCCCGCTTCTTTTAGTTGCCTGCAACGTCTCTCTTCTGCCTTTTCCAGTGTTGTCGCTCCCAGGATTCCATTGTCATGATGGATACAAGCTCCACGCATCTTCACTGCCTTTCCATTCATACGCAGACCATGTACAGAATCCAACGTCAGTGTCCGAATTCCAAATGTCTCTATAGTTTCATCCAACACTTCGCCAGCATCTTCAATCTGAACCTTACACTGATATAGATTCGGAGTATTACAGTCCCACAACTCCGGCTCCGTCACACAGATGCTACATCTCGCAGTTTCCTTTGTTTCTGGGTACATTACCACTTTCTGTCTATCCCTGGCAATTATTTTTCCATCTTTTTCTAAACAGACAATTACGGATATATTTTCTCTTACTTTGCTGATACTTTGTATCTTTGTTTCTATTTCTATGATTGCCGATTCTTCATCGGCTGCCAGAGTCGTAATCCTGACACCATCTACGGGGACATGAATCCTGTCCCCGATGATTAATTTTACATTCCTGTAAATTCCGCTGCCTGTGTACCAGCGGCTGTTTGGAACTGTGCTATTATTTGCAATCACTTTGATCTGATTCTCAGTTCCATAATTCAGCCATGGATTTAATTCCACATAAAAATCAGAATATCCATATAAATTCCGCTTTGCCAGTGCACCATTGATATAAACCATCGCAGTCTGATAAATTCCCTCAAATTCCAAGATTACTTTTTTTTCTTTCCATTCTTCCGGTATCATCACAGACTTTTGATATATGTATTCTCCTCCCGGATAAAATCCTGTCTGAGCACCACTTTCCACATCAGGGGTGCGTTCCTCATGAATCATTGCATCATAAGGGAGATGCACCTTTTTCATTCCTGACGCTCCCATAAACGAAGCTGTATCAGTACCTTTCCCGCCTTTTGTTACCTGCCAGTCATGATTAAAGTTTCTACGAATCATGCTTTTTCTCCTTCTAAATGTTCCTTATCCCATGCTCTGTTTGCATCTTCTACTTTTAGTAAATAGATCAGGACAGCCATAATCAGACCAAATACAACTGGTGCTACCGCATACATAAAGAAAATCACGTTAACAGCACTTGTCGGTTGCACCGCAGCAGTTCCATCAAAATTCCCCCATGCAAGAAGCCAGCCGACAATAGCACTGCCGATACCTCCTCCAAGCTTTACACCAATGGAAGAACAGCTAAACATAACTCCATCAATTCTCTTCTTCTGCGTTCTCCAGGTATAATCACTAGTTTCTGCAACTAAAGCGTTTAACGTACCGGTAAGTGGACCACCTGCCATATTTCTTAAAAATGCAGCTCCTAGCATAAGTGGCAGATTTTTATTCATTGCTGCTACAATAAAGACAATCCCCATCAAAATAGTGATTACACGGGCGTATAAATTTACCTTCCGCATCGTACCAAATTTTTTTACCAATGTCGGTGTCAGCATTAAGATGAGCATAACTGGAATCAGACTGACAAGCGAAAAGGTTCCTAATAATGCAGGATTCCCCATGTAATAGGTCATAAAATAAATTCCTGCGCCCTGTGTAATTCCACTGTAAATATAATTTACCAGATATAATCCAAGTATGATAATATAATATGGATTTTTTAACAGTAATTTTAGAGATTCTTTGAAACTTACGTTTGTTCCACCATCACTCTTACTTTCAAAAGATTCAACAACATTTTCATCTGGAACTTCTTTTACCATCAAAACAGAAAAGGTATTAACTACAAGTCCAATGATTGCAAAAATCAGTGCAACCATACGCCATCCCTGTGTTCCACCACCAAATTTCTCTACAAGTCCCATTGCACTGTAAGAAATAACTAATGTTGTAAATGTCGCAAAGATAAATCTAATAGATCCAAGTTGTACTCTTTCCTGCCCATTTTTTGTTATTTTAGCCGCCAATGAAGCATATGCAATACTGTTTGCGGTATAAAATACTGCATTATATGCTGTATAGAATACGAAAAAATAAACATATTGCATGGTTTGGCTCATACTGGGAATGCTAAAAACTAAAAACAAACTTGCCGAAACCCCAATCTGTCCAAATAACATCCAGGGACGTGCCTGTCCCATCTTACTTTTTGTCTTGTCCATAAGACCGCCAAAGAATATATCTGATACACCATCCAACAATTTTGACACCATCATTAAAGTACCAATAATTGCACTATTCAAACCAACAGCATTTGTAAGATAAAGCATCACAAAGCTTGAAATCAGTGCATAGCCGCAGTTTCCTGCCATGTCACCGGAACCATACGCTACTTTTTGATACCACTTTAAATACTTCTTCTCATTCATAAGTTTTATCTTTTTCTCCTTTACTTTTCTTGTAATAACCTTTACTTTTTTCGTGATAATGTATATACTTTATCTTAATATGATTAAATTTTAGCAATTTTAAACAAAGCACACAATGTCACCGATATCATTTTCCCGCAAAAACTGTATCATATTCGTGGATAAACTTTATTATTTATCAAGATCAAAGGAGAACTTATGCAACACAATCCTACCCATTCTCAAAAAGAAAGCAATACTTTAAAAGTATATCATACACAAAGCACCATCAGCTCCTTTTATGATATGTCTGCACCAATACAATTTACATTAAGTTATTGCAGTGGGCTATCTGATAAAGATTTCTTTAATATCATGACTATTTCTCCCATTGATCAGTTTCTGTATTCAACACCAATCGTTGATGATTTTCATAAATTTAATGCTCGAATTCCCCATCAGCATAGCTTCTTTGAATTATTGCTTGTCCTGGAAGGAAGTATCACGCAGAAAATAGAAGGCAAAGAGTATTTGTATCCGGCAGGGTCTTGTTGCCTGATCAATCAGAATGTCGTTCATGTAGAAAAGTTTACTGGAGAGGCAAAAGTACTCTTTCTCGGCTTGTCTACAAATATGATAAAAGAATTACTAGAATCTCATAAAACAGCTTATTTTCCAAAAGAGGAAAGCACTATTGAAAACTCAATTTTTCAGTTTATGGCAGAGAATCTTCAATCAGAAAAAGGAAAAAATTATCTGGATTTTTTCCCAGTATTTCAAAATCAGAGCCATCTGAAAGATTTACATCAGCTTTCTGATCAGTTACTTCATGCAATGCTGATTCCTAAATTAGGATCTACCTTTGCCATAAAATCGCTGGTATGTGAATTATTTCAATACCTAGATACTAAAGAATTTTATCATATCAGTAATGTTACTCTTAACTCCAGCTCAGATCTGCTCCTGTTTTCACGTATCAGCCACCTGATGGAAGACACTAATGGTCGAATGTCCAGACTCACTCTGGAAAAAGCTCTATGTTACAGCGGTAATTATATTAATACTATCGTAAAAAAATATACAGGCATGTGCCTGTATGATTATGGTCTTTCCTTTACTCTTAAAACTGCTGCTTCTCTTTTAACTGAAACCGACTTCTCAATCTCCTCTATTGCGGTACAACTTGGTTTTACAAATCGAACTCATTTTTATAAGGTATTCAAGGCAAAATATGGAGTTTCTCCAGGAGAGTACAGAAAATTCAACAACACTAAATAATAATATTTCAAAAGTAGCTTTTTCAGTGATCTTTCAGATAAATTTCAGCTTTCCTGAAAAATAAAAATTATAAAAGAAGAGTACATATCCTTTTTGAATGTTATAACATATAGGTGAGATGTATAAGATCTGTTTTTATCTACAAGCTATGAGCCGCCCATCCGGACGACTCTTTCTATTTGTACCTGATATAATAATCCTCAAAAGAAATATTACATTCATCTTTCGCTGTTACAAACTGATACGTTTTAATCAATTTCTGCCTTTCTACGGCATCCTTTTGAATTTTTATGAGCAAAGACGTAATCTGGAAACCATTGTACGCATATTCAATCAGGATATCCATAAGTTCGTTTAACACTTCCTGTCTTTCGTACTCAGATTTTAAATCTATTCTCAAAATCCCCATACGTTTCCCATCTACTGCATATTTTAAAGAAGGACAAATCTCTATTGTTCCTATTAAATAATCAGTCTCTTTGTCAAGGATGCTCCAGCGTACAAAGTCCTGTACTTCATACCGCTCCAGCCAGAATTCTACACATCCTTTGAATTTTTCCAAATCTGTATAGTAAAAATCATCCTCACAGCAATCTCCATTGAAAAATCTTGCTGCATCCGAATCCGAATAGCAGGAAAACAACGCCTCTGCATCTTCTCGCTTAAGTTTTCTTATAATAAAATGCTCTGTTTCATACACAGGGCAATCTAAAAATGGATTCATCTTTTGTACCTTCTTTCTATTCCGGGAATATCATATCCCACGTATTATTGTCCGGATGGTAACATAGGATAAAGTTCTGCATCCGATTATTCACAACTGCTCTGCAGTCATATCGATACATCAGAATACCAGCATAATGCTTCTTATCAGATTTTAGCACTTCAATATCTTTCAGTAAATGCCTGGCTCCCTCAGTATCCTCATATTTTATCATTCTGGGGATCATTTTACCGGTGCTGGTAAACCAGCAGTCTGCCGCAACCTTATGTGGCACTCCCCGAATTGCTTGCTCCTGAAGTTTTTCCTCTTCCATACCGATTGCAAATCCCATCAAATGACACCTCCTATTCTACGTTTACTTTCTTATAATCAACTGTACGTTTTTCCCGGCTGATACCACCTGACATGTGATCGATCCTGCTTCCTACAAAGACTGCCCGTTTTAAGGAATCCCTGCCATAACGCATCCGAATCTTATCTACAGTTGCATCCATATGCTCCAGCTTTTCATAATCCGTTGTATCAAACATATCAAGCTGCCGCATATCCATATGATCCTTAATCCTGCTGGTATGAATGCCCAGATGCCGGATCGCTTTCCCATTCCAAAGAGAATCGAAAAGCTGACATGCACAACGATGGATTTCTATCGTAATATTGGTCGCATTATTCAAGGTCATCTGATGGCTTGCATACTGAAGATCAAATGTTTTGATTCCGACGGCGATTACCTCTGCACGAACGCCTGCCGCGCGCAATCTGGTTCCAACAGTCTCTGCCAAAGCAAGGAGAACCAGCTTTGCTGTAGATGCATCTGTAACATCAAAAGCTATCGTTGTACTGTTCCCATATCCTTTATTTGCCGGAGCTTCTGACTGAACCACAGAAACATCCATCCCGTTCGCAAATGCCCAGATCACCTCCCCATGTTTTTTCAAATGGCTTTTCAGCATAATCGGATCAGACTGCGCCAGCTCACCAATCGTATGGATTCCCATATGAAACAATTTCTTTGCAGTAGCTCGCCCGACAAAGAACAAGTCCGTTACCGGAAGTGGCCACATTTTCATCTCAATCTCATGTTTCCATAAGGTATGAATCCGATCAGGCTTTTGAAAATCACTTGCCATTTTCGCCAGCAATTTATTCTCCGATACCCCTACATTCACCGTAAACCCTAATTCTTCCTTGATTTGATTCCGAATACGGTTGGCTGCAGTGACCGGTTCTCCCCATAAACTTTCGGTACCGGTCATATCAACAAATGCCTCATCCACGCTATATTGCTCAACATCCGGAGAGTACTGCCGAAGGATCTCCATAAAAGCAGCGGAACATCTTTCATACAAACTATAATTCGGAGGAACCAATTTAAGCTGCGGACACTTTTGAAGTGCCTCCACAATACTCTCGCCGGTTTTGATATCATATTTCTTTGCCGGGATTGATTTCGCCAGGATAATTCCATGCCTCATGGCCATATCTCCACCGACAGCTGCTACTTCATCCCGCAGATCTACTTTTCCTCCTAAATGATAGAGG
>UMKA01038224.1_pt1 | contig 12070 bp, 17 predicted proteins | sample 1966211 | NCBI WGS metagenome assembly UMKA01 (sample SAMEA4836165, study PRJEB28245) | human gut metagenome | biome: gut microbiome; material: fecal sample | place: Denmark | collected 2008
TTCTCTGGCTGTATCATCATCCACATAATATCGTCCACACATTCCAATCTCTCCTCGTTTCGCAAGATCACTGATAGAAAAAGACAGCACAAAATGCTGCCTTATCCTCTATGAATTTCTCTTTATCCAGCGTTTTATTATGTATTCCCAATCCATACCATCCTGAAGCACACGAAGAATTGTAACCGTTGCAGTTCTTTCATCAATAGTATAAAACAGCAAATGATTACTTTGTGGCTTCATATAGATATTGTAACCTCGATACTGAAACCCTGTCGTTTCATATCCTGTCGGAAATACTTTTAATTGCATTGCTGCTGCTTTTATCTTTTGCGAAAAGCTTTCTGCATATTCACGATATTTGAAATGCTGGAGAATATATTTCTTTTTCTCTTTCACATCACGCTTACCGCTTTCAGCAATTACAACACGGTATTTCTTATTTTCCATTTGCGTTCCTTATACTGCGTCGATTTCCTCCCAGGCTTCCTCGATGGTCTGCACTCTGCCATTTTCCATATCGTCAATCGCCTCGTCCAGCTTTGCCAGCAGAACATCCATTGCATGATCAATTGTATAAGTTGCTTCTTGAGATTTTGTAGCCTGTGCCAATGCCATAACCATCACCCTTTCTCCACGGAAAATCTTTACTATCTTTATCATACTACTATCTGATGGAAATATCCATTTCTTTTTCATTTGGGATTCATGCACAACATTCAACCCTATTCTTATTTCTTTTGTATTGTACAATGTAAAGTAATTTCATATTAGGATCACTGAACTGTCTTTTAATCCCAGTTATATAATACTGATAATCCCTGCTAAAAAATCTGCCTTGAAGCCCCACTAATTGTTCTGCAATCTTTTCTGTTTCTTCAGAAATCAACGGATAGTTTTCGTATTTACCAGTCTTCAATGATTTTTTATGAATCTTTCTAACAACTATCTCGGAGGGTTTCAGATCATAAATATCACGCATTCTTAATCCGGTTTCTGCAGCAATCCGCAGAAATAAGATGCTTCCCAAATCATGTTGCTCATACAATTTTTGTAAAGCCACCATATATTGTTCTTTGATCTCTTGATCCGATAGCGGTATTCTCTTATTCAACAGCCTGTTTCCACATGATTTTCTGTAATTATTGTAGTACATTCACATTTTCCTCCGCTCGTTTCAACGGTTTCAAAAGAGACTCTGCATTACTGATAAACTGTTCCTTTGATTGATCCGCTATATAGATTTCCCATAATTGTTTATGTATCACTCTTACAGTAATTCCATTGCACTGATTCTCTAACATCTTCAGAAATGGAAAAATCATCGTTTTTTGAATATCCTTCCCTTCAAGTACATGATGTTCCTCCTGTCCGTACACCTCATATAGACATTCCAATATAATATTCATATCTGTCACAAACTTTATCATTGGTTTTTCATACTTCCTTTTCTGCACGGCTGCCATCTGAAACTCCTTTCACATCCGGACGGTTAATCCATCAAGCCTTTTCAGCGGCAGTCCCACCAGATACCAGTCTTCATCCATTTCAATCCGGACCGGCACCCAGACATCATTAATTTTTACTTCAAAACATTCTCCACAATGCAGACCGCCATAATATGATTCCATTCCAAATCGGATATCATAACGTCCACTTTCCTTGTCATAAAAAAGATTACCTTCTCGTTTCTCGCTCATTCTATTATTCCTCCTGAAAAATTATCTTTTATACTTAGTAATAGTGACGTTAATCTGATGATTGCAAAATCTCAGGATGTTTTTCTAAATATTTTTTTCGATAGCGATAAAACGTCGTGTGGGATAATCCTAATTCTTTCCGAAGCTCTGTCGGTGTAATCTCTCCGGCAATTACTTTTGAAAATGCTGCATCAAACTTATCTTCTCCGATTGCTGCAGGTCTTCCATAATCATCCCATTCTCCTCGGAGCTTCTTCATTTCTATGCCTTCTCTCTAGCGCTTTTCTTTTTTCTCAATTTCTGCCTGTGCCATAGAAGCATAAAGTTCCAGCATCATATTATTGATGGTTTCCATCATAAGACAAGCCATGGTGTTATCCATTTTTGACATATCCATCAATGTAGTCGGCAACTCCAGAACCATTAGCCGCACGCCCATTTCCTGCAGTTGTCGAATCTGCTCCATGGTATCCTTCTTATTCCTGCCCAACCGGTCCAATTCCGTAATAATCAAAATATCTCCTGACCGCAGAACATCTTCTACCAGCACAGTGTATCTTGGTCTGTTGAAATTCTTTCCTGTCTGCTGATCCGTAAAGATATTTTTCAGCTCCATTTCGTGTTCCTTACAGAATTGCCGTATCTCCTGAATTCCTCTGTCAAGATGCTGGTCCCTAGTGCTGGTCCTGTGATAACCATATACAGCCATTTTGCACTCTCCCTTCTGCAAATGTTCCAAAATGTAGGCATTTCTTCTGGAATATTCCAAAAGGAATTATCCATACATTTCGGTACAAAATTCACGTCTCTTTTTCCATATTCCAAATTGTGTACTTTTTGAAATATGCTTAACTATTCTGTATGTAATAGGAAAGGAAAACGCAACCTCTAAGCAAAATAATATCCCTGACTCTAGGATTTAGATTTCAATTTACCCAACAAATTTGTATCCACTGTTTATCACTGTCTCTATATAACCGTTTCCAATTTTTCTTCGAATCTGGCTGATCACATTTGCCACAGCACTTCCGCAATATTCCTGATCTTCTTTCCAGACAGCTTCATAAATCTGTTCTTTTGAAATCACCCATCCAGGATGTAATGCCAGATAAGAAAGGGTCTGAAACTCTAAATGAGAAAGAGAAATAAATCTACCATTTTGGAAAATCATCTGTTTCTGAAGATGAATTTCCAACTGAGAGAAAGTAAGTATATTGGGATCATGAGTCATTGTAGCGGATTCTGCATTTGGCAATGAAACCAGAACAGTCTCTGTAATATTCCCCGACTTTCCAATCTTCCTCATTACAATCTCTATCATTTCTTTCAACACCACCACCCACTATTTCACTTCAAATCATGTGATATCCCTAAGGTTCTATTTCAACAAAAATTTAAAAAAGTTATTGTATCTATTCATCAATAAATAATAATCGGATAACCTGCTTCAATCGTATCATAAATAATTTTTGCCTGTTCTTTAGGAAGATTGATGCAACCATGACTTCCCTTTGTCTTATATAACTCGCCACCAAATGCATCCTGCCAGTCCGCATCATGGAGTCCCTGTCCATACACAAACGGCATCCAATATTCCACTTCTACCTCATATCCATAAATATCACTGCTCAGTGTAAATGGCCTTGCTTTATATGCAATTGGCCATGACCCACGATACGTCTGTAATCCCTCACTAGGAAGTCCGCTGATAATATCTGTTTCTGTAACAAGCTTTCCATTTTTATAAAGCCATAAATATTGTTTATCTAAACTTACTTCTATGTAACTTCCCTGAAGATCATCACTTCCGTTCCTCCTCAACCCCTGTTTACTGTAAACCGGTTCTCGTTTTACATCACTACCACTCTTTATATCTTCTAACAACTTCTGCAATTCCGCATCTTTGTCAATCCAGTAACCATATTCATTTCCACTGATAATTACTTTTTCTCCAAAAGAAGTCTTAAAAGAACGAGGCACGTACATTGTGTTATATTTTGAAGACAATTCTTTAACAAAAGCTACTACGTCTTCTTCCTTAACACTTATACTGTCCCCACTGACAATTAACCATGAACATATTTTTTCATTGTCCAAAACTTCGACAGTATCGCCAAATATATAAGAAACCGTTGTTGTCCGGTATTGCAAAAGCTGTCTGTTTAATTCTTCTAATTTTCTATTTAGATCACTTTCTTCTGATGATACAGCTGTCTGATATACCTGACGATTTATTTTTATTTCTAAACGACTAGAGATCAGCTGTTCTTCAAAGTCTTCTGCTAAAGCATTATACACTTGTTCAACCAACTTCTTTTTGTCAATCTGATTACCTTGTATTTCATCCACTAAAATAAATGCTTCTTTCTGTTTGTCGTAAACGATATAAGCATCTGATGATTCTATTCGTTCTCCTAAATTGAAATCCTCGATATTCAAAACATCTTCCAACTTATTTTCCATTTTAATTTCATACTCTATCGAATAATTCTTTCTTTTTTCAATCAGGCCACGCTTTTGGTCTCTTTGTTTTTTTATTTTCAAAAGTTCTTTCTTCAATAAAGACGGCTCCAGTGCATATCCCATATTTCCCACTGTCGTCTCAAATATGTTTTTCCCATTTTCCTGGAAAACAACTTCTTTATTTCGAAATGTCTCTTCAATCTCTTTTACTGCCTGTTCCAGGGTACATTTCGAAATATCCATTCCATATATGGATATTCCGCATCCCATTGTTTCTTCATCCACCTTTTTTTCATAAATAGCCAGTACAATTCCAAGAAGCATCATACATAAAATACTACTCAGTAAAAAATATATTAACTTTAATTTTCTACATTTCATTTCATAACTTCGCCTCTTTTTCTATTCTTTTGGGCAAAGTAATAAAAAATAAGGTTCTTATGTCTCTGTTTTCTGCCCAAATTTTCCCACCGTGTCGTTCAACAATTGCTTTTGTTATTGACAATCCAATCCCCATTCCTCCAGTTTTTGAATTTCTCGATTTATCTACTCTATAAAAGCGCTCAAACAGATGTGGCAGACATTCTTTGGGAATTGGATTTCCTATATTTTCTACTTGGATTTCAATCATATAATCCATTTCTAAATACCTTATCCAAATGGCTGTTTGGGGTTCGGCATACCTTATTGCGTTACCAATTAGATTAACCATACATTGCATAATACGCGCCCTGTCTCCCCAAATTATATCGCCATGCTTTATACACAAGTTAAATGTCAGATTTTTCTTATCCAATTGAACATCAAAATTGTAGTATAACTGCTTACACATATCATAAAAATCAAAATCCTCGTATCTAAGTATTCCCTTCCGATTCTCCAACAAATACAGTTCCTGGAGTTGCTTCACAATCCCTGACAGTCTGAGAATCTCTTCTCTACAGCTTTCCAAACGTTCTCCTGTTGGCTCCCATATACCATCAATCATCGCTTCCAAATGACTCTGTATGTTGGTTAAGGGTGTCCTAAGCTCATGAGCTACATCCGCAGTAATCTGCTGCTTTTGTTCTTCCTCTTTTTTCAATGTTTGCGACATTTCATTAATTGCAGTAATCAGCTGTTGAGTCTCTGCAGTACGGCTTGTTACCAAAGACTTTACTCCATATTCACCATTCGCTATTTTTTCCGCCACCCGGACAGCATCTGAAATTGGTTCCGCTATTTTTCGTGCCATGATTCCTCCCATTATAATAGCTATTACAACAAACACCCCACCAATAACTACAAAACAGATGTTGAGATTATTCATCAAACGCAGTTCCTCATCAGAAAAAGAATACGGTCCATAATAGCCAACCGTAAGTTTTCCAACGCTTTTATTTTCATAAGACAGAGTATATATTTCTTCCTGATATTTACCCTGAAAATTAAAATATCTGCTACGCATATTACTCTCAGCATGTTCTAAAACAAGTTGACATTCTTCACTCTTGTGTGTTTGAATATCCCAATCCATTTCTCCACCTTTTGTTTCCAAATGGATAAAAACCCCATTTTGCATTGCAGCATTTCCTATAACTTCTACCTGTTCCTGACTAAAACTTCCAGTTTCCGCATCATATAAGTCCTGTAATTCATTCACGATATTGGATATTCTCTGTTCCTGCTGTCGTTTAGCATAATTTTCAAATTCTCTCTCCATATTAAATATAAACGCAACAGCAATGGAACAGATGACGGCAATAGAAATCAAAGAATATGTCAAAATCAATTTACTCTTAATGGTTTTCATATTCACCTCTTATAACACAAATTTATATCCAACACCGTACACTGTCACAAAATATCTAGGCATCTTTCCATCTGGTTCCACTTTCTGTCGTATACTTTTTATGTAAGTATCAATACTCCGATCATATCCCGCAAATTCATCCTCCAATGCATAAGATATAATCTGTTCCCTGCTAAATACACGGTTTGGTGACCTAACCAATAGTTCAAAAATTTTATATTCTGTCGGTGTAAGATGGATTTCCTCCCCCTGCTTTTCTACCTTCCGATATGTAAAATCCACTGTAATATAATGATTTCCTATGATTACAACATCCTGCTTATTTTCCTCCATCCTTTTCTGAGTGCGCCTTAACACCGTCTCTACTCTGGCCAATACATTCCTTGGACTAAAAGGCTTAACAATATAATCATCCGCACCAATCTGCAGACCCCTGACCATATTATTTTCTTCTATTTTTGCAGTCAACATAATGATAGGTATATCCTGCTTCTGATGAATCATCTGGCAGACATCTTCTCCCATAATATCCGGTAGCATCAAATCCAAAATAATCAAATCCGGCTTCAGTTCCTCTGCCGCCTCTATTGCTTTCTGTCCACTATGTACTGACTTTGTTTGATATCCTGCATTTTTTAAATATGCTTCCAACACTTCCGTAATCTTGATCTCATCATCTACAATCAATACCGTCCTTTTTTTTGTACTTTCCATTAGTTCCATATCCTGTCCTCGCTTCAATCTACCTCTATAATCGTAACTCTATAGTCCAATATAGATGTGATGGTAATAATCGCATTTATAATCCTCGGCATAGATACGTAATCTGCTTCAAGAATCATTTGCCCCGTCTCAAAATAAATTTCTATTTTATTTATTCCTACAATCTTCTTTAGTTCCTCACATATCCTATCTGCAGAATCTTTATTGTTCAGTCCCTGAATCATAAATATTCGCCTTTCCATAAAATAATCTCACCTCTCATATAGGAATATTTTCACATGTAACCTAATTAATCTTGTTCGTTTTACTATATCAGAATGATGTGGGGATTATGTGGAGATTAAGCTAATAAACTTTCACTATTTCCGGGCTGTAACAATTTCTATTCCTAACTTGGTAACCAAACTCACATGGCAATCAGATACAGAATAATATATCTGCTTGCCCTCTCTGCGTCTTCTTATGAGTTTATGAGCTTTTAATATATTTAACTGATGGGATACCGTAGACTGTGATGCATTGAGATAACCTGTCAACTCACTGACACAAATTTCTCTGTCAGACAGCAAAAAAAGTAACTGAAGCCTTGTAGGTTCACCCAACACCTTAAAAAATTCAGCCAATTGACTATAATCAACCTGAACCGTATCGTATACATTTTTCATTTGTATATTTATTCTCCTAAAAAAGGCGCAGTCTTTTGGTGTCTGCGCCTATATATTTAAGTTTATTACAAGTCAAACATTAATCGTTAATTATCATAGATTGTGTACTCTCAAAGCACGTATTGCATTCAATACTGCGATTACTGTCACCCCTACATCAGCAAAAATTGCCATCCACATATTTGCAATACCAACCACACCCAAACCAAGGCAAACAAATTTTACAACTAAAGCAAATACAATATTCTGATAAACTATAGAGATGCACTTTCTAGAAATTTTAATCCCTTTAGCAATCTTCATTGGATCATCATCCATTAATACCACATCTGCTGCTTCTATAGCCGCATCGGATCCCATTGCTCCCATAGCAATTCCTATGTCGGCACGTCCAAGCACCGGAGCGTCATTGATGCCATCGCCTACAAAAGCTAGCTTCGCTTTTTTCCCTTTCTGTTCTAACAATCGTTCCACTTGAGTAACCTTATCGCTAGGCAGTAATTCACTGTGGACTTCATCTATGCCAAGGTCAGAAGCAACTTTTTCAGCAACCCTCTTTGCGTCTCCTGTAAGCATAACAGTCTTTTCAACTCCAGCTTTTTTCAATTCCGCAATTGCCTTTTTAGAATTTGGCTTTTCAATATCAGAGATTACAATATGACCAGCATATGCCCCATCAATTGCTACATGAATGATAGTTCCAACTGAATGGCAGTCCACATACGGAATATTCAGCCTTTTCATCAACTTAGGATTACCGACCGCCACTTCAATGCCGTCTACTTTTGCGATCAATCCATGTCCGCTGATTTCTTCAATATCTGTCACACGACTACGGTTAATTTCTTTTCCATAGGCCCGCTGAAGGCTCTTGCTAATCGGATGGGAGGAAGAACATTCTGTCAAAGCTGCGTATTCTAAAAGTTTCTCCTGCTCCATCTCATTGTGATGAATACCGCTCACCTCAAATACTCCTTGAGTCAGTGTCCCTGTCTTGTCAAAAACTACAACTTTCGTCTGGGATAATGTTTCCATATAATTTGAGCCTTTAATCAGAACACCTTCTTTGCTGGCTCCACCTATTCCAGCGAAAAAACTGAGTGGCACACTAACTACTAATGCACACGGACAGCTAATTACAAGAAATGTAAGCGCACTATAAATCCAGTTTGCCCAGTTTGCCGCATTTCCTGTAATTAAATTAAAAACAGGTGGTAAAACTGCCAGCAACAGTGCAGCAATACATACTGCTGGTGTATAAATTTTTGCAAATTTAGAAATAAAATTCTCCGAATGTGACTTACGAGAGCTAGAATCCTCCACTAGCTGCAAGATTTTAGAAACTGTTGATTCTCCAAATTCTTTTGTAGTCTGGATTTTCAGTACCCCTGTCATATTGATACATCCACTGATTACCTCGTCTCCCTCACCGGCCTCTCTTGGCATGCTTTCTCCGGTAAGTGCGCTGGTGTTCAAAGCTGAAGTTCCTTCTATGATAACTCCATCAATAGGAACTTTTTCACCCGGCTGTACCACGATCACGTTTCCAATACCAACCTCATCTGGATCAACCTTTTTCAACTTCCCATCACGTTCAATATTTGCATAATCTGGTCTGATGTCCATGAGGGCAGTAATGTTTCTGCGGCTTTTACCCACAGCGTAACTTTGGAACAATTCTCCTACTTGATAGAACAGCATAACAGCAATTGCTTCACTATAATCACCACTCTTTTCATAAGTAGCAAGTGCAATAGCACCGACTGTCGCCACAGCCATCAAAAAATTTTCATCAAACACCTGACCGTTCACAATTCCCTTTCCGGCCTTCCGTAATATATCATAGCCAATCACCAAATATGTCGCCATATAAAGTACTATATTTATAAATCCATTAAACGGCAGGAGTTTTAAACCTACCACCATGACCGCCGAAATAAGAATCCGAACCAGCATTTTTTTCTGCTTCTTTGTCATAACGAAGCCTCCTTTCAATTTAATATTTGCTTATTTGTTGAATTATATACTTCAAATCAGCGCCCCTTCCGCTTTCTGCATCCGGAGCGCCATAAAATACTGCTTCTAACTAAATCTCAATTTCACAGTCAGGTTCTACTTTCCTACAGGCTTTTAAAACTTCTTTCATTACCTGCTTTGCATCCTTGCCTTCTTCAAACTCTACAATCATCTTCTGAGTCATAAAATTAACTGTAGCAGAAGCAACACCAGCTGTTTTTCTTGCTGCATCTTCCATTAAATTAGCACAGTTGGCACAATCAACTTCAATCTTATAGGTTTTCTTCATTACAAATTCTCCTTTTCACTTTTTAGATTTAACCATTAAGCACTTGTTTAATTGTTATGTTTGTAGTATAATTACTGCACAAATGGAAGTCAACAGGTTGCAGACAGTCCCTTCCAAAATGGATAAAAACATTTCTAAAAAGGATATTTTTAAACAGTAGATATTGATAATCTGACTATTAATTATCAGAAAGACGAGGTGCCTTTTGTATAACGAATATATTACACAAATCAAGAATGAACTCATAAATATCCCGGACGGAATCCTTTTTGAACAGACATATCCCTGCATAGATACTCCTGTCTGTTCTGAACACCTTGATACGCTTCCAAATGGTAAGGGCAAAAAAATTTCATGGAAATTATTGACTGGAATTACTATTATTTTTCAAGATTATTTAGCAGAACAGATTTCCTGTAACCACAAACCAGAAAAGGAACTTTTGGAAATTAACTATTGTCGCTATGGACGAATCGGCTGGAATATGAAAAACGGTCGTTCCATCTACCTTGGTCCTGGTGATTTCTCACTTCACACAAGGCAACTATGCGCCGGTTCCGTCATGACTCTGCCCAGCGGTCATTATGAAGGACTTACTGTCTGCATTGATCTTTCACAATTTGATCAGGCACCCCCAGAACTCTTAAGAGGGACAAAAATAACAGGGCAGATGCTTTCGGAAAAATTTTGCTCTCGTGGAAATTTCTCCTTACTTACAGGCAATGAAAAAACAGAAGCAATCTTTTCTGGATTTTATAATTTATCCGAAAATCTCAGGAAACAATATTTCATATTGAAATCCCTCGAGCTACTTCTCTATCTTAGTGAATTTAAAATCACTTCCGGAAAAGAACCAGGGAAATACCAGTCGGAACAGGTGGAAATTATCCGCCAAATCCATGATTACCTTTTACAGAACATAAACCACCGGATAACAATTGAAGAGTTATCAAAACAGTATCTAATGAACCCTACAACTTTGAAATCTGTATTTAAAGCAGTATATGGAGATTCTCTTGCTGCACACATGAGAGAGCACCGACTAGAAAAAGCTGCTATACTGCTTACCGAAACCAATAACAGCATCTCACAGATTGCTAAAGCAGTCGGTTATACAAGCCAGAGCCGCTTTTCTACAGCTTTTCATGAAGTATACCAAATGCTTCCGTTGGAATATCGAAGAATTCATTCCAACATTCACTAAAATATATATTTCTTAATAAAAAGCAGACCATAAGGATAATCAGACAGTAGCTAATTATCTTTATGGTCTCTATTATATCTTACTTCCAATACTCCACTCATTTTATATATATTTGTCAGTAAAGCCTGTTTTTCAGCTTTTGACTTAATCAATACATGATAATAATATTCACAGCTTTTATTTTTTTCAGATGTCCTTATCATGATCAATTCCTTCGATATGGTAAATTGTTTTATAACTACATCAAAATTTATTTTATCCATCCGTTCTTCTGGAACTGTAATCTTCATCATGTATTCTTTATCGTCTGTTTCCAAACTCCCTTTAAGTATGTGATACCTCGTCATGATAACAGCAAACCCAATAAGAATCATGACTATAGCAAACACTATTATCACCAAAATTACAATCTCTTTATATAACAGCATAATGATGGTCTGTACTGTCATGGAATAATTCCCAATGGCAGTACTAGATCTTCCTTACTATCCTCCTCTCTATCAATTTGATAATTTACCCAAGGTTATTCTGTATGTATTAGTTTAAAACTATTTCACAATAATGAAATCTCATAGGGCAGATGGGATTGAAAACATGTGGTTGCATAATCTCTATCTACTCAAACCCCTTCTTTCCCATCTATTGCCCCTTTATATAAACATCAGACATATTATTTTATGCATGCCGATGGAATTGCTTATATGTTAATTTCCCGAATCCTGTGCTTGCACCCCAGAGCTATCTGTAATATTCATACCACTTTGAAGACTCGGGTCAAACAGTTTCACATCCACATTACCACCTGATGAATCAACAATATACATCTTTACTGTTGGAAGAATCTTATCCAATGTCTCCAGAAGCAATCTGTATTTTGTCGTATCCTCCGTATAAATTGCAGAATTATTCTGGTATTCTTTTAGCATACTCAGGAATTTTTCAGTATCACCTGTTGCGCGCGAAATCTGTTCTTCCTTATAAGCCTCCGCCGCAGAAATTTTTTTCTCTGCATCAGCACGCGCTTGTGGAATCAAGCTGTTAGAATAACCATTTGCTTCGTTAATAGCTGTTTCTTTCTCCTCTTTTGCAGTTGTAACATCCAAGAAGGCATCTGATACTTCACCCGGTGGAACAATTGACTTAATATTAAAAGCCGTAATTTGCATACCTGAATCATATTTATCTAAAATATTCTGTGCAATTTGCAAAATATTGTTC
>UMKA01023888.1_pt1 | contig 12037 bp, 10 predicted proteins | sample 1966211 | NCBI WGS metagenome assembly UMKA01 (sample SAMEA4836165, study PRJEB28245) | human gut metagenome | biome: gut microbiome; material: fecal sample | place: Denmark | collected 2008
AATCTGTGTATATATACGAATAAGTCACAAATTTATGTTCGTGTTCTTCTTTGTAATCATAATAGATATCCGCATTATAGAAATCATACTTATTCAATCCGGCTGTGCTTGCCTCCGCTCTGCTTCCGGTATATCGAATTGTTTTGACAGAATCAAAATCCGTAAAAGTCTTATCCTCTAAGGTTGCTCTTTTCGGAATCGTTATTTTTTCCAGACTGCTGCATCCTGCGAATGCGCCTGCTTTAATACTAAGTGGCGCTGTTCCGTCCTCCATAACAACTTCTTTGAGGCCTGCGCAGCCTGCAAATGCCTGTCCTCCAAGGCTTTCTACTGTACCAGGGATCTTTATCGTCTGAATTCCTGTACAGTTATGAAATGCAGAGTCGTAAACAGTTTTTACACCATCTGAAATCACAACGCTCTTAAGCCCTGTACAGCCATCGAATGCAGCTGTTGAAATTGCGTCCGCATATGTGTTCACTGATATTTTTATACTGGCCAGACTGCTACAGCCTGAGAACGCATATTTGCCAGAATCTCCTCTAAAGCACACTCCACTGTCATCAGCAGAAAAGACTTGCTTCAGTTTTATACAGTTCATAAATGCACCTTCAGAAATCATTGGTGCTCCATTTGCCATACCTACACTTTTAAGGCTGCTGCAATCCTGGAAGGCATAGTTTGCAATTGCTGTTATACTTCCCCTGGATAATACATTTATAAGATTTGTACATCCTTTGAATGCCTGAACTCCTATTGCCGTTTTTGCTGCTGTTCCCGGAATGTTGATAGACTCAAGACCAGTTCAGCCTTCAAATGCTGAATTCCCGATACGGGTAAGTGTAGTCGGAAGAGTAACACTGGTTATATTAGTATGATTCATGAAGGTTTCATTTCCGGTCCAGGTAATACCCTCTCCGATTTCAACACTTGTTACCCTTTCTTTATCAAGGAACCATCTGTAATTACCCGCCGCTGCAAGATCAGTTGCATTTGGAATACTTCCTTTACCTTCGATCACGAGTCGGCCATCATTGTACAAGATCCAGTTTATCGTATCACTTAAATTTCCACTGTCATATACAGAGCTGTCCCCTGCCTCCTCGACTGAATCTGAAAAAAGTTCAGCAGTATCACTTGTTTCTGTATCTGCTGTATCCTCTGCAGTTTCTTCGTCCGCAAAATCCTCAGAATCATCAATTTCAATGTCGACGTCTCCTTCAACATCTGCATCTGTCACGTCTTCTGTGATCTCAGCATCTGCACCTTCATCAGACATCTCTACTGCCGCTTCCTGCTCTGCATCGGCAAACACGACTGTCTCTCCCGGTACCGCTGACAGAATCATCGCTGTCGATAATCCAATCGTCATAATCTGTTTCAGTTTCATCTCTTTTGTCCTCCTATGTTGTCATTATTGACTCCTGCAAAACATACATGATATATCGTGCATAAATGACCTGATATCTATGCTACCATTCTGTAAACAGGAGGTATTGGCATGATTTCATATGATCCTTTCTGGCAGACCATTCGCCAGAAAGATATTTCGACATATCAGTTAATATATGAACACGGTATTTTACCAGATACGATCCAGCGTCTGCGCAGTGGCAAAACCATCACTACCAGAACCCTCAATACTTTATGCAGTGTGATCGGCTGCCAGGTATCGGATATTCTGGTCTTTTTACCTGATGATACCTCTGACAAAATCTGATATTCATATCTGAGTCTTTATGCCTGTCCGCTTTTATACAGACAGGCTTTTTATCTTTTTACCTTTGAGTTAAATCCCAGTTCATACTGTCCTGCCATGATTTATCCACGTCTGACGTATCTGTACCAAATCCGTCTTTTGTATACACATACACCGCAGTGTAATCTTCGTCCTCCAGGATCAGATTAATCTCAAGTTGCGGATAATATAACTTTTTAGTAATGATCTCATAAATATCATTCATGAAGCTTTCCCAATAATCCTGCATTGCTTCTATAGAAGTTAAATCTAAGTTCTCAATTGCAAGATAAACATCATAAATTCCTTTGTCTTCATCATAATCACGCCGTATATCAAAGGTTACCTCTTCATTATCCTCCATCTTATACGGCGGGTCACTGCTTATAATATAGTCAATCATCTCTCCTGATTGGACAAGTCCATCCATAAGATTACTCAGATTACTTTCTGTTACATAAAAAAGCGTATCATGCTCCTGAAACTCACTGTCATCACTAAGTTGTTCGTCTTCCTGCACCAGCTTAGTAGAAGAATTCTGATTCAATTGCAACTTCTTTCCTTTTGCATCATAATGATACCAAATGGATTTCGAATCCAGTTCACTTTTATAACGCTCAGCTTCTTCGATAGAATTTTTTATAGAAAGCGTTCCTTTGCTTCCTTCACTGTCATCTTCTTTGATCTCCACTTCTCCTTTGAACAAATCATAGAACCATGCCACCGGATTATGATCTTCATCACTGAGATGAACCTTTATACAACAATACAGCTTGCCATCTTCTTTATAAAAATAATACTCATATTTGCAGGTAACACCTGTTTCTACTTCATTTCCATCGTATGTATAATTCGTATTCTGATAATCCTCATCGATCCAGTATGTCTTGTTCAGAATTTTTTCGATCTTTGTCTCTCTGCTTCGAGGTGTATCTTTTGTAAGCTGACGGACGCCAAATACTGCAACTATTAAAATAACAATCAGCAAAATTTTCTTTTTCTTACTCATGGAGTTTTCCTCTCTCACCGTTATAGTTTATTGCAGCCAATCTCAACCACATCTGAATTCACAAGACGTAAATCCAGGACATAACCTGCTGAAGGTGCATCCTTGTCAAGTGTACCTTCGTACTCATCAATTGGTGTACAGGTAATATCACCTACGACTTCCCAGCCTTCAATCCCTTTCTCTGAAGAGTCATCAGAAGCCCATACAGTACTTCCGCATACTGTCATTGCCATTACACATGCTGTCATCATTGCCATTGCTTTTTTCATCATCTGTTTCATCATAATCTTATTCTCCTTTAGTTTGATTTTTTATAAATCTCTTTCTTCTGTCTGCCATATAATCAGGTCATCTTTTTTCCTCCTTTGCTGCTGATTTTCTTTTGTTTTTGCTTCTTTTAATACATAGACAGAGGAAGTTTTGAAAAAGTTTTATGTTTTTTAAATTTTTTTACTTTTTTTCATATTTTTATTTATGCTTTATAGACGACAATTCATGTATGGATTTTATAACATCTATATTGGTGAGTCAATTATACTATTTTTAATATTTCAAATACCCAAAATAAATCTTATAATCTTGACGTCTTATTATAGATATTATAAAATCCATATCAAATGTAAATTTTATTTTAAATTTTTAATTTCCAAAATATAAAACTTTTTTGACAATCTCCCTGTCTTTATAGTAACAACATATAGATGGGGAGGTGAAAATATGACATTACCATATGAACTACAGATTCAACAACTTTTACAGGAGCTTGGCCATTATCAGGCTGTTATAAGGAGCTGCCGTGAGGAAAAGCCACGATATCTGGAAGATCTTTGTCTGACATGTAAAGAAATCGAAAAAGCAATCTACGAATTAGAAGAAAAACAACAGCTGGCTCTTTCTCAGTGGAGGGAAACTGATGAACAGGAAAAAACACGTATATTGTTTCCACTGACAGACGGACTTGAACAGATGTCATGCCTGGCCGAGAAAAAAGGGTGTAAAGCTGTCGGGGAATATCTGGAATCTTTTATTATGAATAAAATTCTGGAACTGTTAGACAGTTCTGCATGATGCACATCTCGCGGCAGAAATGCTGAAGGCATTTCTCAATATTTACATACACATTAAGCTTGAGGTGATGAAAGCTGTGAAAAACAGTCTGATACAGTGGGTAGTGAATCTGCTTCACATGGATATGGATTTCTTTGCACAGGAAATTGATACAGATTCCGAAGACTGTAAAGAAACGTATAAAAAAATAAGAAACAGGGAGAGCGAAAAAAATGGATTACAGAGAGGCGATTGAAAAGGCGCTGAAGGGTGATGAAGATGGTTTCAGATTTTTATATGAAGAGACCTACAAAAGCAAATATTATCTTGCTTTACAGTACATGAAAAACAACGAAGCTGCAGAGGATGTGCTTCAGGATGCGTATATGAAAGCATTTGCCAAACTTCATACACTGGCCGAGCCGGAAGCATTTGCCGGATGGCTTGGAACAATTGTTGCAAACACAGCAAAGAACGCATTGGTAAAGAAAAATCCTCTTTTATTTACCGATGTTGCGGTAGACGATGAGGGTGAAGAATTTGTCTACGATGTTGAGGATGAAAATCCGGAAAATCAGCCGGAACTGGCATATACAAGAGAAGAGACAAAAGAACTTGTCCATGCGCTGATGGATTCACTTTCGGAAGAACAGAGAATGTGTATTCTGATGTTTCACATTGAAGGCGCATCGATATCTGAAATCGCAGAAGCTATGGACTGTTCCGAAAATACAGTCAAGTCGCGATTAAACTATGGAAGGAAAAATCTTAAGATCAAAGCAGAAGAACTGCAGAAGAAAGGATACAAACTCTACAGTGTGGCTCCGATTGTGCTTCTTGTATACCTGCTTCGTTCCGACAGAGATGTTATGGCAGCAGATCTGGCATTTACAGCCACAGGAAAAGCCATGGAGGAAAAAATTCTTCACAGAATCTCCGAAAATATGTCTGGAAAAGGCAGCCGACAGAATTCCGCAAAGTCAGCAGCAAAATCTGCTTCAGGAAAATCAGCAGCGAAAGCAGCCAAAACAGGCTTCTTACATACAGCAGCAGGCAAGACGGTAGCCGTGGTTGTGGCAGCAGGTGTAGTTGGAGGTGCTTTTTATGGTGGTACACAGTGGAACAGTCAGAAAAATAATACTGCACAGCAGGAAATTATAGATGCGACTTCAATACCGGAAGTTACAGAAGCTTCGGAGCCAACTGAGATACCGGCAACGACAGCAACGCCGGAACCAACAGCGACACCAGAGCCAACGGCAACACCAGAACCAACTACGGCGCCGGAAATATCTACAGCAGAACCTGACTATCCGTCAGTGATCGAAGGAAATCTTACCAAAGATGAACTTCAGTTTGTGCTTGCATATGGACCGGAAACAATTCCTGAAAGTGGATTTACGGATATGGACATTGCGTTGCTTGTAAATTCTCTTTGTCAGACAGCTGAAATGGACGGAAATTATATTGAATATGTAGGAAATTCAGAAGATTACCGTCATTATTACAGTCTTTCCGATGTAAATCGTATGTTTTCTTCTTTCTCAGATTATCAGTTTTCAGAAGAAAACGATAATGATGAAGAAGGCGGCATCAACGTAGATGGAGATGAACTCAGTTTTGTTCCGGCAACATTGAATTATACGGCAAGTGCAACTATTACAGGAACAGAAACAATCGGTGATGAAATTGATATTTTTTACGCATATCATAAAGATCTGTACAGCGATGATGGAGAACAGCTGACAGATGTCAATAAAAAAGCAATTCTCCGTGATGCCGGAGACGGAAAATACCGAATTATGGAAATCGTAGAGGCAACTGGAGAAAATGCGCCGAAAGCAGCAGATACAGAGGCGGCAGTGACATCTGAGACAGCAGCTGATGCAACAGCTGCCGGAAATGTCCGCGATCTTTATGAAGGTGTTCTGACTGATGTACAAAATGGGGCATATGATTTCCCACAGAACAGAGGTAGTTCACATTTCCAGTATTTTGTGGCAGATATCAATGGCGACGGCATTCAGGAATTAGGAGTTGGTCCTGTAATGGAGGACAGTGCATTCCTGGAATATGACCTTAAGATTTTTACCTGTACACCATCTGACAATGGTTATCAGCTTACAGAAGTTCAGGGTGATCAGTTTGTAGATAATCTTTATATAGCGGGTGATGGAAATGGCCTTTTTGAGGTAATGCTTTCCAGAGGTACAGGAGAAGCTGAAGCTCATCGAATCACAATAAGTGATGGAAGTCTTATCATGGGCGGAGCAGAGCAGAATCTGCAGTTTGGTGAAGCATCATTTACAGATTTCGTAGATAGTAATCCGTTTATCGAATGGCTGGATGTCACAGATCTCAGTGCTCTGGATACTCTGCAGTAAATAAAATCAGCTAAAACTGTTAAATATAAAAAGGTCCCTTACGGATTGAAAATTCAGAATATCATTTGAATTTCCAACATCCGTAAGGGACTTCTTTTAAATTACACACAGATTTTTATATTTTTATTCCTCACCCAGAGTCTTAACCTCTTCGTCTGGAAGATCAAGAATCATACTTTCTCTGGTTTTCAGGTTTACCCAGCCAACCCAAGCATCTCCGAAAATGAAGTGATCCAGATCGTCGCTCTGATTATTGTAAATACTTACACTTCCCGGAACCTCCAAAACCACTTCTCCAGTTGCATCATAAAGAGCAAATCGTTCATCGTTCGTTTCCTCTTCCGTCTCATCTGGCATGAATGAATTCATATAAGATTCCATAAAGTCATCATATGTTACAGTATCAAGAGAATAATCCTTGTTTTTTGCGATGAGCAGACCATATCCAGTCAGAAGATAACTTTCTGTTTCCTCAAATTTCACAGGCTCCAAAGTCTGTTCAAATGAATCATTCAATACATAATACCATCCAGAGTTTGTGACAATCCAGTAATTGCCATTTTCATAAATAATATCCTTCACTCCACGACCGGCATCTACAGAAGCTGCTTTCTTTCCGTCATTATCATAAATTGCATCTTCATAATACAGATAGTCATCGTTTAATCTTCTTGCGTTATTAAGGATTTCCCGCTGTTCCTCGTCTAAATCTACATCCTCATCATCTGTTTCCACATTTTGGAGTCTCTGCTCATACTCTTCTGCAGTCAGCACTTCACCGGTCCTTGTATCAATATAACCAGATTCATCAGGATAAGGCGCCGTTTCATCATATCCGCACTCATATTCAAAGTAATCAGCTTTTGCTTCACCAGAATTGCTTGGTGACCCCCAGCTAATACTTTCATTTCCAATTGCAGACAGATTGATGTATCCGCTTTCCATGAGTTTGGTTGCTTTTCCATCTGGTTCCACCAGTTCAAGTACCACATAATCACCATGGTCAAAATCAGAATATTCCGTTGTACGTAAGATATTTCCACTTGGTGTGATATCATCGTAAAGGATTGCTCCGCCTTCTTCGGTTGTACCATTTTCAAAAAGTATATTTCCGTCCTTATCCATGATAATACACTTACGGAGTTCACATTGCATTGAAGAGACCTGTTCATAGACTTTTAGTGAACACATTCCGTCCTGATTGATCATCCAGGAAGTATCCGAAGGATCATATGGACAGAAAAATGTACTATATGTTTTCCCGTCTGAGTCTATGATACGATACAGATACTGTGCTCCTGTTTCATTCTGAATATCTGTTTCATCTTGATCATCTGTTTCACTTGTATTTGTAAGTGCATTGACTGTTGCCTCATCAGTAATTCCCAAACGTTCAAGAATATCTTTCCTTGCTGCAGTTCGCGATGTCTGCATTTCTTCTTTTGTTTCTGCAACTGCATCCTTCATTCCGGCCGCTGCCTCTTCCAAAAGCCATGTGTTATAAACATCCTCGACAGGATCATGTGTAGAAAATGCATCGCACCCCTCTTCGTTGTTTGTCATTAACATCGAGCTGATCTGTGACTCTCTGTCTTCAAAAACAGTGTCCATGATTTTATATCCACCGGCATTGTCTATTTCATCCAGCATCTGACTCACAGTTCCTGCTGTACGAACCAATGCGTAATTATCTGTAACAGCAACTGGTTCCAATGCATCTGCACGAACAGAAAGTTTAGATGACTCATTCAGTGCAATGGCAATTCCTTCCATGGCACTTATTGCAATATCCTCAATTCCACTTCGGATTGCTGCCCCGGTTTCTGTGTCAGAGAGAACTGCTCCAACTCCTTTCTCAACAAGATAATAGGATAATGGATCCTTCGCCATATAAAATGCCGCATCATCCGCTGCAACATCCTTCAGATTTGGATCCCATTCATTCAGTTCCTGATACAGTTCTTCTGTTGTTCCTTTAAATCCTTCAAAAGATTCCTTTAGTTCTGCATATTCGTCATAATTTGCAATTGCATCCTGAACCAGCACTGGCAGAGTTTTTTCTTTCTCAAGTTCATAATATTTTTCATAAGTACTTTCCAGTTCTTTCTGCTGATCCTTTGTAAAAACATCCGGATACGGAACGGCACGAATACCTTTTTCACAATATGCGTCTATATATTTATCGCTATACCCTTCTGTAACACCAGTAGGCTGCTCATCTTCCGCATTTTCATCATTATACTCATCAGAAGAATAACTGTCTTCCTCTTGCTCTTCTGTATAGGCATCTTCTGACTCTGTGCCATTTTCTTCTGTATAAGTATCGTCTGCATAGGTATCATCTGTACCTGCATTTTCCTCAGTTGCATATGACTCACCTGTATCTGTAGAAGTCACTGTGCTCTGCGCCGGTTCTTTCACATCAGCATTTTTGTGAGAACCACATGACTTTATCAGCAGTATCAAAATCACAATCACTCCGACAAGAATCGCACCTCCGATACGAGGATTATTCTTCGGACTCTTACCACTTTCTGTTTTTTGAGCATCACTCGGTTTGGGAATATTGTTCATTTTTTGAGCATTATTCATTTTTTGAGTATCGCTTAGTTTCTGACCGCAGTAAGGACAAAAATTTCGCTCCGTCCTGCTTTTTTTGATTTCCTTTCCGCAATGTGGACAAATCATAACTGTATCCTCCCTTTTTTTCTTTGTCACTTAGACAGTCCCGGACTGAAAAAAGTTTTATCTTAGTAAAAAAAATCCGTAAAAAATTTCTTTATCTACAGTATACATGATAAAACATCTGTATTCAACGAAAGAAAAATAAGAATTTATTGTCTGATATCAATGTTTTCACAGTTATCTTTCTCTTCCCAGTTCCCAGAATGCCACAGCACTTGCAGCTGCCACATTAAGAGAATCCACACCATGAGCCATGGGAATCTTAACCGTATAATCACAGTCCGCAATAGTCTCGGATGCCAGGCCGTCTCCTTCTGTACCAAGAACAATCGCAAGTTTTTCCTGTGCAAGAAGTTCCGGATCATCAATGCTGTAGGAATCATCACGAAGTGCCATCGCCACGGTCTTAAATCCCAGATTTTGTATTTTCTTCATACCTTCTTCCGGCCAGGATGTTTTTTTCTCAAAATATGTCCACGGAATCTGGAAAACAGTTCCCATACTTACGCGGGCCGCTCTTCGATAGAGTGGATTGCTGCATCCTCCTGTCAAAAGAACAGCGTCCATATGAAGTGCTGCCGCACTGCGGAAAATCGCCCCTATGTTGGTCGGATTCACAATATTTTCCAGTATAGCAACACGTCTGGAGTTCTTACAGATTTCTTCTACAGAAGGCAGTGTTCGGCGTTTCATGGCGCAGAGCATCCCTCTTGCCAGTGCATAACCGGTCATTTTGACAAGTGTTTCATATTCTGCTGTGTATACCGGGATTTCCGGATAACGCGCAAGGATATCTCCTGCCTCTCCATCCAGATCTTTATGTTCAACCAGAAAAGAAAGCGGTTCGTACCCCGCTTTCAATGCACGCTCGATCACCTTTGGGCTCTCTGCAATAAAAAGTCCTGGATTTGGCTCATTATATCTAAGAAGCTGCACCTCGGATGTTCTCGCATAAACATCCAGTTCCAGTGCAGTAATGTCGTTGATTTCAATAATATTTTTCATACAATTTATTTCCTGTATTCCTCTATCTTACAGCTGTGTTCTTTTGTCTTTTTGTCATAATTAATTCCAACCAGCAAAAGTTTTCCACGATATTCTTCCAGACTTCTGCAATATTCTTTCTCTCTGATCTGAGTAATTGCACCTGCTGCATCTTTGTCCCATTTCAGTTCCACCACCAATGCCGGCTTATCCATAAAACGTTTTCTCGGAATAAATACCAGATCTGCAAATCCTTTTCCACCAGATAATTCTCTATGAAACGTATAAAAATTTCTTGCCGCATAAAGTGCCAGAGAAATCGTATAACTCAATGCATTTTCATCATTATACTGAATATGTGAAGTCTCAAAATGCGCCTGTCGAATTCCCTCTGCAACCTGTTTTTCCCGACCCTGCCAGATTGCCTGTAGCGTATCTGCTGAGTTCTTAAGGGCATTGGATACTTCTCCCCAATCTGATACTGAAACTGCATTCACAAATTCTGCACGAATTTCTCCATTTGGAATAAATACTGTCTTTGTCGCATAACGATACCCCAGATATCCCAAATGAATCAGCAGTGTCAGGACATCATCTTCTGTACGGAAGGTTGCCATATCATTCGTAAAACTTCCTGTATTTACTGGAACTTCCTCTCCTGCGAGCATACTTAAGATATCGTCCCTCAGACCCTCGAAATTCATATCGATATAAAGCTGCAGTGCTTCAAATGTTTCTGTCTGGTTCCAGTAATTTCCCAACCTGCCAAGCCTCATACAACTGATAACAGACTTTGGGCTGTATACAGACGGAACTTCTTCAAAAGAATATCCATCATACCAGTTTCTTATCTCGTCTATATCCATCTGGTATTCTCCGCAGAGTTTTTCTACTTCGCTTTCCGTAAAGCCTACATAAGAAGCCAGCGGTCCCGGATCGATCATGGAAAATTCATCAAACATATTCAAAGCACTGTGCGTACCATATTTTTTGATAGGAAGAATTCCTGTCATATATGCCAGATGAATATAGCTCTTGTCTTTGATAAGATCCCTCAGAAAATCCAGATATTTTTCCTGTGCTTCCTTATCATTCTTGAATTCTCTGAAAATACAGTCCCACTCATCTATGATAAGCACAAACGGACATTTACTTTCTGCATATATATCCTGCATAGTCTCTGCCAGATCTTCCGGATCAAACAACTCCACATCCGGGTACTGTCTTGTAAGTTCCCGGATCACTCTCTGTTTTATTCTGGTAAGCAGTTCCTGCACGTTTGAACTTCGACTTAAGAATTCCTGAATGTTAAGAAAAATTGTATCATATTTATTCAGGTAGCTACTAAATTTTTCATCTTTCACAATTTCCAGGCCTGCAAACAATTCTCTGGAATCGCACCCTCTGCTGTAATACGCAGTCAGCATATCTGCCGCCATAGATTTTCCGAAACGTCTCGGTCTGCTGACACAGACATATGCCTGCATGGTATTTATTACACGATTCGTATATTTTATCAGTCCTGTTTTATCCACATAAATATCAGAATTTACAGCTCTCTGAAATTTACTGTTATCCGGATTCAGATAATTTCCCATTCTGGTGCAGTCCTTTCTTGCTTTTTGTTCTATCTTACCACAAAGCTGTACCGGATTCTATGATTAGATTACAAAAGAACTATGATAGCATGGGCTGCTTAAAAATTCTGCCGCCACTGTCAGAAGAATACTCATGATAATCCACTTTAATATGCACTCCAGATCAGGTGGCATTTCGCGGCCAGCTCTTCTTCTTTCTGCTGCGCCTTCTCAGGTTCATTCTGATAATCCCAGAGTTTAAAAGCCTCTTTTACATTTTCCGGATCTACATAATAAACATGTTCAATTCCTGTTGGAAAAGATGTTTCATCAGTAACTGTATCTGCTCCACGTTCATATGCTTCCTGAAAATCCTGCAGATTCCAGAGTTCATTTTCTGTGTTTGAATCGGATGGATATTCTTTGTGTGTCCACATGGTTTCTGACAGCATGTAAAACATGTTTTTCTGGTCTACGGACAGAATTGATTTCATCCTTCCCAATGGATTTACCGTAGAATATACTTTTCCATCCTTTACAGATATGTTTGCCTCGTCCCAGGAAATGTAATTTTCCTTATCATAATACCAATAATGCCCGATTCCACCGGCTG
>UMKA01033219.1_pt1 | contig 12015 bp, 7 predicted proteins | sample 1966211 | NCBI WGS metagenome assembly UMKA01 (sample SAMEA4836165, study PRJEB28245) | human gut metagenome | biome: gut microbiome; material: fecal sample | place: Denmark | collected 2008
GTCAGCCCGTCAAGCAGCCTTTGCAGACCGGCATCAAGGCCATTGACTCAATGATTCCCATTGGCCGCGGCCAGCGTGAGCTGATTATCGGCGACCGCCAGACCGGTAAGACCGTGATTGCTACGGATACGATCATCAACCAAAAAGGCAAAGATGTCCTTTGCATCTATGTTGCTATTGGCCAAAAGCGTTCTACTGTGGCCTCTCTGGTTGAAAACCTCGAGAAAAACGGAGCCATGGCTTACACCACTGTAGTGTGCGCCACAGCTTCGGAGCTTTCGCCCCTGCAGTATATTGCGCCTTATGCCGGCTGCGCCATGGGCGAATACTTTATGTATCAGGGTAAGCATGTGCTTATTATCTATGATGACCTTTCCAAACATGCGGTTGCCTACCGTGCTCTGTCGCTGCTGATTCGTCGTCCGCCGGGACGCGAAGCATACCCCGGCGATGTTTTCTACCTGCACAGCCGTTTGTTGGAACGTGCTGCCAAATTGAGCGATGCAAAGGGCGGCGGCTCGCTGACAGCTCTGCCCATTATTGAAACGCAGGCTGGTGACGTTTCCGCTTATATTCCAACCAACGTCATCTCCATTACCGATGGCCAGATCTTCCTGGAAACCGAGCTGTTCCATTCCGGCATCCGCCCGGCTGTCAACCCCGGCATTTCTGTTTCCCGTGTCGGCGGCAATGCGCAGATCAAGGCGATGAAAAAGGTTGCCGGTACCTTAAAACTGGTTTACTCCCAGTACCGCGAGCTGCAGGGCTTTGCCCAGTTTGGCTCCGACCTGGATGCCGACACCAAATCTCGTCTGGCACAGGGCGAGCGCATTGTGGAAATCCTGAAGCAGGACCGCAACAGCCCAATCCCGGTAGAAAAGCAGGTTGCCATTTTGTATGCAACAGTCCACGGATACCTGAAAGACATTGCCGTAAAGGATATCGCCGCGTACGAAAGCGCGCTGTATCAGTACCTTGATGAAAATGTAACCGCTGGCGGTGTGATGGAAGCCATCCGCACCACAGGCGATATGAAGCAGGATACCGAACAGCAGATGAAAGATGTGCTCGCCGCATTCACGGCAGACTTTATCAAAAATGTCGGATAATCACAAAATACGCCAAAGGGGGTGCTGCCGGTGGCTGGTTCCATGAAAGAAATCAAACTGCGCATCAAAAGCGTGGAAAGCACCATGCAGATTACCAAAGCCATGGAGCTGGTAGCGTCCAGCAAGCTGCGGCGCGCCAAGGAACGGGTGGAAAACAGCCGTCCCTATTTCGAAACGCTTTATGCCACGCTGTTTGATATTGCGGCTGCGGATTCTGAGTTCAGTAGCCCATATCTGGCCAAATGCGAGAAAAAGTGCTGCCTGTACATTGTAATTGCAGGTGATCGCGGCCTTGCGGGCGGCTATAACAGCAACATCTTAAAAGCCGTGGAAGCGGATGCTGAAGGGCGGGAATATTGTGTGCTGCCCATCGGCAAAAAGGCAGTGGAATACTTTGAGCGCCACAAGATCCGGATTCTGACGGATTCTTTTGCCATCGCAGGGGATATTTCGGTCAGCGACTGCTTTGAAATTTCCCGCCTTGTGTGCCAGAAGTTTCTGGAAGGCGCTTTTGATGAAATTCGCATTGCCTTTACCCAGTTTATTTCCATGCTGACCCAAACTGCAATCATTCTGCCGGTTCTCCCGTTTGATGCCGAACCGCCGGAGCCGGGCCACGAGCATCAAAGTCTGATGCTCTATGAGCCAGACAGCGCCGCCGTGTTTGATGCCATTATCCCGGAATACTTGGCCGGGGTTGTGTATGGCGCTTTGTGTGAAAGTGTTGCCAGTGAACAGGGTGCACGCCGCACCGCCATGGACTCTGCCACCAAGAACGCTGGCGAAATGATCGAGCATTTGAACCTTTATTATAACCGCGCCCGTCAGGCAGCAATCACGCAGGAAATCACCGAAATAGTGGCCGGTGCAGATGCTGAAAGCTAGGGCGCACCAGAAAAGCCGAAATTTTATCCGATTTCTTTGCCTTCAGGTATGCCTTTGGGCAATATCTGATGCAACAGTGCTGAGAGTTTTTTCAGACACACCCGGAAACAAGCCCGACAGCACGCTAAAAATTCACTCAAAGGAGTGTGTGCAATGCCAGAAAAACACATCGGTAAGGTCGTGCAGGTCATGGGACCTGTTTTGGATATCCGCTTTGCCGACGGCGAGCTGCCGGAACTGCTGAATGCGATTGAACTGCAGAACAACGGCAAACCGCTGATTGTAGAAGTTGCCCAGCATATTGGCGATAACGTGGTGCGCTGCATTGCTATGGCCGCCACCGATGGCCTTGTGCGCGGTGCCGAAGCCGTGGATACCGGCGGGCCGATCAAGGTTCCCGTTGGCGATGCGTGCCTTGGCCGTGTGTTCAACCTGCTGGGTGAACCGGTTGATGAACATCCTGCCCCCACCGGGGTAGAGCATTGGCCCATCCACCGCCCGGCCCCTGCTTTCGATGAACAGGAATCTTCGACTGAACTGCTGGAAACCGGCATCAAGGTCGTTGACCTGATCTGCCCCTATGCAAAGGGCGGCAAAATCGGTCTGTTCGGTGGTGCCGGTGTCGGCAAAACCGTGCTGATTCAGGAACTGATTTATAACATCGCTACCGCCCATAACGGCTATTCTGTTTTTACCGGCGTTGGCGAACGCACCCGTGAGGGCAACGATCTTTACGGCGAAATGGCCGAAAGCGGCGTTTTGAGCAAGACTGCGCTGGTCTATGGCCAGATGAATGAACCGCCGGGAGCCCGTATGCGCGTGGCGCTGTCCGGTCTGACCATGGCGGAGTACTTCCGCGATGTCAAGCATCAGGATGTTCTGCTGTTCATTGATAACATCTTCCGCTTTACCCAGGCCGGCTCCGAAGTTTCGGCACTGCTGGGTCGTATGCCCTCTGCCGTTGGCTATCAGCCCACGCTGGCAACGGAAATGGGTGCACTGCAGGAACGTATTACTTCCACCCGCAAGGGTTCTATCACTTCTGTTCAGGCTGTTTATGTACCTGCGGACGACTTGACCGACCCGGCCCCCGCCACGACCTTCACCCATCTGGATGCTACCACGGTTCTGAGCCGTGATATTGCTTCTCAGGGCATTTATCCGGCTGTCGACCCGCTGGATTCTACTTCCCGCATTCTGGCCCCGGAAGTTGTCGGGCAGGAGCATTACCAGATTGCCCGCGCCGTGCAGCAGGTTTTACAGCGCTATAAGGAACTGCAGGATATCATTGCCATCATGGGCATGGATGAACTTTCGGAGGACGATAAGATCACCGTCAACCGCGCCCGTAAGGTACAGCGTTTCCTTTCACAGTCGTTCCATGTTGCGGAGCAGTTTACCGGTATGCCCGGCCAGTATGTGCCGTTGAAAGAAACCTTGCGCGGCTTCAAGATGATTTTGAACGGCGAATGTGATTCCATCCCCGAAAGCTGCTTCCTGTTTGCCGGTACGATTGATGACGTTCTGGCTAAGGCCAAGCAGCAGTAAGGAGGCAGGACCATGTCCAGTTTCCCACTTAAAATCATGACGCCGGACGGCACTGCTTTTGATGGGCAGGTACAGTCGGTGTCCTGCCGGACCATCACCGGGCAGGTTCAGTTGATGGCCCGTCACATCGATTATTGCACTGCCCTTGGCATGGGGGAGGCCCACATCACATTGGAGGATGGCACCCAGCGCAGCGCCGCCTGTATGGGCGGTATGTTGAGCATGTTTGGCGGCGAATGCCGCCTGCTGGCCACCACCTTTGAATGGGCCGATTCCATTGACAAAGAACGTGCTGAGCGCAGCAAAGCCCGCGCCGAGGAATTGCTGGCCCAGAAAAACTTGGATGCCCGTGAGCTGGAACTTGCCCAGGCCCGCTTGAAACGTGCTTTGGTGCGCAGCAATGTTGCTGCGCGTGCTCAGTTTTGATTGATCCGCTCCCGGCTGAATAAATCACAAATAAAAAGTTCCTGAAATCGCAGCAGGTTGCTGTATGGTTTCAGGAACTTTTTATTGTAAGCTTTAGCATTTACAGCAATGAGCGAAGCGAACTGTGATTAAAAGTCGGATTTGCTGTAGCATGCAGTAAATGTAGTTTTGCCCACTTGTGGGCAGCGGTACGGGTGATGCAAGTGAAGGATTTTTCGGTGCATCTTGAGATGCGTGCCGGTATAAAGCCCTTCTAGGGCTTACTCAAGCCTCCGGCTTAGCCGGGAATTATAACTTTTGGGATAGTCCCAAACCCTTTTGAACTTAATCGTTCTCTTTACCCGACATGCGGAAATACAGCCCAACAGCAGAGACAAGACATCCGCCACAGGCTGTGCCCAGATCAGTCCGGTTTCGTGAAAGATCGCCCCAAGGATGAACATAGACGGAATGCAGATCAGCCCCTGACGGGAGATATTGACGATCAGGGATTCCGTCGCCGCGCCGCGGGCTTGCAGCGCATTGGTCAGCATATACCCTTGAAGATTTGTACGGTCTGACTGTTAGTAAATCAGACGGAGAAATCTGTCTGAAAGTCGATACGTCCAAAGGCAAAGACCGCTCACGAACTCCGGAAAATGCTGTATGCCTGGAAAGAGCAGGCTGACAAGCTATCTTCCGCGGAAATCAGTAAAGACAAATACGATGAGTGGCGTTACCATTACCCGGAGTTTGATACCACGCAAATCTGGGCGAAGGTACCATCGCAGGCACTTAGCGACGCGCTGGTCTATTGTTCCAAGACCAGCTCAAACCAGATAAATAAAGACGACAAAAAGCCCTTAGCTATGAGTTTTTACCCACAGCTAAGGGCTTTCTAAATAAATAATATGGATTTATTTGTTGCACAACCACCTGTATCAAATGGTTATCAAAAGACTTCTTGAAGTGCCTCAAACCCGCATAAACACTGGATTTTTAAAGCATTTCAAATTATTCAAACTCGATCGTTGCTGGCGGCTTGGTGGTATAGTCGAACAGAACACGGTTGATATGCTTTACTTCGTTTACGATGCGGTTTGCTGCGGTGGTAATGGTTTCGGTGGGCAGCAGGGTAACTTCCGCGGTCATAAAGTCGGTCGTGGTCACAGCGCGCAGGGCGATGGCGTAATCATAGGTGCGCTCATCACCCATAACACCAACGCTGCGCATGTTGGTCAGCGCGGCAAAATACTGGCTGGGGCGCTGAGCGGCGGGCAGCTTATCCACTTCCTCGCGCCAGATTGCATCAGCATCCTGTACAATGGCAACCTTTTCCTGGGTGATATCGCCGATAATGCGGATGGCAAGGCCGGGGCCGGGGAACGGCTGGCGGGCGACCAGATATTCAGGCAAGCCCAGTTCACGGCCAGCCTGGCGGACTTCATCCTTGAACAGGTCGCGCAGCGGCTCCACAATTTCCTTAAAGTCTACATAATCCGGCAAGCCGCCAACATTGTGGTGGCTCTTGATGGTAGCAGATTCACCGCCCAGGCCGCTTTCCACAACGTCCGGGTAGATGGTGCCCTGTGCCAAAAAGTCTACAGCACCGATCTTCTTGGCCTCGTCCTCAAACACACGGATGAACTCTTCGCCAATGATTTTACGCTTGCGCTCCGGCTCGGTAACACCGGCCAGCTTGCTGTAAAAACGTTCGCGGGCGTCCACGCAGACAAAGTTGATGTCGAACTGGCCGCCCTCGCCGAACACTTCGCAAACCTGCTCACGTTCGTTCTTGCGCAGCAGGCCGTGGTCAACAAACACGCAGGTTAACTGCTTACCAATGGCCTTTGCCAGCATGGCAGCACATACGCTGGAATCCACACCACCGGAAAGAGCGCACAGCACCTTGCCATTGCCGATCTTCTCGCGCAGGGCGTTCACGCTATGCTCCACAAAGGAGTCCATCTTCCAGGTACCGGCACAGCCGCAAACTTTGTAAACAAAGTTATGCAGAATCTTAGTACCGTTTTCGGTATGCAGCACTTCCGGGTGGAACTGCACACAGTACAGGCCGCGGGCGGCATCCTGTGCAGCGGCAACCGGGCAGTTGGGGGTGTGGGCAATAATATCAAAGCCGGGGGCAGCCTGCTCGATATAGTCATTATGGCTCATCCAGCAAACATTCTGGTTCGGCAGGCCGTCAAACAGCAGGCTGGTGGTATCCAGATCCACAACCGTCTTGCCATATTCGCGTTCCGGAGCCTTGCAAACCTTACCGCCCAGCATATGCATCATCAGCTGGCTGCCATAGCAGATGCCCAGTACCGGAACACCCCAAGTATATATTTCGGGATCGATGGTAGGGGAATCCGGCAGGTAAGCGCTGTTGGGACCACCGGTAAAGATAATGCCCTTCGGATTTTTGGCCTTGATTTTGGCTAGGTCAGTACGGTAAGAATAAATTTCGCAATAAACGTTGCATTCACGGACACGGCGGGCGATCAGCTGGTTATACTGGCCACCAAAGTCCAACACAATGACAGTTTCCTGCTGCATGTGGTAGCTCCTTCCCAAACATCTAAATTTGCATATATAACAGTATATACAGATATTATACCATAGCTCCCGGCAAATAGGTAGGGGGCTTGAGAAAAAAGTCGAGATTCTTCGATTCTGATTTGTCGCACAGCCGGAATCTGTTCACTTATTCTGCATAGAATCAGATTGTCGGTCGGCGCCCCAAAGCCATAAAAAATGCCGCACATCGGGCAAGGAACCGGGGCCGGTTCCTCCTTCCAATGTACAGCATGGTATTTTTGCTATTGTTTTATCTTTTCCGTTATTCGCCGCTGCGCCAGGTCCACAAAAGATATTTTACATTTGTTTTCAGGTAGCGGTGGAACAGGCGCTTCGGGTCCTGCATCAATCGGTAAAGCCATTCCAGGTTGTGCTTCTGCATCCACATGGGCGCACGCTTAATGTTGCCCGCCTCATAGTCAAACGCCGCACCAACGCCGATCATCAAGGCTTGTACGCGATCCTCATGGGCGGCCATCCAGCGTTCCTGTTTGGGGGCACCAAGGCCAACCCACACAAAGTCCGGCTTTGTTGCGTTGATTTCCGCTACCGCCTGAGCGTCCTCCTGCGGGGTCATCTCGCGGAACGGTGGCGACATCATACCGGAAATCACAACACCAGGGTAGCGCTCTTCCACCTTTTTGCGCAGCAGCTGCAACGTTTCCGGGGTAGAGCCATAAAAATAGTGCCGCCAGCCTTTTTCTGCGCTGACCGCCAAAACCTGCTTCATCAAATCCGGCCCCGTAACGCGCTGCGCAGCAGCATACCCCTGCCTGCGGCTAAACTGCGAAAGGGGACCGCCGTCCGGCAGCGCCATGACCGCATGGTTCTGAATATAGCGGTACTCGGCATCCTCGTGCGCCGTTACGGTGGTATGTACATTGGCCACGCAGATATATTTCCCACGCCATTGTTCCAGCTGGCTTTCCAGCAGCGTCATGGTTTTGTCCATGTCCGTTACCACAATGTTCACACCCATAATATCGCAGGTTTCCTGCATTTTCAGGTCGATTACATACAACCCGTTTACGGTATTATCCATTGTGCGGGAAGAGAGAAAGTCCGAATAGACCGGAATTACACTGACCTTAATGCCGTAATTTTCTGCAATCGCGGTGATCTGCAGCAACTCGCTGCGGTTCTGGGTTTCCTCCGCAATCACAATATGGGTAATCCGGGTACTTTCCAGAATCTTATGCAGATCGGCTACTGTGCCAAGGTAATTCGGCAGTTCCACTACCGGGTTCTGCGCTGCATAGCCGGCATACTCTGCCGATACATCCTTGCCCTTTACAACATCATTATAATAGCGTAATGCCAGGTTTCCATTGCCGACCAGCAAAACGCGGGCTATAATATGGCGCCGCTTTGCATACCAAAGGCTGATCCGGTGCAGCAATAACCGCTTGACCGTAATGACCACGCTGGACAGCAGGTAATAGTAAACAAGCAGCAGACGGGAAAACTGCGAAAGGTGGAATACATACAAAATGGTTGCTGCCAGCGCAAAGCCGCCCAGGTTTCCCAAAAGGGCTTTTGCCAGTTCTCTCACTAAGCCGCGCCGCTTAAAAGTGCGGTATTCACCCTGTGCAATATAAATCAGAATGATTGCCGCTGCGTATACAAGTACCAGCGGGCGGAAGCGGACAACATCGACCCACCAGAACGCTTCACCCCAGGGGCTGTGCATACGTAGCAGGCTGGAAACCTCATACGCTCCCAACAGCAGGAAAAAGTCCAGAAAAGCATCCAGAATATGCAGTATTTTTGATGTAGAATGGTTCATGATACAATTAAAAGCCGCAAAAGCACGAAGAAAGACCGTTCCCTTTGCGGCATGTGAAACGGGCTTTCTGCCACGCATGATGGCCCCAGAATATAGTAGGGCAGCAAACCGTAACTTGCAAGCCTATTATACCCAGCGTCCAAAGCGGAATTTTGGCTCAATTGGTTCTTTGATGGAAATTTCTTTGTTCAGGTAGACATCAATGGCATTTTTCTGTAAAAGTTTTGCCGTTGAACTGCTTATCTGTGCCATCCCGTCTTTCAGGTTTGGCGGGCGGGTTGTAACAGAATGGCAGTCAGAACACATCAGATGAACTAAGTTCCAATCCAGCAGTTTGTGCAGCCATTTGGCCGTATGTCCTGTATTTATTCTTTTTTTGTGTGAAGTATTTTGCCTTTACTCCCGTTTAGCTACAAAAAACTATTGTAAGTTTACCACATATTTGTGCTTGTTTCAAGCATCGCTCGAAATGTCTCAATTTTTGGCAAAATGTACATTTTTTTTGTTTTTCTTCCTTTAATCTAATCAAAAAGTAAATGCTCTTGAGTGCAAAATATTTTCTTTTATTCTCTGCTCATTCTGTTATCCAGCATCATCGCATATTCTCCAGCTATCGTACCAGAATCTACCGATACTTCCTAGTCTGTTTGTGGCTTCGTCTGTTTCACAAAATCCAGCGCACAAATACCAGGTTCAACGATCCTATCAAAAAAATTGCCAAAGAGATACAAATAGGCTATAATATAAAATAAAAAATTGTGTATTGAACGGTTTTTACCCCATTTGCACCCGGAAGGAGGTGGCAAGCACGGATACTTTACAGACAAATAGCACAGCACAAACTGCTGAGATGCTCAAATTAGAGGGCGTTGTTGAGCATGTGATATATGAAAACCCGGATACCGGTTATGCCGTGTTTGAAGTGGATGCCGGTGGCACCGATATTGTGGTGGCAGGCAACGTGGGCAGCGTGGATAACGGTATGTCCATTACGGCGTATGGCTATATGGTCAACCACCCCAGCTATGGCGAACAGTTCCGTGCCGAAACCTGTGAGGCCAGCCTGCCGCAGGATACCGCGGCTTTGCTGAGCTACCTTTCCAGTGGGGTATTGCCCTATATCGGGCCTTCCACAGCAAAAAAGATTGTGGCAAAATTTGGGGCGCATACATTGAACGTCATCTCCGAAACGCCGGACAAGCTCTGTGAGCTAAAAGGTATCACCCCGCAAAAGGCCGCCGCCATCTCCAACGAGTTCCGACGTATGTACGGTGTGCGGGAAGTGGTTGCCTGGATGGCCAAGTTTGGGCTTTCCGCCCAGATGGCTGTTACAGCCTACCGCGCGTTTGGCCCCGCCACGGTAGAAGCACTGAAAAAGAACCCCTACATGCTGTGCGGGGAGCCGCTGAACCTGAAATTCAGCCAGGTCGATGGTATCGCCGCCCAGCTGCAGGTAGGACAGGGCAGCGACCTGCGCATTGCCGCCGGGCTTTTGTACGCTTTGCGCCACAACGCCAACAACGGCCACACCTGCCTGCCCGCAGATAAGCTGATCGAAAGCACTGCGCGCTTTATTCGGGTGGAGCCGGATGCCGTAAAGGCCGGGCTGCAAAGCCTATTGGAGCATGACGAAATGCGCGCCTGCACCTTTGACGGAACGAAATATATTTACCTGCCAGATCTGCTCAGCGCAGAGCAGGATATTGCTGCGCGGCTGGGGGAGCTTGCCACATTCCCGACAGAAAGCCCCAAAACGCTGGAAAGCGATATCCGCGTTTTGGAATTGACCCAAGGTTTTGAATATGCCCCTTTGCAGCGGGAAGCAATCCGCTTAGCACTCTCTTCCCGCGTAATGGTTTTGACCGGCGGTCCCGGTACCGGCAAAACTACAACGGTCAAAGCGATTCTGAATTTGTATGAAGGTATTTATGACCGGGTTGCCCTGTGTGCCCCCACCGGCCGCGCCGCCAAGCGGCTGACCGAGCTGACCGGCCACAGCGCTTCCACCATCCACCGATTGCTGGAAGTGGACTATTCTACCGGCAGCGTGCGTTTTATTCATAATGAAAAGAATCTTCTCCCGTTTGACGTTATCATTCTGGATGAGATGAGTATGGTAGATGCCAAGCTGTTCCAGGCGTTGTTGGCCGCCGCGCGTTACCACTGCCGCATTATTATGGTAGGTGATGCCGACCAGCTGCCCAGCGTTGGCCCCGGCAGTGTGCTGGGGGAGATCTTGCAGGCAGACGTTCTGCCCACCGTACGGCTGAATGAGATCTTCCGCCAGGCACAGAAAAGCATGATTGTACAGAACGCCCACCGCATTGTGGAAGGGCAGATGCCCATAAAAGGCGGGCGGGATGATGACTTTTTCATGATCGAATCCACCGGTCTTGCCTGCCAGAGGCTGATCTGCGACCTGGTCAGTACCCGGCTGCCCAAAAGTTATGGCTATGACCCCGTGCGGGACATCCAGGTGCTTTGCCCCACCAAGGTTGGCCCCACCGGGAGCGTAGAACTGAACCGCCGCCTGCAGGCCATTTTGAACCCGCCTGCACCGGATAAGCCGCAGATCATTTGGGAGCAAAGCGGCCGTGTGCTGCGCTGTGGCGACAAGGTAATGCAGATCAAAAACGATTATGACATTCCTTATGAGCGGGACGGTGCCGAAGCCGGTGTGGGTGCCTATAACGGGGATATGGGTATTATTACTGCCGTTGACCCCGAAAGCCGTGCTGTGACGGTACAGATGGATGACCGAAAGTATATTTACGGTGCTGACCAGCTTGCCGAGCTGGAACCCGCTTACGCTGTAACAGTGCACAAAAGCCAGGGTTCTGAATTTCCGGCCGTCATTATGCCTGTAGCAGATGTACCCGCGCGCCTTTGTTACCGCAACTTGTTGTACACCGGGGTTACCCGCGCACGCCGCCTGTGCATTCTGGCGGGAACCCGGCGCACCGAGCAGGCCATGGGGGATAATGTGCGTCAGAACATGCGTTACAGCGGGCTGCGCTACCTGCTGCGCGAGGCAGTCACTCCGGCTGAAAAACGCAGATGAAACAGAGAAAACGCATATCTCCGGATTGGCTGGACCGTGGGCGAACGGCTCTGGAACCGCTGCTGGCCCTTGCCTATCCGCGGCACTGCCCGCTGTGCGGCACGGTACTTGAGCAAAGCGCCTGGAAAGCCGCCGTGTGCCGTTCCTGTATACCGGAAGCCGAGCGTCTGCGGCATCTTCCACCGCGTCTGCCTGTAACGGAGCACGCCTTTTACGCTGTCAACACCTGCGCAGCTGCCTTTTACTATGCAGATAGTGTGCGCCATGCTATCCTGCTTTGCAAGGAGAACGGCAACCCCTGGTATGCGCGAGAACTGGCGGATTTGATGGCTGTGCTGATTTTTGGCGCACAGCCCGCCCGTGCCCCAGGGTACCGCCCGGTATACGAGAATCTATCCGGCATTTCGCTGTACAGCGCCATTGTTCCGGTGCCGCCGCGCGTAAAGAAGAACCGCGCGGAAAATATGCCCCTTTTGCTAGCGCAGCGCCTTGGGCGCATCCTGCACATCCCGGTCATCCAGCCGCTGTGCCTGACCCGGCAGGTTTTACCGCAAAAATCGCTGGACCAGCAAAAGCGCTTTGCCAATGTCAAGGATGCTTACGCCTGCCGTACTGGGGTTGAACTTTCCGGAATGCGGCTG
>UMKA01043505.1_pt1 | contig 11784 bp, 17 predicted proteins | sample 1966211 | NCBI WGS metagenome assembly UMKA01 (sample SAMEA4836165, study PRJEB28245) | human gut metagenome | biome: gut microbiome; material: fecal sample | place: Denmark | collected 2008
TACCAAAAATTCAAAAACAAGCTGCTGTTGAATTAGATACTATGAAACGCAGCGTACAACGAATTGATCGTAATTTAGAGGTATTAACCAGCAGTGATAAATCGCTTTATAAAGCGTATAAGGAAGTTACAAGAGCCGATAAGACACCTAAGTATAAAGAAGCTGTCTTACGCTCCTACAGCTTACATCCAAGCGATGTAAGCAGATTACATAAACTGCAGAACCGTTTAGAATCTTTAACGAACAAAATAGATTCTATGAAAGCTGTACAATCTGTTGAAACAACGGCCCGCAAAGTAGATCGTTTAGAAACATTACAAACTAACATTACTAAGAAAATTCAAACGATCGACACATCAGTACCTATGGATAAAGTAGGTACCATTACTAAGCATGATGTATTTGAAGCTATTAAGCAGCGGAAGGCAGATATTTTAACTGAATTACGCCCTCTTCGCCAAGAATACGCTAAATACAGCAACAAAAATGTTACCTATCAATCAACACTCAATTCTGTTATGAATCGTATTACTAAAGGTGAATATAAACGTAATATCGAAGTGTTACGTAGTCTAAAACAAAAACAATCCCTTGCCTTTAAACAGCAAGAAAAGGCCCGTTTTGAAGGTAACACTTCTGATATAAACCGTTATTCTGCTGAATCAGCAGCGTATACAAAAGAAATGCAAAAAGTGGAAGCCTGGTTACAGGCTACCTATTCTAAATTGAATACGCCAACCATCCAGCAGCAAGCTATGAGAGAATACGAATCCATCAATAAACGGAATCAATCTGTATCAGAGCAGATTCATCGATTAGAAACGGATTATAAACACCTTAATACGTTAAAGAACAAGCTATATCACTATGGAAATAGTAATAGCAACGCCAATAAACAAAGTACTAGCATAATGAAACAATTCTTAAAACGTGGTACCCCACAATCAAGAATTAATGGCTTATTGAAGCGTTTACACAATTTAACTAACAAGGTTACAGCTAATGATCATGCTATAACAGCGCATATCAAATTTACTAAAGATAAACCTAAATGGAGAGAGAGGACTATTGAAGATGGAATTGAAATCTAAACTTGTAATTACTGTATTAACTAGCGCACTAGCTATTTCTGGTATAGCTAGTACGCAGGCCAACGGCCCACTTAATAATATGATTCGCCACGCAGCGTTAAAGTACAATGTTGATCCTGTGCTATTAACTAGCTTAATCAGCCAGGAAAGCAGCTTTAATCAAAATGCGGTATCTTCTGCAGGTGCTATTGGATATGGTCAACTAATGCCAGATACAGCTGCAGAATTAGGCGTAAATCCTTATGATCCAGAACAAAATATAGATGGATCTGCCCGCTATTTACGCCAAATGTTAGATTCTAATGGTGGAAATGTAAAACTAGCACTAGCAGCCTATAACGCTGGACAAGGTGCTGTAAATCAATATGGCGGTATTCCACCATATGCAGAAACACAAGATTATGTATCGTCTGTAATGAGCGGTTATAGAGATAATTTAGCAACAGATGGGGCTTTACCTACCCCACCTGCTAATAATCCCTATAAGCCTAAAAAAGGCGTAAAAAAACGTGTAGTAGTGTACCATCCAGAAGCACGATCACAATCTACTACACAGAAAAAAGCAAATTCTAATGTATTCCTATATAAAAAATGAGGTGTAATACATGAATTTATACATTACAGAAAAACCTAGTGTAGCTAGAATTATTAAGGATTATCTTAATAATTCTGGTGCTAACTTTACATCAACCGCTACTAACAAAGAAACAGACTCTCCTTTTTTCTTTGATTCTAACGGTAATTGTATCGCCTGGTGCGCTGGCCACTTGCTTCGACTACTAGATCCTAAAGAATACGATCCAAAGTATGCAAGCTGGGATGAAGCATTACTGCCTATCTATCCAGAAGAATTAAAGAAATGCACAAGAGCAACCACTAAAACGTTATACAAACATTTACAAAAACAAATTAAAGCAGCTACTACTGTATACCATTTAGGGGATCCAGACCGTGAAGGCTGCTTAATCGTTGATGAAATATTAAAGCAAGAAGGCTTTACTGGTACAGTAAAGCGTATCTTACTTAATGCACTTGATGAAACAAGCGTACAAAACGCTTTTTCATCGATACAAGATAATTCAGATTTTCAAACAATGACCGCTGCTGCAGAATCAAGAGCGGCCATTGATTGGTTAATCGGTATTAATTTAACCAGATTCTTTACCCGTATAGGCCAGCATTCTGGTAATGCAGGTACATTACCTGTAGGCCGTGTTAAAGCGCCTGTTTTAAAGCTAGTATATGATCGTGATATGTCTATTGAGCAGTTTGTACCTACTACGTATTACACAGTAGACGCTTATATAAACGGTAAAACCAAAATTACATTAGAACACGATGATATTTTTGAAAAGGAATTAGCCGATCGCATTAAATCTGAAATCGAAGGTAAAGAAGCTACGGTATCAGAATTAGAGCGAGAAATAACAAATCATTTTGTTACCTCTCTATTCTCTTTAGATACACTGCAGGTAGAACTTAATAAGCGCCATGCAATCAGCCCTTCTAATACGTTAGCTGCAGCACAATCCTTATACGAAAAAGGTTATATTACATACCCTAGATCAGACTGTAAATATTTACCAGACAGTCAAAAAGAACAGGCTGCAGGGATTATTCACAATCTGTTATCTAATGAACGTGTAACCGTTGCTGTTACCGATGAATCTGTATTCACAACAGATAAAAAGCCTGTATATAATACAGGCAAAGTAACAGCCCATCATGCTATTATCCCAACTGTAAAAGAACTAACTAAAGAGGTATTAGAAACGTTTTCAACCGATGAGCAAACTATTTACCTAGAAGTGGCCAAACGCTACCTAGCAGCGCATTATACAAAGCCACTTGTAAAAGAAAAACTGGAAGCAACTATTGAAGTAGCTAATACAGCGTATACAATGAAGCTATCTGAAACACAAGTAAGGGATGAAGGGTATAAGATTTTGTATATTGATCTTCTACCGCCAGAAGAAATATATGCAGAAGAACCTATCCCTTTCCCTATAGAACAAGGTGATACTTTTACGTTAAAAGATGTTTTTGTTACCGATCATGTAACAAAACCACCTAAACCATTTACAGAAGGTACCTTATTAAGCGCTATGAATCATATTGATAAATACGCTTATAATGCAAGTGAAAGCCAACTACAAACACTAAAAAGCGTTAAAGGTATAGGAACACCAGCAACTAGAGCTACTATTATTTCTGAATTATTAGATCCTAAAAACCCTCTTTTATACAAAAAAGGAAAAGCCATTCATGTTACATCAACAGGGGCTAACCTGGTTACAGCCCTTCCAATCATTTTATTAGAGCCAACATTTACGGCCGATATGGAAGATAAATTATCTGCCATAGAAAATGGATCATTATCTATCAAGGATATTATTTCTGATACAAAAGACTTTGTATCATCTGTTATTAACAATACAGATGTACGAAACTATGCTAAGGAAGCATTATTTAATCGTGATCATCCTTGCCCTAAATGTCATGAAGGCTATTTACATAAATTACATTCTAAGAAGTTAGATCGTGATTTTTATAAGTGTAGCGATCCAGAATGTAACTTTATGTGTAATATCAAAAAAGATGGTACCCCAGACTATACCATCTGCCCAGAATGTAAAACAGGATTCATCATTACACGAAAAGGCACTAAAGATGGTAAAACGTTTGAATTTAAGGCTTGTACTAATTATCCAGAATGTAAATACATTGAGGGTAAAAATAAACCGCAGCCAAAAGGGCCTAAATGTCCTAAATGTGGTGAAGGTATATTAATCACACGCAAAGGCGAAAAAGACGGTAAAAAATGGCAGTTTAAAGGCTGTTCTAATTACCCAAAATGTGATTATAAAGAATGGGGATCTGGCAAGAAAAGCAAATAATATTTTGACATAAAAATATTATTTATATGCTTTTTTTATGTTTTAAAATATAAAAAAATATATTTTTACATAGGAGTATATAATATGACAAACCAATTAGATAAGATCCACTTGTTATTAGAAACCATGAAACAGTATGCTGCTGTTCCTATAACTAAACAAGCAGATCTTGTTAAGCAGCTTACATTTATGATGGGCGCTATCTATACGAACACTAATAACAAGGCAGATCGTCTTTCTTACTACGCTAACATTTCTTCTATTTGTCAGACTAACCATATTGATTATGTAAATGCCGTGCTTATTCCTGCTGGTAATCTGATAGCTAAAACAACGCTATCTGATGTAACGCAGCAGCAAGCATTTATTGATCAATGGGTATCTGACTATCAAGAAGTCGCTTCTATTACAAAGAAAAAACAACATTAAAAAAAGAACCCAGGGCCGCTATCCTGGGTTCTTTTCTTATTTAGACATACCATTATTTATGAATTTATTTACTTGTTTTAGTAGTCCTAATTCTTGCTTTATGATGTTTTGTAACTGGCTTATATCATTAAATCGAGAATCAAATAATCTAGTAGTTCGATTTCTAACTTCTAATTTATCAACTAAGCCTGTTTTATAAACTTTTTCAGCATTTTCAGCTAAATTAGCAGCTGTTTGATCAAAATATGTTCTGTCAACACTTCTAGCTGGTTGACCAGCTTTTATCATTTCTTCTTTTCTTTCAATAGTTGATTGCCAAGCTATTTCTTTATCTACAGCAATAATATTTACAGTAGTTGTATATCCAGCTGCTTTTAATGCTTTTAAATAATCTAAAGGTGAATCAACTGATTTAAAAGTACTTTCAATAATAACATTATATTTATGATTCATAGCCTTTGTTAAAATATTGCGAACCATTTTTCCGTAAAACGGGCCAGTAACAAAAGCTATATCTGATCCAACTAATTTTTGCAATTTCGCAAAATTAGGATGATACCTTCTAAATTGATCACCATCAATAGTCATTAAATTATCTTTTAATCTTGTATTTGCCAATTTCACAAAAACAGATTTACCAGCACCAGGTGTACCACCTGTAATAATACCTTCTGGCATTTTGACAGGTGATAAATTTGGAGATTCCTCTAATAAACTTTTCCAAATTTTTTCTGTAGCTTCTATGGCTTCTGTTTCTGTAAACATTTTCAATTTTTCTATTTCATTAAGAATATCAACCATATTAATTACCTACTAATATGGCTTTTTTCTCTTTTATAAATGCTAATTCTTTTTCATAATCTATTTCTTCTGGATTCATTCTATACAACTGCCCTTTTAAACGAAGCAGTGCAACAACATCTTGATTTTCAATATCAACTGTATACGCTACAGAAGCTACAACACTAGAAATCACTTCAATTAAAACATCTTTTTGCATAAATGTAGCCATAATTAATTACTCCTATTCCTCATGTTTTTTCATATATTCACGTAACGCCTTACGGATAGTACCTCTAAAAGAGATACCTTCATTCTCTTTTTGATCCTTTAAAAAGTTATATTCTTCTGGTGTTAAGTCAATCGTTGTACGTTGTTTTTCAACTGTTTTTGTATTTACAAGTAAGCTAGAATTTTTAACAAAATCACTCTCTTTTTTCTTCATGGTTCTAATTGGCATATGATTTTATCCTTTCTATATACTGTCTAATTTCATTAGTTAAATTTACTATTTCTTCACTTGCTGGAGATTGTGGCGCTAATTCTACTACACTTTTACCAACAGAATAAGCGTCTTTATATGCTTTTCTAGTACCTAGAATTGTATTTAATAATACAAAATCAAATTCACTAGAAATTAGTTCTTTTATATGCTGAATCTCTTTTTTAGCTTGTTTATTAACATTATTCAATAAAACAAACGTTTTATTACGATCAATTACTTCACCAGCACTATTAAGTAGTTCATTAAAATCTTGCAATCCAAATATTTCTACTTGGCTTATTGCTACAGGTGAAATAATCATATCAGAAACAATTAATCCTTGGCGAATAGAGTTGTTATCCATACCGCCAGAATCAATGATAAGATGTTTTTTCTTATTGCCTTTATATTCAGCAATAAGTTCTTCTGTTAATTCAGTATATACAGGTAATCGATTTAAGCCTTCATCCTCACGAATTTCAAAAAAACGGCTACTACTTTTTTGAATATCTAAATCTACAACAGGCGCTACTAAAGAAATAGACAAATTAGTAGCAATCATTGTTTTACCCACGCCACCTTTTGTATGGGAAATATTAATGATCATATCAAAAGCCACCTTTCTTTTAATAATTTTATAAATAACTCTACCTATATATTAGCATATTTTTATGTCAAAGTAAATATTTTTATGTGGCATATTTTTATTTATTTTTATATTTTTATAACAAAAAAAAACATAAATTTATATAAAACAAAAAAGCCTACTATTTAGTAGGCTTTTTTTTCAATTCTGCTTCATATTCTTTAACTAATCGATAAAATGTATCTTTCTTTAAACTTAATAATTGCCACGCCATAGTAGATGATACTTCTTTTTGTTTCCACAAATTATAGATTTTAATAAACCCTTTATCAATCTTATGTTTAGGGCGGCCAAACTTAACCCCTCTTTTTTGTGCTGCTTCAATTCCTTCTTTCTGACGTTTTTGCATTTTCTTTAATTCTGCTTCCGCCAGCGTAGCATATACTTCAATCAATAAGTTATTGATCATATCCATAATTGGTTTTGTTAAATCACCAAAAGAAGATAGATCAATTAACGTTGTAGGAATATCTAAAATACGTACAGTAACCCCTTTTTCGTGTATTTCTTTTAATACAGATATAATATCCCGTTTAGATCGCCCCAGGCGGTCTAATTCATGAATATATAAAGTATCGCCAGCTTGTAAGGCTTGTAGTAAATGCTGCAGCGCTACACGATCTGTATTTTTCCCTGTTGCATAATCAATAAACAATCGTGATTCATCTGCACCCTGCTTGATTAATTCCTCTTTTTGACGATCTATATTCTGTTCTTTTGTTGATACACGAATATACCCAAAATTAGCACTCATATAAACCCCTTTTTTTCGCAAAATTTAACAACACACTTTTTCAGATTTCTCAAAAAGTCCTATATTATATACTTTTGAGAAGGATTAAGCAAGTTGTTTTTTTTATTCTATAATAGCATACGTTTTTAGATAAAAAAAAACAGTTACCGTGGTAACTGTTTTTAATACGCCTATTATTTTTTATACCTATTATATTTTGCCAGGGTTCGTATAGCTACTTTCTTAACGCTATCATCTATATCTATACCATTTTCCCAATCTTTAAATTTACATACAGGGAGCATTAAATACTCTGCAGCTGCTTCTTCTGAAAGTCCTAATGCTAATCTAACACTTTTAATAGTCGGTACATCTCCAACATCTAGGGTTAAAAACATAATGGTATCATCAACCCTCATAGGAACTAAATTATCTTTATCTTTTATATATTGATCAAAGATTTTTAGTTTTTCTTTATCCTCATCATTACTATCCAATAGATCGTAAGAACATAACCTGGTCATACGTTTATGATCATAATACCAATCTATTATATGACCTTCTCTATCTAACAATAATTGAATCTGGCTATCATCAGATAATAGATTTCCTGCTAATTCTGAATACAACTCATTAAGAATATAAAATTCTTCTTCTGTCATCTGTTTTAGTTTAGGATCCATTTTTCCCCCTTATACATATATCCCCCAAAAAAACATACTACTTACATTTACATTTTACCCCATCCTAATGCAATAGGCATATTTTTTTTATTTTGTTCTTTAGCCACTTCAACTAAATCATCAAAAGTAACTTCTTTTTCAATAAAAATATCTTCAAAATCAGATTTAAAAGTATATACTTTCCAGTACTTCCTATTTAATTTTACAGCATAATCATAAATATCCAAATTATAATTACGCACCTCTCTGATCAACCAATCTTTTAAGTACACGGCTTTATTATTCCCAACAACTAATACAGGCGTATCTTTTATAATCTTAATGTTGCTGGTTACAATAATGATTTCATCATCATTTATAATTCTGTTGAATGTAAAATATTTATTTGATGTATGTTTAATCTCACCAAAAAATTTTTGAATATCTTTTTCTTTTTGTTGTTTAATATAATCTCCTAGCTTACTCATAATAATCTCCTATCTAAAACAACGATCATTTCTATATCTATATTATACCACTCATCGAGTGGTATTGCAACATATTTTTATGTTATTTTATGTTTTAAAATATAAAAATATAGCATATACAAATCATATACGTATGATCTGCATATGCTAGTATGTTAAATAGGTGAATATGAAAAATTAGTAATTGCATTTAAATTGATGATTTTTTTTAGCTTTTCAGAATCAATATCTTTGATACTAATAGATTTAATCTTTTTATCAGCTGTATAACCGATATGATCAATTATACAAATCGAAGAATCAAACAGATGTATTTCATCTAATACATCATTAACATATTCAAATCCTGTATCATCTATTGGATTTTCAAAAATGATAACTTCTTTTTGATCTAATAGATGTAATATAATGTATCGTTTAAAAGAATCCTCTATAAGATTAGTTAGTTTTGCTTTAATTTGAGCTTTAAAACCAACTAATAATACAATTAAAACAATACATATAAAAATTATTGATTCACTAATATTATAGATAAAAAGATGTACAATCATAATGAATAAAAGAACATAAATAACTCTATTTGAAAAACGATTCATCAATTCTAGGCTTTTAAATGCTTTAATGTCATCTACATAAATACTAAATTGATTTATTGTTGTATTACTAAATAAAAATTTATCAAATCCACTATGATTTTTATTATCTAAAGTATCCATATATACTTATTCTCCTCTTAAATTGTTTTGTTTTTCTGTTTTTTTGTTTTTTTCTTATTCTCTTTTTTAGTACTATCTTCTTTTTTAGTACCGTTTTTAAGTTCTGGATGTAAATCAAAACTATCTAAAGCAGGTGTAATATCCATATCAAAATATCCTTCTAATTACATAAAAAATGAAATAATACAAATAATGATAAAAACACTTAATGACACTTTCCAGTGATCAAAAATAAGATTCATTAATTTACCACCTTGTAAACCTTGTTTTTTTAATTCTAATCGCTTTCTACCATATAGAATAACAAATAGTAATGCTACCCCAATTCTAACAACAGGATGATCTAAAAAAGTAGTAATTGCAAAAAAAGCTATAAATAAAGGAAATACAAATAGTAGTTCTTTTTGTCTTAACTCTTTTTGTAATTTATCATTCAAATTGATTTCTTGACTCAATTTCTTTCAACTCCTTTAATACCCAGCGTTCCACATATTTAGGCGGAATTCGATTGCCAGATTCCCAATTTTCTAATGTTCTTAATGGAATTTCCATTAATTCTGCCATAGCCGCCCTGGTAAGACCTGCTGCAAGCCGAGCTTCTTTAAATATATTTTTATCCATAACAAACTCCTTAATAGAATAGGTACCTTTTTCTATACCTATATTATATCACCCAATGGGTGTTACGTAAATATATTTTTATGTTTTTTTATATAAAAATATATAGCAAAACATAAAAATATAGCACATCTTAAATACTAAGATGTGCTATTAGTATTAATGATTAACAATTAAATTCCAAATATATTATAAGCTATATTTGCCATATAAATTAGAAGGATAAACAGGATAAAGACTATAAACGAAAATAATGCTAGAAATTGAACTAATGGGGATTTATTATCTAATATATTGATTAACGGTCTTATTAAAGTTGTTAGTATCGGTATGATTAATATAAGTACTGTCCAATATATACTATCTGTTACTCCTATATCATTTAAATGCTCTATAAAAGTGTGCATAATCGCTGATTTAACAATAAAGTACGATATAAAAGAAAATAATATTGATCCAACAATCAATACTCGCCCCAATAAATCAGCAATAGAATACATTTTAATTAACATAATAAACAATATAACAAAGAAAAATAGAATTTGAATCAAGTGAGCGCGTATAAACATAATTAAATCTCCAACTAATTACAGATGGTACATTTTATAAGCAAAATTAGCTAAAACAGGTAATGCAAGAATAGTAAAAATAATCATAAGTAAAGCTATTGTACATAACTTAAATGTTAATGATTTTCCTATTGTAGCATTTCTTATTGGTATAGTTACTAATATAAGAATTGGAAAACTTAATGCATATATTATCCAATATATACTATTGGTAATCCCTGAATGATCTAAGTATAAAATAAAATTATGCATAGGTTCTGATTTAATAATAAAGAAACAAATAGTAGTGAATAGTCCTATTGCTGCAATGAATAATTTCCCCCATATATCAGCAATAAAAACAAATACAAACATTAGTAATGCAAATAACATACCGATAGGTAGTAAAGATAAATATAATCCATGATCCATAATTAAGCCTTCTTTCAATTACCAAATTTAGTTTTCATCTATAAATAAAATACTTTATCTATTTATATTATACCACCCAACGGGTGATATGTAAATATATTTTTATGTTTTTTTATATAGAATTATATATAAAAACATAAAAAAGTATACTGTACTATTTTCCTTTATGATTACTTCCTGCTTGTCTTTCTTTTAATTTACATTGTAATTCATGCAGCCTATCCCTTCTGATTTCTTTTGTTATTACAAAAGAAATCATGCTTACGCCTGTTTTTACAGCCATATTGATTCCTCCTAAAAATATAAAAATAAGAATATTTTTATATTTTTTTATACAAAAAGACATAAAAAAACAGCACATATTAACTAGCTAGTAAAAATAGTAGTTAATATGTGCTTGTAAAAATTATGCACTTATATTATACGGTAGTTTAATTGATCAAACAAGTAAATTATCATAATAAGTTTACCGTACGCTGGCGATCATAGAAATTCTATATCCATCGATTCCGATACAAGCGCAGCGGTATTGTCAATCGATGAATGTAGAATTTGACCAACGCCCCAAAGAATGGGGCAGGCGGTAGGGGATGATCTGAAAATTAATCATAAATTAACGACTAAAATTGATTTATTTGCTCTATATAGCGTTTTTATAATCTTTATGATAAATAACACTACAGAATTATAAAAATCGCTTGTGGGTTAAATTTTTACATTTTATTGATAATTAAATAGCAGATATACATTTTATTTTGATTAGTTGATTTATGATAAGAGGACATTTTCCGACCTATAAAGTTATAACGATAAAAGTATATTTGATATAGGTACCCTTTTTCTGCATTATATGTCCCCGTTTTCTGCAGTTGATTCTTGATCTAAATAATCATAAACATATAAAAAAATGAAGAAAAATAGTATTTTAATATTAGTAAAATTATATCTAGTATATATAGCTATATATTTTTATTTCTTTTTCTTAATCTTTTAAATTTCTTTTTTATATTCTTTTAGGCATATCACGAGGCCTTATATTATCTGTGTTTACAAGACCTATAAAGGGACATTTTCCGACTTATAATAAATAAAAAGAGAAAAATATGTTTCATTAATCATTCATATAGGTACCTTTTTTGTTGGGTACTTATTTTTTTTTCTTTTAAATATCTTTTCTATTCTTTTTATTCTTTTAGATGATTAATAAAGCTAGTGTATATCAATATTTAGAAGGGGTATAGGTACCCTTTTTGTTGGGTA
>UMKA01023244.1_pt1 | contig 11649 bp, 12 predicted proteins | sample 1966211 | NCBI WGS metagenome assembly UMKA01 (sample SAMEA4836165, study PRJEB28245) | human gut metagenome | biome: gut microbiome; material: fecal sample | place: Denmark | collected 2008
GGCTCGTCCGTTGTGTCGTGTTAATTTCAGATAGACATCCCTCCGTTTCAACAGCTTGGTGGGGAGAACGCAGCAGCGAAGCTGCTGGATCTGCCGCCTTTTTGCGCCAGATAATACCCAGTAGGATATGACGCAAGCATCATATCACTGGGCAAGGCTGCCGCCCTTGACCCGCGCAAAGAGCTGCGCTCTCTGCACTCTTGCTCCGGGCAAGCTGACAGGCAAAGATTTGCGAATCCCTGCCTGCATCTCGTCCGGCTTTTTCAGTGGGCCATTTTGACCCACTGATTCTGTTACGGGTAGAATCAAGTGCCGGGTGGCGGCACCTGATTTTCAATAGACCTTGCAGCGTTACAGGTGGAATCAGGTGGTCATTTTGGCCAACTGATTTTTACGGAGTGGGAGTGACGTGTTACAGATAAAACCGGAGTTATCAAAATGAGAACTCCGGTGGATCTGCCACGGATGAAATCAAGTTATCATCTTGGGGACCTGATTCGGCAGGGGCTACAAATCAAGTTACGGAAAGCGTAACCTGATTTCAGATAATCGCCCAAATTCCCATTTTGAGGATTTGGGCGTGAGCAATTAGGCGTTACGGTATTTTGGTACTTCCCAAAATGGGAAGTGCCACTTTACGGGATAAAAGCGAGCGTAGATAAGGAACTTGACAAACTTTATCAAGTTCATCGAAGAGAAGCGTGAGCCGCTACTTTACGCTTGCGGTAGTCTTTCTGCCGACAGGCATTGCCGCAATATCTGGCATCTGCCCAAATCGGTAAGAACTGCTCCCCGCAGCAAGCGCAGGTGTACATTCCACGTTCGGCACGCTTTTTAAGGCTTTTCCGTAGATTCAGCATCCGGTGTCCGCAAGTCTGGAAGCTGCAATATTTGCGGTTTCGGATCTGGGCGTAGATGACCTTGCGGCAGTATTCACATTGGATTCTGCGCACACTTGGGTCGCCATCAATGAAATATTCCATCAGGGTGTCCTGATTTTCGCGTTCCCATTGTTCTGTTGTCATAGGCATCCTCCTTTGGCTGCTACGGGTGTGTGGTGGATAATGAAAAGCATTATTTGCCAAAAGTGTTACGGAAGCGTGGCTGTTATCAAAATGGTAACAACCACTTTTGCACAATAAAGCGTTACGATTGTCTGGTTGGTGGTCAAAATGACCACCAACTAAACTTCCTCTGTTATGATTGAGTGGTAAGTGGACATTTTGTCCATTTACCACTTACAAGTGGTGAGTTACGGTTTTCGTAACCCACCATAGAACAACCACGTTACAGCAATCTGGTAGATACTGAAAAGCAGTATTCACCAGATTTCACCGTGACTCGACAAAATGTCAAGTCGAGGTCAACCGTAACACGAGCGGAATCAATGTGGACAATTTGTCTACATTGATTTAGGTTGCGGCAATTCACCTCATGTGGTTAAAATGTCCACATGAGGTGAGCTGTAACGCAGAGATTCTTTTGGTGAATGACGCTTTGTGTCATTCCTAACATCAACTGGCCATTTTGACCAGTTGATGTTAGGTGTGCCGCTCTCCCTGCATGGCTTTCCAGCCCCCTCTCGGCGGCGTTTTCCGGCTTTCCCTTACGGGGTCATCGCCGTGTATCCCATGCAGACGGTCTTTCGGTTTTCAAGGTGCGGTGCTGGACAGGCAACAAAAAAGTCGCCACAAAACAGACCGGTCATGCCTTCGCTTTTTCGGAAGGCTTTTCCCAGTCGGTTATGTAGCGACTAAAAGTCAAAAAATAAGTTGTCCAGCCCCACAGGACCGGAACGATAAGTAAAAATATGTTATATTAAATTGTTGGGATAGACTACCATAAAAATCGAGCCATGTCAACAAGAACTTTTTAAAACAGGCCACTTTCGGCAGAGTGCAAGAAGATGTTTCTGAAACTTTGGCGAAAGTGAGGGGCGGTTCCAATCCTCTTGACGCAATTCACGGGTAATTCAAAAAGAGTTCTACCATTGAGGGATATAGTATTCAACATTTTTGTTGGCTCAGGGTACACTACATCCAATCCATGAGAATCCGTTAGAGGTGGTTGTGCGGCTTTCCATATACTTAGCTGTTTTTGATGATTAAAGTAACGACGAACAGTATATCTATAATACATACCAGCGGCTGATCTGCAATGCCACTTACGAAATCAACAACAATTTGTATTTGGAAAATGTTATAACTTCACCACTTATTTCGTTGGTTGTATCGTTAGGTTAGACAGTTACAAAAAGCTCTGAAACACTATCTAACGTTCAAGAGCTTTTGCATGGGAGAAGGTACAGGGATTTATAAGTATTTTCCAATCATCGAGGACGGATACTGCTTAATAGTGGAAGGTGAACCGAGCGCGATGATTTTTCCACCATATTCACCACCGCCAATTCCTAACTCAACAATATAATCAGATGCACGGATCATTTGTACATTGTGTTCTGCAAGCAGAATAGTAGCACCTTGTGCTTTCAATTCATAAAATGTATGGATTAGACATGTAATATCCTGCGCGTGGAGTCCAGCGGTTGGTTCATCTAAAAGATAGAATGTTCCTGTATGGGTGTTTTTTTGAAGAACCTTTCCGAGTTTTACCCTCTGAGACTCTCCGCCGGAAAGGGTGTTGGAGCTTTGCCCAATATGAATATATCCTAAACCGATTTTTTTGAGAGGATAAAGTTTTTGGGTGATGGAAGGAATATCGGAAAAGAAGTCTAAAAGGGAATCAACACTCATGTTTAAAATCTGCGAAATACTTTTTTCACGAAAAAGATAACTTTCGGCTTTGGGATTATATCTTGCACCATGACATTCCGGACAAATAGCGCCATCATCAATTGGAAAGTCAAAGTCGAAAGACTGGACCCCGGTACCTTTACAGCAGGGACAACGTCCTATCTTAGAAGTATAGCTAAAAATTTGGGGTGGAACATCCGGGTTTTCATTTGCAAATATCTTACGGATATCGTCTAGGATGCCTAAATAAGTGGCAATAGTAGAACGTGAATTTTTTCCGATTGGCTGTTGATTTAGAATATGAATGTTTTCTTCGCTGGTGAAATTCTCATAGATGGCATGTAGCAACGAACTTTTTCCGGAGCCGCTTACGCCAACAAGAGTGATTAAAGCATTCTGAGGAATTTTAAGAGCATCTATTGTTACATTGTTTTTAGATAGATTTCGGAGTTCAATATATTTGTTGGAAAAAGCAGTTACTGAACTGATCGAAAGTCCTTTCGGAGCGTCTGTAAGACTATACGGATGATTCGTTTTCAAAAATAGATCAGATGTTCCAGAAAACGTAATGCATCCACCATATTCGCCAGCAGCTGGTCCCAATTCAATCACATAATCGCTTTGCTTGATGATCAGGGGGTTATGTTCTACAATTAAAATAGTATTATGATTAAATTTTAGCTCTTGCATTAAAGAAACCATGTGTTCGATATCTTTGGGATGAAGGCCGGCAGAAGGCTCATCAAAAACGAACAGCATACTTGAAAGCTTTGTACTTAGAGCAACCGAAAGCCGTAGTCGTTGGTATTCTCCACCGGAGAGTGATGGAATGCTTCTTTCAAGGCAAAGATAATCCAAATTACACCGATTCAACGCTTCGATTTGCGAGGAAATCAAAGTGATTATATGCTGAACCTGTACTTCTGTAGCAAACGAATTAGAGACATTCGAAAGCCACCTTGATAACTGTCGCAGAGATAACTTTTCAACAGATGCAAAATCTAATCCGCCCAATTTCCATTGTTCAGTTTCTAGGCGAATTTTTTTGCCGTTGCAGTATGGGCAAACGGTTTTTAGAAAGTAATTGCGATATCCGCCATTTAGAATTTCAGTAGTGCTATGCTTTTCTGCATAATCTTTGATCTCATGCAGGACTCCGGAAAAACGAACTTTTTTTGAGCGCTTTGCGCCTTTTAAAGAACGATATTGGATTTCAAGTATGAGAGCTGGCTGTATTTCAAGAAGATTCTGAACTTTTTCGTTTTTCTGCAGGTATAACGGAATTGTAATATCAATTCCGAGTTGATGACAGGCAGCAATTAGTATGCTTTTATAGTAGTTGACATTGGCTTTACCTTCCCATATTTTAATACTGCCGGATTCTATACTTTTTTGAAAATCTATGATTTTGGTTAAATCAGGGGAGGCGATGTATCCCAAACCTTTGCACTTTGGACAGGCACCAACACTAGTGTTGGGAGAAAACATAGAAGGTGAAATGAAATTGGACTGCGTTCGGTTCAAAATAGTGCTGAAAAGTGTACGAAGAATATTGCTAAGCCCCGTATAAGTGCCAATAGTTGATCTTGGGTTAAAATTATTTTTGGATTGTTTCATGGATGCTGCTGGAAGAATAGGAGAAATTCTGTCAAGATCGGGGCAGGGACACTTCATTTGCAGATCACTTGCCTGCGGAAACATCAACGAAAAAAATACACGCTGACTTTCCGCATAGACGCTGTTAAAGGCAAACGAACTCTTGCCACTTCCGGATACACCCACTACAGCAATTATTTTGTTTTCTGGAAAGGAAACGGTAATATTTTTTAAGTTGTTTTCTCGTAGTCCCTCACACTTGATCATAAACTCACCCTTTTTCATTCAAGCTTTTTCGCATGGAATAAGAATCTCCGGTTGGCGAAACAATAATAGAATCAATCAACTTTATGTGAAACAAGCTGGCAGCTTGCGCAAGTTGCCTAGTTGCTTTCAAGTCATCATAACTCGGAACTAGATTTCCGGATGGATGATTGTGTGCCAGCAAAAGCTGTGTGGCATTACATAAAATCGCACATCGAATGACTTCGGATATAGAGTAACAACATTGGCTTTCTGTTCCAATAGAAGCAATACTATATGCAGTTAAATGAGAACTTGTGGATAAGTATAAAACCAGAATATGTTCAACGTTTTTTCTTCCGATTTCCTGTAAACAGAAAGGGACAGCTTCATTGATGCCATAAATTGCAATGTCAGGAACCTCCCGACGTGCTTCAACACACAGTTCTGATGAAATTCTACTGATTGTCAAAAGGTTTGATTCTTTTGTATTTTCCATGTGCCCCACACCATTCACAATTTTCTAATTTAGGATAAGAATGAAATTTGATATCCATAGAGTGAATATTAAATTCTCCACGACGAGAACAATTGCCCGGAGGAATTAGCCCGCTTAAAACTTTAATAGCTTCCAGAGCGGCTATACTTGCAGAGATTGTACACAGAGGTCCGATGCTTCCAATTTTTCTATTTGGCTGTGCCAGTTTTTTCATTTTGGTAAGTTCAATTTCATTTTGCTCTTTGAGTTGTGTTTCAAAACATTTTACACAGGCCGTCTGAAATGGAATGATTGTTTGACCGATCAATGAAAGGTGTAGATTGTATCCGCCAGCTATAATATGCGCAATAGAATGTTCCATACAGTAGGCACCAATCCACTCTGCCGTTTGATCAACGGTTGGTTTGTCTGCGCAATCAATGACTAAATCAATGGGAACAGTAATTAATTCATCCAAGTTATCTTTGGTAAGAAAAGAATGGATGCATGTGACATTGACCGTTGAATCTAAACTTTGTAGACGTTCCTTAAGAACAGCAGTTTTTTCTTTTCCTATATCGCATTCACGATATCCCCATTGACGGTGCAAATTGCTCAACTCTACCTGATCACAGTCCATTAGAATCAGATTTTTAACACCAGATTGCACCAGTGTGGCGGCAATCCAACTCCCAACCGCTCCCAGTCCAACGATAAGGACAGTAGAACGTTTAATTGCTTTCCATGCCTTTTGCACATCGTCCTCAGAAGATGAGTAATCTTCTAACATTGAAAACACGCGTGAATAAACAATTCGGTCATCATTTATGATCCTTGACGCAGCGTCCACTACAATGCCGTTTGCTTTTAAAAAGAAAATCAATTTTTCGAACTGTACGCTGGTTTTTGAATCCATGTGGTAATCTTTTTCGATTTCTTCCATAGTTCGATTTCCATCAAGAGTACAGATGATCTTTGTTATTTCAGCATTGACTTTTAGTATAATGCTTCGGCGAGTGTTTCCTTTGAAAAATTCAACTGCATGGTCATTGACCTTTACAATACCAACAGAGCTTCTAATTCTGGGGTTCATAAGTGATTCCTCCACATGTTTTGCAATGAGGGTCTTTTTCAACATCTATATAGTGAATGGAATAGTTCTCCATATCCATTTCACCGCGAGTTTGAAAACGAGTTTTTCGATTCATAAATCCACAAAGGTATTTTATTATTTCCATGCTTGCAAACGAGGCAGAGAAAAGACTTTGAGCAGAAAAACCACCATATTCATTCTGTGTATCAACAACAGCTTTATTTAAAGGAAGCCATCCATCCAATTTCTTATGAAAATAATTTGTATAGCAGTCTGAGCAGGGAGTCAATCCTGGAACAATCAATTCGCCGGTACTCATACAGTGAATATCAAACCCGCCTGCGATATAATGCGGCTTTTTTTGGCGGCAGCATTCGCGGGAGATTTTCAAAGAAGTGAATCCAATATAGGGCTCATCGGCGGTATTGATAACAAATGTCGCCCTTTTGATTAATTCAGAAATCTCCGTGTCGGGCTCAATTCTCAGCGGAATGGTTTCGACCTGAATTGCAGAGTTGATTGCTTTTATTTCGGATTTTAGAGCTTCAATTTTAAGCATGCCTAAATATTTTTCTCTGTAATATAGATGACGACATTTACAAGAAGGAGATACAAGGGAATCATCTACTAAAATAAATTTCCCAAAACCAGCCATTGCCAACTGAAGTGCAATGTCTCCACCAACTGCACCGACTCCAAAAATTAAAATAGTCTGTTTTTGAATCAATTGCTGGCATTGAATACCAGAATAGTCCTTTGTGCCCAATTCTTCAAGAAAATTAAGCTGCCGGTCATACCTTTCGGACCATTCCGGAGAACTATCAGACTTTCTTACAGGGATAATAACATTTTCTTGCTCTAAGAATGACAAAACTTTCTGAATGGTTTCTTCGGTGACGCTTTTTGATTGTGAATGATTATATCTTTGTGTTAACTCTGAAATCGTTGATTTGCCATCAATCAACCCTATCAGAGCAATGGTTTCCTTGGAAACACGGTATTGTTTTGAAATTCTTGTATTGATAAAATAAAAATATAAAATATCGTCTTGGATCGTATAGACATCTACACTGTCCCTGATTTTATAGATAGCCGTATGTGTCACTCCCTTTAAAGTGATATTTAAAAAGCCAACCTCCAAAGAAATTTCTAAAGAGATTGGCTAACGTGCTTTTAGATTGGTTTTTAATATTGGACAACACCTGCATTCAGGTCAAGAAAGCGACCCCACTCTTCTTCGCTTGCATACAGACCGTTTTGCGTACAGGAACGAGTACAGCAACAAGAACGCCCGGCATTGGAGCAGTCCGCAGTGTACTCGGCCATAACTTGATTTTCGCTTACAGGTTCAAAAACAAAATCATCTTCCTTAAACATAAAAACCTCCTTGAAAAGCAGTTCCATAAATTGGATATTGGAATTTGGCAGATTCTAACGCTGACTTCTATTAAAAGGATACACTGTTTTTTTAAAATAGTCAAGTGGTCAAGAAAAATAATAGAGATGCGAAACTGAGCTTAACTTGATTTTCCAGTTTATCATGTTTACGGCCTAGTGACAGGTAATGCGCTATTTCGCCACTCAGCACAAGCTGAGCATACTCCAGCGGCTTATTGTACAGCAGCCAGTCCAGTTCTGCCCGCTGTGCCGGGGTGTTGCCGTACTCGTCCTCCACAGCGATGCAGTCGATGACAAGGGTGGTGCCATCCTCGAATCGGGCTTCCACCCGGTTGGTGTCCATGTTATAGTGGCAGGTAAGCAGTTTGTTCATAAGGAAACCTCTTTCTATATTAAGGTGATGTCTGTTCGATTGTCCAAATCCCTGCCATGAATCGTAGTTGTTGATGTACATTTGATGCTCGCTCTAAACAGGTCAAATTGTGGATGCCGTTTTTGAGCCAAACCAGCCCATTCTCACGTCTTTGCATAAAAATCCGATACCTGTTTTAAGGGGCTGATTTTGGCTCTGCACACTTTTGCACACTTTTTGCACACCGGAACGGCTGGATAACGGATGCGAGAGGGGATAACAGGTGCAAAGAATGCAGCAGATGCAAAACACAAATTTACGACAAAACGATAAAAATAACGAATTTACGCAATTCTAAAAATTGACGATTGTTGCACGTTGGTTTCTCTTAATCAGTGGGCCCAGGGTTCGAGTCCCTGGAGGTGCACCACAACAACAAAATCCGAACTTTTTTCCAATAGGAGAAGGGTTCGGATTTTTTGTATTCTTTGGAAAACAGAACGAATCCCTTGCTTCCATCGAAAAATGTCCTAGACCTTATTACAAAAAAGCACGACAGACTATGGTAAGAGTGCCGTAAGGCAGAAAGGACACGAGTATGAAGTATGATGAAAGCGTTTGCAAGTTCAACATGGACGCCGGCTGCGTGGAGCTGCTGCTCCGGGATGGGAGAATGATCTCCATTGACTGCACTGGGGTTGAGGATGAATTGGACGTGACCATGGCGCAGAGGTCAGAGTTAGACTACCTCATCTACAATGACCCACTGGGCTATGCGGATTTGATTCTGAATGGCGATCCGAAGGAATATTTGAAAAACGTAACCGAGAGCCATGGCTTAGAAGATTAAGAATAGCAAAACAGGGCGTATCTCTTTTTATGGGATGCGCCCTGTTCTTTTATGCCTGTTTTTTCTGTGCTTCTGCAAACATCCGGGCAATCTCCGTGCCGGATTCCTGCATTCCACGATTCATCCACTCATGTACCCAGCCATATAGCATATAACCGATGGCAGAATTCAGATAAGCCAACCCGTTGGGAATCTCCGGCGAACGGTCAAAATAGCCAAGAAGTGTTTCCAGCATGATATTGGAAAGCCCTGCATGGTACAATGCAAGGTAAAATTCAGCATGGTCCTTGTAAAAATCCAGCAGACTGATGAGCCATAGATTATCCTGACCCGGTGTGCCATCAGGATGCTCATGGTCAAAATTTGTCTTCCATTCATTGGTCAGACGCACAGACTCCTGCTGTAATACGTCCTCTTTGCTTGCGAAATTGCGGTAAAAAGATGCCCGCCCAACACCGGCAGCATCCACCAACGCCTGAATGCTAATGGACACAAAGTCCTGTGTGTGCATCAATTCCAGCAGCGCAGACAGAATGTGCTGCCGCACATAGGTGTTCTTTTCCTGATTGTTCATGTTCTTCATGGGATGATACAAACGCCCTTTTTTGTCTCATTTTGGCTGAGACGATTGACTCAGCGCTGTTTTGATGATACACTCGTCCCACCAAAAAGTCAAGGAGGTTTTTATGACAATGACTTCAAAACGAATCATCTTACTTGCCGTCATTATTGCAGTGGCTTTTGTATTGGGACGTTTGGCAGTTCGAGAAGTGTTGAATCTGCTGCTGGGCGGCACGCTGTTTGGAGGGAATATTCTGTGAAAACACTGAAATGGGGATTGCTCTATACTGCTGCGTTTCTTGCAGCGTTTGTCGGCTCTGCTTTACTCAAAATGAACAGCGACCCGACCCACGGCAAATACAACACCCGTTGGGATGAAACGGTTGGCAAGGTGTACACCGACTTGCCTTATGGAGAGGGTGCTGCCAACAAGTTTGATCTTTATGTGCCGGCAGACAAAAGTCAGGATGCATACGGTCTTGTGGTCTATCTTCACGCCGGTGGGTTTACCAGCGGAGACAAAGCCGGTGATGCCGAGATGCTGAAATGGCTGTGCAGCAAAGGCTATGTGGCGGCAGGGATCAACTACACATTGTTTACGGAAGAAAACCCGGATGCCAGCGTATACAGCCAGTCGGAGGAGATCAAAGCGGCCATGCCCTCTGTGGTTGCAGCAGCCGAAAAACTGGGGTATAAGCTTGACCGGATGGCGATTGCGGGCGGCAGCGCAGGCGGATGTCTTGCGCTGATCTATGCCTACCGGGATGCCGACACCTCGCCGCTTCCGGTCAAAATGGTATTTGAAGCAGTCGGCCCCGGCAGCTTTCATGTGGAGGATTGGGGCATCTTCGGTCTCGACCAAAGCCCGGAGGCCGCCGCAGGACTGTTCAGTGTAATGTCCGGTCAGGCGCTGACCCCGGAGGATATCACATCTGGTGCCTATCTGGATGCAGTCAAACCGATCTCTGCTGATCGCTGGGTCACAAAGGATACGGTGCCCTCTGTCCTCTGCTACGGCGCACACGACAAGGTGCAGCCCTTTGCCGCATCCAAGCCGCTGGTCGCCGCACTGGAAAAGAACGGCGTAGATCACCGGTATTTCGTAGCGGAGCATTCCGGCCATGGACTGCAAAATGACAACAAGGTCTATATGGAGTATCTGGATGCCGTGGTGGAATATCTGGACAAGTACATGAAGGAATAATTCAGAATGTGGAAGATGATTCTAAGTTTCTTAAAAATAATTCTGATCGTGGCGGTGATCCTTGTGATAACAATTTCTATTATTTTACTGTTGCTGTCCATGCAGCCATTCGTTCCGAACAATTACACACAGACTGTTAAAACAGGCGGCGAACTGGAAGCAAAATATCTGGTGATGGGTGCCTCGCAGGTGGAACATATGGAAGTGTTCACCGAAGAAGAATGGGGGAATATCAATGTCTATTACCCCAAGGAGTTGACAGAGAGCGCCAAAAGCTATCCTGTTGTGGTGATGGTGAATGGCACGGGTGTGTATAGCTCCAAATATCCAGCACTCTTCAAGCATCTGGCTTCGTGGGGATTCATCGTCATTGGCAATGAAGATCCAAGCACTTGCTCTGGCAGTTCGGCAGATACGACGCTGGCATGGCTTCTGAATGAAAATGAGGATCCTGACAGCCGCTTCTATCAGAAAGTGGATGCGGAACACATCGGAATTTCCGGTCACTCACAGGGCGGCGTGGGCGTGTTCAACGCTATCAACGAACAGCCGCACGGTAGTTTGTACACTTGTGCGGTCAGCCTTTCTCCCACACAACTGGATCTGGCAGAAGCACTGAATATGCACTACGAACCGGACAAAACGAATATTCCGGTATTCCTTCTGGCGGCAACGGAGAACGACGTTATTACGCCCGATGGTGCAAAACAGCTTTACGATGCCGTGAAAAATGATAAAGCAGTCGCTCTGCGGAACGGTATGGATCATGGAAAAATGCTTTATTCTGCCGATGGTTATGTGACGGCATGGTTTATGTGGTATCTGAAAGGCGATACAGAGGCTGCAAAGGTATTCACCGGAGATGCACCGGAACTACTCAGAAACCAACTGTATCAGGAACAGCAAATTGATATTAGCTGCATAAATTGAGATTCGAGGAGGAATTGTGTCAAATTGACACAATTCCTCCTACAAGAGTACGCCGTTAAAACCATCGGGGGGTGAAGCAAAACAAAAACAGGGTGCTTCCACCCGGACGCACCCTGCCAAAAGCCACAGACAATAGCGATATGTACAACAGGGAGTTCCCCAGCGGGAACTTCCTGTTTTTCGTTGTTTGC
>UMKA01038090.1_pt1 | contig 11576 bp, 15 predicted proteins | sample 1966211 | NCBI WGS metagenome assembly UMKA01 (sample SAMEA4836165, study PRJEB28245) | human gut metagenome | biome: gut microbiome; material: fecal sample | place: Denmark | collected 2008
AGATGGCGGCCTTTTTATGCGCAGGGAGATTTGACGGTTACGATCTAAGCCAAGTAGCGACATAGTCCAAACATGTTTTATATGTAAATAATACAATAAAGCGGTCACCATTCAGACGCCTAAGAGCAGGAATGGTGACCTTTTCCGTTATGAAAATCGAATCTTACCAGTCCAGTCTCCAATATGTAACCTTCAAACTTCTCGGAGCTTAAAAAGACCGCCATCTCACACGAAGCAATGAGATGGCGGTCAGCATTTCATCATGGTTTAGGAATCTCGCATTCCTAAGGCGCATTAAGAGGGGGAACGATTCGGCCCAGCCTTCCATCCGCCCGGCTCAGCCCCGGTGCGATGTTCAGGAGCCAAACCGAGTAGCGGTAGGGATCTAGGCCATTCTCCTTTGCGGTTTCAATCAGGCTGTAGATTATAGCGCTGGACCAGACCCCGGTAGTAGTGGTGTTCTTCCGGTCCATCATAAAGGGCTTTATACTCCGCTCAGCGCGGCTATTGAAGAGCTAAAAATAGCGCACCAAAAAGCGTCCCTGCTCCCTCAAATAGTGCAGCGCATTCCCCAGGTCGGACTCAGGTGCTGTTTTGGCACTGGCCTCATTTGCCTATACCAACAGAGCGTCCAGAACCAGTTCCTCCAGTTCCAGCAGCTTGGTATAACGTTCTTCCGGTGCAGTTCTGCATGAGACTGCTCCAGCAGAATCAGCCTGGTGTAATGCACTCGCCGGTGGCTGCCCAGAAATACTGCTGTTTTTTGGGGGGCAGGGTTTTCAACGACTCATCAATTTTTCGTCTGCGTGCGCCCTGTAACCCGCCACCTGGATGTTCTCTGGCAGATTGTGGTACCCCTAGTAGCTGTTCGCATGCAGCCAGCCAGAGAAAACCTTGGGGAAAGCCTGAGTGTACTCCGTCATCCAGTTGGGCTGGTACTCGTACAGGACGATGGGATACTCAGCGCAACTGCCGTTTCTCGACAAGGCCAAGCTGCTACAGAAGCCATTGGTTCTGGTGCTTTAACTCTTCATATTCCGCCCGAGAGATGGTTACTATTTCCGGGGTGTTTGCGGCAATAATCTCCTGGCTTTCCCTGGGTAAAGGATACCACAAAATAGGTCGAAAAGTCATTGTTTTCAGTTCTTTCAAGCATCAGATCACGCTCGGGCTGAACATTGCCTTGTTCTCCTTCGGTTGCTGCGGCGTCCGAGCCTGCGCTTCTTCCGTACCCCTGGGCCATTGAAAGCTGCTCCTTTCCAGATGCTTATCCAGCAGCAGATAGCTGACTCCTTCCCAGCAAAGCGTCTAGAGACGGTCACGCTGCCGCCCCCAGAACAGAAACAGCGCCCGCGAAAAGAGATCCATCTGGAACTGACTCTTGACTAGGTTGGCCAACCCATCGATTCCCCCGCACAAGTCTGTGTATCCGCAGGCGATGTACTCCGGGAGCTGCAGTTGAAATCGTTCAGCATGACTTTGCTGCCTGGAGAATTGCCTACAGTGTAACTTCATCCGCTCCCTCATAGGACTGGATTCGCACACAGTTTACCTCCATAGCGGCTACGATATGCCCGGAGGACTGAGAACTCTCCATGATTGGCACCGCTACAAAGATACCGGCAGCCCGTTGCTCCGATACACCTCTGCACACCGGCTCCATTTCACCAGCCGGTGTTGCTGATTGATTCTCTACAAACTCTCTATTTGCTCAATATCTGTACCTCGCTATCTCAGAGTCTTCAATACTACCGTGTACTATTTCAGGCTCTTATAGTTTGGCAGACGCATTTTGCACTTACAAGCCGCCACTATTTTACGCTTTCTTCAATATTGCTAATTAGCGCGTTTCTAGCACAATGCGGCATATAGCACGACACCATGATCTACCTGGGTTTAACAGTCGAGTCCATCAATATATGAATCATCTACATAATACATATGGCAAGTATATATGAGCGCAGAACGATCACAACATTTTCCAAAGTAATGATACTGCCAGATACAAGTAATAATAATCACCTAGGGACTATTAAACTACTAAGGCATGTGTGGTGCTCAAAAAATGGCCAGACTCTGAGGAACTATTTTTGAATTTAATCTCTATTTCAATGTTGCAGATTCTGTCTTTTTTTGTCTTTACATATAAAGAAACCCGCTTATCCAGTCTGTTCCTAGTCTAGCCAGCAATGTTTGTCATAGGGAGGGTTAAAAATGAAGAAGTACGCCAAAATCTCTTTTATCCTTGTTCTTGCACTCATGGTAACAACCATCTCCGCATTCGCTTCGGCACGGTATGTGTACAGGTTTGATACCACGCTGCCTGCGAACCAAGGTGATGAAGAGTTGGAGCCGGTTGCGCGCGAAAGCGATGGTCCCCAGTTCATGATTGGTTTTTCCTACATTGATGAAGGCTACACTGATGTTCGAGCATGGGCCGAGTCGGAAAACCTGCACATCAATAAGTCTGATCCATATCAAAGCTTCCCGGCAGATGGCAACTCTTTTTACGGTGATTACTATTCTGACGACATTCCCGGGCGGGGGGTTAACCTGATCCTCAACATGGATAATCCTGTGAAAACAAGCAAAGTTGTAAGTGTCGCTGGTTTCTGGAATCCCCTGTAACAGGAAACAACCTTGGCAGTCTTAGTTCCTAAGAATTAATAACGCTGGCTAGACTAGGTAATAGTAAAAGATGGATTAGCAATTCAGGGAAACCTAATTTGCTAATCCATCTTAATTAAATTTTGCATTGAGGTGTATTTATGTCTCATCTTATATACTGTCAAATCAAACAAAAAACGAAAAGCAGAATTATTCAAATCATGTTTGTACTGCTCGTTATCGTCATGGTTGCTGACCCCATTACAACTTATATTCATTTCATAAATCACCCAGAATCCGCCAACCGAATCGGTCAAAATGCATATCAATATTGGATACTTATGAATTCTGCAAACTGGGGGTGCAGTTTATACTACAACCTATTTTGGTTTTTTCCCGTTCTCATAACAGGATTAATTCCTTATTTTGAATCTAGAACGAATTTAGACAAACTATTAATCAGTAGAATTTCTAGAAGGAAATACCTTATTTCAAATTTCGGTTCCATTTTCTTATTTTCTTTTCTCTTTTTTCTTTTTCTGCTCTTAATAAATCTTTTTGTAACTATTTCTCTTTTTCCTTTGTCCGCACAAATAACCGAGCAATATATAGATATGCAGCCTAATCCAGGTTCCTTCTTTAGCTACCTATTTAGTTATTCTCCATTGCTATTAATGTTGTTTTACATTTTCTTGAACTCGATTGTGGTTGCTCTCTTTTCTATTCTTTCAACGGCAATTCAGTTGCTTCCTTTTTTCAACAACATTTATACTACATTAATCGTTCCCGCAATTATACCATACCTTATAACCTTTTTCTTCGATGCAATTCCATCACTTTTCCCATATAATATTTTGATGATCTTGCAACCTGCCGCTTCCTATGCATTAGAAGCTGTAATTAGCGGTAGAAATGTACTAATCACATTGATCCTTTGGGCATGTTTTATCGGGATCTGGGTATATGCTTGTCACATTACTAAGAAGGATTTATTATGAAAAACTACATAATAAAGATATTATCCATATACGTTTTAGCTTTAATTTTCATTTCAGCACTGGTTTTTGTAACTGATAGCAATTGGCTTTCAAATTGGTTTTATGGGAAGTTTTATGTTTTTCAGTATTCTGTTTTTTTTATTATTGGTTGTGCCTTATCGCAAACAAAGTATACCCTATATTATTTAATACGTCGTGGAAAAAGACGATTCACTTATTTCAGCATAATTTCAGAGCAATATTTCTTAGCTATTCTAATGACAACACTTTTATTTTTCTTTATCATATGCGGCGGTTTTTTTTACCCGCAGGAATTTTATAATCTCAATTTTCTATACTTTGTAGGTTGGTACTTTAGATATCTTCTTGGTCTTTTTTTGCTTTCATCACTATCCAGTAATTTTCATATATCAAATAAAATCTTCTTTCATAGATACTGTTTTATAATTGCGTTTCTTCTGCTTGCATTTGAAACAATAATTCTTTTTCCCACTATCGATACATTTTTTGCAAGGAAAATATATCTCCTTTTTTCATGGACTTTTAATAGTGAACCAGAAAGCATCATCATCTTGCTGTCGGTGATCTGTTTGTTAAACTTAAGGATTTACTTTTTTTCAAATAAAAGAGATGTACTATGAGAAATATTCTAAAAAATTCACTTTTGTATTTTATATTCTCCTTTATTGTCTTATGCTCCATTTTATATGTTCTTATATATATTTCTGATTATTCGCCACAGCAAGCTTTTGGCTTTCTTACCGCAGGATATCCTTTAACGACCTTACAAGCAAAATTTGCGTTCATTATAAACTCCTTGTTGTTTGAAATCTGTATATCATGGATTATTCAATATTTCTCACAGAGTAATGAGATACTAGTATGTCGTTTTAAAGGGTACAAAAAAACCTACAGACGCTTGTTGTATTACGTTCTCCTCTTAAACATTTTATACCTAATTGTCACATTACTTTGTTTATATTTATGCTCTCAAGTTAGTTTCGGCAAAACAGTAGATTATACTTTTTGCCCCGATGGCCTCCTTGTTCTCAGATCTTTTTTTACTTACTTCCTCTTTATCCAAATACAAATAATTTTTATCAATCTTTTTTCCGTAAAAACGGCTTTTTCTGTTCATATTATTTCTCTATTTCTGTGGATTCTTCTAAGAAATATTTCGTATGAATTATCGACTTGTGCTTTATCAGTTTCTTTATTGAGTTCTACTTTCTATTGCTACAAATCCTTTTGTGTCAGGAGGAAAATATGATAATTGAATTGAAAGACTATACAAAAATTATTAAAGGTATCCCTGTGCTTAATTGCGTTAATCTACGATTTGAGAGTGGAAATATATACGGAATTACTGGAACTAATGGAAGCGGCAAAACTATGCTTTTGCGAGCAATTTCGGGCCTGCTCTTACCCTCTTCCGGAGCTGCATACATAGACGGTAAGGAGCTTGGAAAACAAATAGAATTCCCAGACAATATGGGTATTTTTATTGAGCGTCCTAATTTTTTGTCCTATTTAACTGGGTTTGAAAACCTTAAATACCTAGCGGAAATCCAAGGGAAAACGCCTGATGAAAGAATCAAAGAATACATGAAACTATTCTTTCTTGATCCAAATGATAAAAAGCCTTACAAAAAATACTCACAAGGCATGAAACAAAAAATAGGGATTATTCAAGCCATAATGGAAAACCAGCAATTAATAATTCTAGATGAACCCTTTAATGCCCTGGATAAAGAATCTGTACGCGTATTAAAAGAATGGCTTATTGAAGCTAAATCTAATAACAAACTAGTAATTTTGACTTCACATAGTCAAGTTGATATTTCCACCCTCTGCAACTCGGTCTTTTTTGTTGATAGCGGGAAAGTGGAAAAAGAACCATGAACAACCTAGAATAGACTTTTAGGTTACAGACACGGCCTTAGTCTTTTCCAGGGCAACTTTCTTGCTTTCCTGGGCGTGACTTGCCTTAAGCGTCTTGGCCCTCAGCTCCACCTTGGAGCGAGGTGTTACGGAGAAAACATTGCTGTAACGTTTTCTCATTGCCTTCTTTCATCTCCATAGAGCGCAGTTTCTCTGTCACCGCCTTGGACTTTTCTCTGGCACATTCTTGCAGGGAGTGTTATAATCGGATTCACTGAGGACGAATGTGAGGCGATTGAACATGGAGAACCAGCAGGAACGAACAGAGGTCTTTTCACAGGCGAATCAAGTCGTAGAGGATGATTATCTCACCCCCTTTTATTCTTCCTCTGATTATTGGGAGCTGCTTGCCGAAATACGTATCTGAGCTTCTTCTAAGCTATGTAGTTGTTATCCTCTGAATATAACAGTACCTTCTACTGGGCCTTCCTGGTGGGCCATGATGACCCGGTCCCCGGTCCAGCAAAAGAGCGCAATCCCCCCTTGGCGGAGGATTGCGCTCTTTTCATAGCAACCGATAAAGGTTGGAGGTACAGCCTCCGTTTTTTCGATACCGTGGTTTTTTCTCTACGCGCCCCTGGCGAACTAGGTCGCCAAGGGCGCGTTTTACTGTGGATCGTGAGAGGCCGAGATCGGACGCGATGGTATTGATGGCATACCAGCTCTCCCCTTCCCTGTTGGCTCGGTCGTGGAGATACATACAGACCGTTTTGGCACGAGGGGACAGCTCATGGTCCGCATAGACCGCATCGAAATAGCTCATATCATCCCCTCCCGCTTAGTGTTATAGAATCCACGGCCTGGCCTGCTGGCCATGATGCTGTTGATTAGGTCCTCCTTATTCGCATAGGCAATTTTACGATTGGCTCTCTCCGGCATTTGGTAGGGCTCGTCAAATGTGATACCCCAGTCCAGGAAGAGAGGCAGCCTTGTCTGCATAGGATGGGTGCCAGTTTTCATCACGATGAAATGACCTTTCGGAATGGACTTCAATTCATCCGGTGACATCAGTGGGCGCTCCATCATCTGCAGCGACTGACTGGGATCATTTTTTCCTCTGGAAACACTGCCGGAGAGGACTGTGCGGTTTCCCAAGGCACGAGACACCGACTCCGCAGTTTCGCTTTGAGGTGTAAAGCCGCCGGCAACCGTCAGCTGGCAGTTATCAATCAGGATTTCGCTGCCCGTTTTCTTATAGTTGTCCTCCAGCTGCGCGACGCTCTGAATGATGGGCACCATCGTCAGCTTCCGGGATCGGCCAGCTGAGAACAGTGCCATGACATCGAATGGCGGCATGGTACCGAACTCGTCACAGAAAAACACGACTCGGTTCTTCAGCTTTCCTTCATTCCGATCCGCAATGGCAAACAGCTCGTTGGATAGGTTCTGAATCATATGCCTGCTGTTTTTTCGTGGCAGGGAATCCGCCGTGCTGATCTGTCAGCAGCTCCACTCCTTCTCTTGTGGCGACGTATCGCATCCGGTGAGCGAGATGCGCCGCATCCCTACCGCCCTTGAGATAGGGCGCGATCAATACGATCCGTGCCATGTGCCGTCATCTTCCAACCGGCGCTGCTGATCCAGCGCATCGTCGAAGCTGATCTGACCATTGGTGCGCATCACTTCGTCCACGGCATAGCCGCGCAGCTCGCGGCGGTTGATGGGGGCCGTATGGAAGTGCGCGGCGATGGTATGTCCCATCATATTCATTTCCACACACCACTTGAAGATCAGACTGCGGAGACGGTTGGCGTTGTCGGCCACGATCCCGCGAAGTGTGTCCACCAGAGCGCGGGACAAAAACTCGGAGGTATCCTCCGATGCCAGATACCCCATGTAGAACCGGAGCGCCTTTTCAATAAACTCACTGCGTGTTTTGCAGTTATCCTCCTGCAGCCAACCATCCATACGGCGAATGACTCCGGGAGAAAGCCAAATTGCAGTCCGCGTCTTGTTCTCATGGGACTCCTCCGGCAAAACAGTCCTGTTTTCCTGCGACACAGCGGAATCCCTTGCAGCGTCGGGCTTTTTGCTCATTCCGACCACCTCACTTTTTCAAAATCGCATATTCCGACCACCTAGGCCAGAACCCGGAAAGCCCCGCACTGCGGGGCTTTGTGGGCGGGAGGTGGGCGCTTGCGACCACCTCCCTTTATCTAGTACTTTTTTCGGCCGGCTCTCAGGGGGCCAAACACCCCCGAAAACCGTTCCAAACAGGGCCTTGAGGCCCGGCAGGTCCCCTCACTCCACCCCAGGGCTTTCGAGGCCACACAGAGCCTGACAGGGCCCAGAAAGGGGAAGACTGACTATCGGGCAGAAGGGGCGTCTCGTACAGGGCCAGTATCATAGGCCCTTCATCTTCAGCTCCGGCCCCTTGGGCTTGGGAGCCGACTGAACCTGCTCCATCTCCTCCTGCCACTGTTTTCGAACATCCGCCAGCGGCATCTCCATCTCCTGCTGACAGTACGCATCCATCTTCCGAAGCATCCAGCTTCGCTCATCCTCGGTGAGCGGATATGTGTAGTCTCCGCTGGAGCCGTCGCCTCGGCACAGCGTCACCTGCAATGCAGAACACACCTCTCCGGTCCGCAGATCGTATTCCGCATAGACGTTCACGTAATCATCGTTCTCCTCGCTCGTCACGCTTGTCCCGAACACAGCGTCCGGGTCAAACACTACCGGCATGTAGAAATTCAGGGCGTGACCGTACTCGCTGATCTCTCCATCAAACGAGATCTCGAAGGGTTTGAGCCGCCTGCTGCCGCACAGCACCTGCGGCTCCTCCGACTTACACTGCTCCATCTCACACCGGAGTTCCTTGCCGTCCAGCCGGTCCAGGAAGATCCGCCACCGCTCTTTGTCCACCAGCTCGTGTTTACGAAACGCGAAGTAGGCAGCACTGCACACATCCTTGGCCGCGTATGTCTGCCACCCGTTGTCGATATGTACAGCGGAGAAGGTCCCCTGATCCAGATCGATATCGAATGCACCCGTCACCCGGCCAGAGTTTGAGATCCGCTCATCCACGTATGCATCGAACTCAGCGGAGGTCAAATCCACACGTTCCCGGAACAAATACGCAAAGCTCTTGCCTTGACTGGGCCGGTCCTGCATGGACCGGACATAGTTTCTAAGGAGCCTGCCGGCGTCCAAGAACTCAATATCGTGGTTGGTGAGGAATTGGAACTCCTCGCCATGCTCTTTGATGTGGAAGATAGCGAAACGTCTGGACGCCTCCTGCTCCGCAAGCTGCGCCGCCTGTTCCTCCCCGATCCTGTGGGCCACCTGCGCCCGAACATCAGAGGGGACCATTTCCTCGTAGGCTCTGTTCACCTGCTGCTGCAGATACTCCCTGACGGTCATGCCCCGCTGTTTGAGAGCGTCGCTCAGCGCCGCCTCCTCATACTCATGCAGCCAGAGATCCAGTTCCACAGACCCACTCATCGTTTCATTCCTCCCTCCATGCCGCTCATCCGCGGGCTGGTCATCTTCTGCCGCTCCAGCCAGAGTGGGTTGTAGTCTACGGTCACTTCCCGTTGGTCGGTATCGAAGGTGATTTTCGCTGCCACCGCCGGACACTGTGCAAAGGCACTTTCCATTGCTCGGATCAAACTCGGCCTGCGCCGGTCCAGGATTCTCCTTCCCGATGGCGCATCGACATCCACCCGCAAATCCGCCGTGAGGTTCTTCAGCGCATAGGCCGTGGTGGTGTCGTGCTGTCCTGCATACTCCACCGCGCGGTGGAGTGCATCGCCCGGAGAGAAGGAACCGAAGTACGTGGTGCAGAATTTCTCCTCCCTGCCATGATCTCGAATCGAGCAGACCGCCAGCGGGCTGAGTACTCCATTGTCAACCCTGCGCGCATTAAAAAATCCCATGAGCCATCCCTCATAGGCCATCTGCTGTACCTGATCTAACGGAACGCCGCCCTGTACGCAAATCGCGGCGGCCACCATTTCATCAGGCAGGATCATATTTTGTTCGTCGATCATCTTCGGGATACTCGCCAGGGTATCCTGCCCGAAATTTTTCGCAACGAACCGCAGGCTCGCCAGATATTCCTCATAGAAAACGACCTTGTACTCTGTCTCAGAGAAATAGATCTTATTCTCCTCCGCAAAGTCAATCAGCCTTTTCGCCAGCTGCGGATCAGGCGACGGAAGCACCGCATCAAGCTCCCGCCGAAATTCATATTGATCCATGGATACCTCCATTCTTGTCATTCACATACTGAAAAATTTGAAGCCAAATGCATTCTGCACATCCTTCTGGGTGAGTGTCTCAGGCTGTGCAAACTGCTGCTGGAAGTGGGCAAGGTCTTCCTGACTCAAAGAGCACAGGTTACCCTCCAGATCATGGTTTGCCAGGAAGAACGTTCCCGCGATCACGTCCTGGCCGACCCTTCGATTCGGCTCCAGCCCCAGCAGTTTCCCTTCCTCGTTACACACCAGGCATGCCCCCTGATAATCAACGATCTCAATGTGACCGCCCACCAGCTCCTGCATGGCTCTCAGTGTGTTGGGAATGGTGATCTGCTCAGGTGCCTTGCCAGGTTCTACCTTCAATACGGTGATCTCATTTTCATTCATGATGCTGTTCCGCTCCCGGTTCAATGGGAGCTTCCTCCTTTCTAGTCTGTTTTTGAGGACGCGGACGCCGGGGCCGGGAAGCTGGCGTGTTCTTCCGGTCCAGATATTCCCGCACTGCCTCCGGCACCTTCTCCTCATAGAGTTGCTGGAGCGACTCTGCCATCTTCTTTTTCACTGTAGTCCGCTCTTTTTCCAGGCAGTACTCCAGCGCCTCCAGTTTTTCCGCATCGAAAGACAGCTCGATACTGACCTTTTCCATATCTGCTCGTCAGCTCCTTTCCTCAGTCATAGCTGATATATGGGATCTCCAACCATGCAGTCCAGTTGCGTTGGCTGAGCTGCGTCTTGACGACACCGTACTTGGTACCCATAGCCTCAATGACCTGCCCATTGCCAATGTAGACGCCGATGTGTCCGCTGTGCCAGACAGCGAGACCCGGAACCTCCGGAATGGTGTCGATGCTGCCCTTCACCGTCGCATTGCGGTACATGGTATCCGCACCGATGTCCGGCATCCCGTTTGTCCCATATCGGATGGTGAGCGCATCCGCGTCCAGCCATCCATATCCTTTAATCAGGCCCACGCAGTCCGCAGTCCGGCCTCCCAACCAGTTGGAGCGAATGAACTCCTCATAGTTACCCACGCCCTCCGGATACTGTCGAAGCTTGGACTCGAAGAGCGACTCTGTCAGCGTCTGGCCGAAGGTCCCCCAGACATATCCCCAGCCGGATTCCCACGCATGGGTCACATAGACCACCAGATCCTCGGCATTCTTGGTGTTCGGGTCCACGAACTGTGAGACATCCAGCTCCGTCATCCTGGCCCCGCCATACTCGATCTCGCCGGTGTAATCTCCGTCGGCGCCGTAGGCGATCCGGTCGTAGATGGCTCTGGCATTGGCCTCCAGATCCTCCGTCACCGGATATCCGGCATCCGCGAGATTTTCATAGGCGGTATCCAGTCCCACAGCGATCGCCACGGTGTATGTTTCCTCTGTGTATATCGTCTCCCCGGTGTTCGGGTCCGAGCCGGAGGCCACTGTGCGGGTCCGCGTCTCATACCGAACAAAGCAATCCACGAATGCGCGGGCTTCTCCCGCAGACAGGTGGGGGTTCTCGCCGCCGAAACACAGAGAGAAAAAAGTGGCTTTCACCATGGCACCGTCCAGTGTGCCGGACTCCATCTGGCTGTTGACCTCTGCCACTGCGCTGTCCAGTGCAGCCAGGCAGTCCTGCATGGCATGCACCTGGGCGGTATACTCCGCACTCATGGTCGTGGGTACGGGGCCTCCGTTGAACACCAGATCCACCACAGCGTTGTTATGCTGTGTGGTCCCGGAGAGTAGGGACAGCAGAAATGCCACCACCAGGATCAGCGGAACAAAGATTGCGGCAACAGCGTATCCGATCCGTTTTCTGGTCTGTTCGTCACTCAGGAGCA
>UMKA01033989.1_pt1 | contig 11548 bp, 9 predicted proteins | sample 1966211 | NCBI WGS metagenome assembly UMKA01 (sample SAMEA4836165, study PRJEB28245) | human gut metagenome | biome: gut microbiome; material: fecal sample | place: Denmark | collected 2008
GGCGCGCCGAAATCGGGCTCGCCAAGGCTTAATTTGATGACGCTGGTACCTTGGGCGATCATCTTGTCTGCTTGTTCGCCGAATACCATGGCACGGAAGGGATTGGCCTCACGCGCTCGGCGGGACATGACTGGAGACGCGGCCGGAGATTGGGGCTGCTGCGCTGCTTCGTTTTCCATATTTCGGTTCTATCCGCCTCACGGGACAAGGTTTCTTCTTCTATAATCACTGTAGGTCGATTGAGTGCACCAACCCGCATTCAAGGAGGAATAATGAGTCGATTCAATGGCAAGCGCGCCGAGTTCGAGGCCAGCGGCGAAAAAATCAACGTCGCGATTCTGGGTGCGGGCCGCATAGCTCACACCATGGCCGACACCCTGACCCAGATGGCTGAAGATTCACTGTATTCCTCATGGATTCACCCGTATGCGGTAGCGGCCCGTGATATTACGCGCGCGCAGGCTTTTGCCGACCAATGGCATTTTGACAAGGCTTATGGATCGTATGAGGAGTTGGTGGCGGACCCGGATGTGGATCTGGTGTATATCGCCACCCCGCACAGTCTGCACGCCGAACAGGCGATCCTGTGTATGAAAGCCGGCAAGAACGTGCTGGTGGAGAAGTCGTTCACCGCGAACGCCGGGCAAGCACGTGAGGCGCTGGCCGTGGCCGAGGAAACCGGCATGCTGTGCACGGAGGCCATCTGGACGCGCTACATGCCCAGCCGCAAGCTCATCAACGAAGTTATCGAGTCCGGCGAGATCGGCGAGGTGAAAGCGGCGAGCGCCAACCTGTGCTATCCGGTGTCCGGCAAGGCACGTATGACCGATCCGACCTGTGCCGGTGGCGCGCTGCTCGATGTGGGCGTGTATCCGCTGAACTTCCTGGATATGGCGGTCGGCGCCGACCATGGCCGTACACTTGATCATTTCGATACGTCGATGGTGCCCGCCGAAACCGGTGTGGATGCGCAGAATTCCACCACGTTGTATTACAGCGACGGCACGATGGCCGTGTCCACCAGTTCGATGCTGGTTTCCTCCGACCGCGGCGGCTATGTGTGGGGCACCGAGGGTTATCTGGTGGTCACCAATATCAACAATCCCGAGTCCATCGACATCTATGACAACACCCACAAGCCCGTGCGCAGCATTGCGGTGCCGCCGCAGTTGACCGGTTATGAGTATGAGGTGGCCGATGCGGCCAACGCGCTGCTGGACGGCAAGATCGAATGCGAGGCGATGCCGCACGCCGACACCATCCGCATCATGGAGCTGATGGATGCGATTCGTGACCGTTGGGGCCTGAAGTTCCCGTTTGAATCCTGATTTCAGCTCCCCTCCAGAGGGGAGCTGAAATTATTCCGCTGAATCTGCATCTCCTTCAACAATCTGCTCATACAGCCGTGCGAGGCGTTCGTCGCGCACGGCTTTCGTTAATTCGCACTCCCATACGGTAATTACACGCCAGCCAGCGGCCTCCAGTTCGGCTCGCTGCGCGATGTCTCGATTGTGATTGCGCAGTAGTTTCGCCTGCCAGAATTCCACGTTCGATTTCGGCATCGAATGTTTGGAACATCCTTCATGCATGTGCCAGAAACAGCCGTTGACAAACACGATGGCGTGGTATTTCGGCAGTACTACATCCGGGTGTCCGGGGTAACGCTTGTCGTTCTTGCGGAATCGCAACCCCTTGCGAAACAGGTAGCTGCGTACCAGTACCTCAATTTTGGTGTCTTTGCCACGAATATGCGACATCGTGTACGAACGGGTACCCCGCTCATACTTCTCCACTGGCTGTTTCTTGCGATTCACGCACTCCAGACTACCGTGACGTTGCGGCGAGAATGAGACCCTGAACGAACGATCACCCATCTTGTCCGTCCGCGTCTCTTATCGCGGGCAATGATCATCCGTCGGTCGAGACTGCCCGATTAGACTGAGTTCAATGGATGACATGACGATTCGTAGGGCCACGGCGGCCGATATTCCCCAAATCGACGAACTGCTGCGGCAGGTGCTCGAAGTGCATCATGCCGGCCGACCGGATCTGTTCAAAGGCGGTGTCAAGAAATACACGGACGAGGAATTGAAGGCGATTCTGGCCAACGATCAGACCCCTGTGTTCGTGGCGGTTGCGCCATCTGCCAATGACGGCACTGACGCCGAACATAACGCCGACTCCCCCGCCACCGACCAAGTGCTTGGCTACGCATTCTGCGTGTTCCAGCAGCACCTCAACAGCAATTATCCTGACCGATATCAAAACCCTGTACATCGATGATCTATGCGTTGACGAGCGGTCCCGCGGCCACCATGTAGGCTCCACCTTGTATCGCTACGTGCTCGACTTCGCCCGTCAATCCGGCTGCCACAACGTAACGCTCAACGTCTGGGCCTGCAACCCCAAAGCCCAAGCCTTCTACGAACGCATGGGACTCACTCCATATCACATCGGCATGGAGCAGGTGCTGTAGCGCCGCCGTTTCAGCAGCACGATGATGGCGATGATCGCAGCGAGGCTGCATAGGGCCACGCCATATACAAAGCCCGGAGTTCCGAAATTCATGAGGCAGATTGTGATGTTACCGGTAGTGGTTACCGAAAACACGACGATAAGCGCGACGATACGAATCATATCCAGCAGTCCAGCTGCTTGAGCCAACAGATGCTCCGGTACCACCAGTTTGGCCGCCGTGCACAGCAAAGTCGCCTGAACGGCGAGCAGAATCGCCCATTCCCAGAACATGGACGGTTCTTTAAGCAACGTGGTCTCCGGAAACATAGACACCACCTCATTGATAGACCACGGCGCCACAACAATCTCCACATATGCGAGCCCAATGCAACACACGACAAGCACCACGGCAATGGCATAGCGCCAAGCGACGTCTGTTTTGCGAGATTTACGAGAAATGAATGCGATACCAGCGTTCATGGCTATGCTCCTTAATCCAATATCAATATCAATGGATGAACCTGCACTGCACCGTATGCCACCATCATAATATATCGAATATCGATATAAAAATATCGAAAAACACTTTCACCATTCACCTACACATCCGCAAACCCATGAATACACATGTTCTTAATCGGGATGGGGAGTGCACAAAGAAGCTCTGTCATCCCAGCAGATTGAGGAGATCGTCCTTGGTGAGGGTGGCGATGGAGGCGGGGGCTTCGGTGAGGGCGCTGGCGCCGGTGCCGGCTTCATCGGCAAGCAAGGAAGCGTCGGTGAACTGGCGGGCGAGCTCGCTCTTAGTATGCTGAAGCTCCAAGATACGTTCTTCGATGGTGTCCTTGGCCACCACCTGATACACGTTGACGTCTTCGGTCTGGCCGATACGATGTGCTCGGTCGGTGGCCTGATCCTGTGCGGCGGCGTTCCACCATGGGTCGGCGTGGATGACCACGCTGGCACCGGTCAGGTTCAGTCCGGTGTTGCCGGCCTTCAGGGAAATCAGGAAGGCAGGCGTATCGTCCGCATTGAACTGGTCGACGAGTTCGAGACGCTTCTTCTTGGGCGTGGAGCCGGTGATGGTGTAGTAGCGCAGGCCTTGCGCGTCGAAACGTTCGGCGATCAGATCAAGGAAGCTGGTGAACTGGGAGAAGATCAGCGCCTTCTTGCCTTCGTTCACACAGGTTTCCACCAGTTCGGTGATGGCGGCAAGCTTGGCCGATTGATCCTTGGCATCGGCGTACAGCAGCCTCGGATCGCAGCAGATCTGGCGCAACTTGGTCAACTCGGCGAGGATGCGAATCTTCGACGTGTTGAAATCGGCTTCTTCGCTGTGTTCGAGCTGCATTCTGAGCCGCTGCTCGTGAGCCGCATACAGTTTGCGCTGTTCGCCGGCAAGCCGCACGGTCAGCGTGGTCTCTAGCTTGTCCGGCAAATCGGTCAACACCTGGGACTTCAGCCTGCGCTTGATGAACACGCCCACCAACGACTGCAATTGGCGAGATACCCGAGCGGCCTCAGGATTGACTTGTGCGGCGGCCCGACCTTCAGCCGTGCTGCCATCCGCGGCCCGGGCATTGGAGATGGGCAACTCATAACGCTCATGGAATCGCTTATATGAGCCGAGCAGCCCCGGCATCAGGAAGTCGAAAATGCTCCATAGTTCGGAGAGTCGGTTTTCGATCGGCGTGCCAGTCAAGGCGAAACGATGGTCGGCGGCCACGGCCTTGACCGCTTTGGCTATTTTCGTGGTGTGATTCTTGATGTACTGGGCTTCATCCAATGCCATGACATTGAAACGTTGCTCATTGGCGGTGTAATCATCGACATCTCGGCGCAGCAGGTCGTATGAGGTGATGAGCACGGTGGGTTCATCCGCCCGGAACGCACGGCCGATGGCGGTACGGCGCTCGGCTTTGGTACCGGCCACCACCACGGCATTGAAGCTCGGGGCGAACTTGGTGAATTCGGCACCCCAGTTGTACACCAAGGACGCCGGGCACACGATCAGCGATGGGCCAAGGCTGCCGTCGCCCATCTCGCCGGTATTCCGCTGATATCGAGACAGGAGCAACGCGATAAGCTGCACGGATTTACCCAAGCCCATCTCATCGGCCAGAATGCCGCCAAAACCCTTGTCGCACAACGTGTTCAGCCATTGAAAGCCTTCGACCTGATAAGGGCGCAGAATATGCTTGAGACTATCCGGCACTTCATACGACTTAGGGTCGATGATCTTGAGATCGTCGATGTATTCGGTGAACGAAGCGTCCTTGACTACATCGGAGCCGTCATCCGGCAGCTCACCATCCAGTAGGAATGCTCGACCGCCCGGCAACTCGATCAGTCCGGAGTTGAGCTGCTGCTCGCTCAGATCGAGGTCGCTGGCCAATCGGTCCAACGTGCTGAGATTCGCGCCGCTGAGTTTGACAAGCGTGCCGTCCTTCAACTGATGGAATCGTTGACGCCGACGGTACGAAGATAGCAAGGCACCCACTTCGTCCGGCGGCACTTCATCAGCGAGGGGTGATATCTCCACCAAGTTGCCTTTGATGGACAATCCGACTTTGACGCTTGGTGGCTTGGGCGCGATCAGCCGGTCAAAAGCCGGTGTGGTGAAGACCTCCCCCACTTCCTTTAGTGCCGGCAATCCCTCGTCAAAGAGACGAACGATCTGCGTGGTGTCATCGCGATCGATAGTGGCCGCATCAGACACGAATTTTTTGGTGGCCTTTCGCGCGGCCGGCGTTCGGAACCCATTCACCGTCTGATGAGTGGCGGCCGCAACGCGCTTGCGCTGGTCAGGCATGGTAAAGAATTCACGCACTACATCAATCGCAAGATGCTCAGCGTCGAAATCACGCCCAATCACGCCCCGAGACAAGGGGATGGAACGCTCGCCCTCAGCATGCACCGTCGGGCCATCGGGTAGCAACGGGACAATGGCATCGCCGTAGCGTGCCTTGACCTCGCATTGCACACCATGCTCATCACGATCCAGATAAAACTGGAGGCTGCATTCCGTAGGACTTAATTCAGCCAGCTCGCGAGGAATCTCACTGGCCTCCAACAGTCCGGCACCAACCAGCTGAGGCAATAGCGTGCGTGCGAATAGGGCGATGTCATCGCCGGCAATGACCTGTCCCTCGCCATCGGGTTCAAACAGGTCTCCCAATAGTCCTCGCAACGGAATCAATCGTTTCGGGCAACGGACGAATCGGCATCCTGCTGCGCTTTTACGCTGAGAGCCCGCCATCATGGCGGATACCGCACCGGCCGGATTAGTGGAGGCGAGCAACAGCCATACATTCTTGCCGCCGTCAATCACGGTTTCCACCGCTGGCACTCCGGTAAGCAGGTATCCGGCATCCGGACCATACGTATTGAAATCACGCCGCGCAATGCGCATGAGAAAATCTGGCTCGCCACCATCAACTGGCACCGATGCAGGCTGCCCGGAGAACCATGTGTTCAGCACGAGCTGTACGCCTCTGCCCTCACGTACGGACAGCAACCGGGCCACTTCCGGTGCTGAAAGCGTCAGATGACGGTCGATGGCGATATGCCCGTAATACCTGTCCTGCTGCTCGGCCGCACGACGCACGGCCATCGCATCATCAAGGACGTCCAGCAGGGGGCGCGAATCATCATCAAGCATATCCGGCGTATGAGTAAAGGCAAGCTTCTGCCCATAATCCGCATAGTCGCCGTTCGCCATGGCAAGCACAAATTGCGGAATCGATTTCAGCACATAGCTGGACCCATTGGAAGCCGAGCCGATCTTGAACTCCACGCTCCACACGCCGTCGATGAAACTCAATATCGGGACAAGCTGCACCTGTCCCAAGCCCACAGTCTCGCTGTCACCCTGATACCCGCCGCCTCGGGTGCCGGCACGAGAGCCGTATCCGCTTTTTGTACGCCGAGCATTTGCACCGTTTTTCCCTTGCGTGGCATCAAACCGACGCATAACCGCATTGCGACGACGAATTTTGGCTTGAGCGTCTTGCCTATCGGCGTGCTCCATATAGTCAATCAGCGTCCGAGACGGTCGTGCGGCCCCGGCACGGTAGCCTTCAAAACGCTGCGGATCATCGCAGAATATGAAGGCGAGCGCAATCATGTGCTTGCACATGCCATAGCCACGGCCGTAAGCCGGGCATGAGCACTTGCCGCCGACGGCTTCTCCCGTATCGAGGTCGAATTGCACGCTGGTGCGATACCTACTTGATGGGCTGGTGGTGCCACGTAGAATACCGTCAAGTTCGGCATACCCGGTTCGATGATTTTCGCTGTATACCGGATTGATAACCATGGTGGCCGCTTTGCGCGCAATGCTACGGGCACGAGCGAGCACGGCATTCGACGATGACGATTCCACATCGTTGCGTAACGCAAGGATAGGGACGGCATGGGCTTCGGCACGCTTCGCAGACCCGGCGAAATGGCCTTCGTCCTCATCGTCGAACCATACGGAACGTCCTTGCCTGAAACGATAGGGCATCACCGCATCGGCGGCGGACAAACTGTCCGTTCCGCCAAACGTTACGTCTCTGCTGCCGGCCGCGCCTGAGCTACCAAGTATTCCACCCGTCTCACCAGAAATGCCGCCTACTCCGCCGTTTTTACCGGCATAGATGCCCCTGCCCCCATTAGTGTCATCAGTGTCATCTATGTCATACCGACCGTCGTCGTAATCGGCATCTTCGTCGTCTCCCCTTTTCCAAGGATTGCGACGACGCAACGCATGGCCCCAGGAAACGCCGGAATCATCATCCCCATAAGGCAGGAGGCCATCGTCATCCGCATTCTCGGGAACATGGCCAAACACACCATACCCTTTGCTCATGGGCGAGCCTCCTTTCCAGCGAATGTATTTCAACCCAACGTTTCCATCCTAGACGAAGCGCGCGGTAGCCTTAATGTATGGATGCAGACAAGCCGGCGCAACGCAAATCCTATGCAGGGAACACCACCCTCGAAATCTTCGAGGTGCTGTGGCGTCACAGTTACTTTGGGCATGGCCTGACCGTGCGGCAAATACTCGATGAGCTTGCCCGTAAACACCAGCTGGAAGATCCAAGCGAGCTGCCGACCGAGAAGACCATACGAAACCAGCTCAAAAAGCTGACCTCCACGGAATTTCTCGGCAGACATATCGGGCATCTCACCGAAAGCGACCTTGCCGGCATCGAATGCAAGAATCCACAACCCGGCTGGTATCTTGATGCATTCCTGTCCACTGCCGAAATGCGACTGCTACTAGACAGTCTTACCCTATCTCGCATCAGCCTCGACACCATGGACGACCTCATCGGTAAAATCCGCGAGCTCGCAGGCGCCGCCGGGCAGGCAGTAGGCTACCTGGACCATGTGGCCACCTACACGCATATCAACGGTGAGTTCCTATCCACTATCGACCAGCTGAATCAAGCCATCGAAGAAGGCCACGGCGTAACCTTCCAATACCGTGATTACGGACCGGATGGCACCTTGATACCGCATAAAAGCCGTACGGGTGCAGGCCGAATTACCTACACCGCCGACCCTTACCAGATGGTGTACAAGAACGGACGCTATTACCTCATCTGCCACCTGCATGGCGAAGACAACCTCCGCATTTTCGTGGTCAACCGAATCGCCAACGTCAGCGCCAAAGGCAGGAACGGCACAGTGCCACTGGAAAAACCAGCACCAGCTGATTTTGACGCAGTGAACTTCATGCGCCACCGTCCATACCCCGTAGCCGATGCCCCGATTCGCATCCGCATGGCCGTACGAGACGAATCCATGCTCAACAACGTGTTCGAATGGTTCGACGACCCTCAAATCAAACATTCACCGGACGGCACACAGTTCGAAGTCATCGTCGATGCTCCCGAACGCGCTGTGTTCTGGTGGGCATTGCAGTATTCCTGGGATGGCCGCGTAGTGATTCTTGAGCCCGATTCGCTCAAGCGCAAACTCTATGATGCCGGGCGTCGCATGGCCACAGCCTATGCTCCCGAATGATGCAACATCACATCGCACACCTCCTTGTCGAGTTGTTCACCAGCGAATTTCACCGGAGAACCTATCATCCCATCGCCAATCACACTCGGTAATTTTTTACCGGGAAATACGATTTCAAGCCATTTCGCGGGCATCGTCCCTCACCTAGGCGCACATAAGGCTAAGGTGGGAATCATTAATCGCATCGCGCGTCCACAAGCGTGCACTAGCGCGTACAACAATAAGGAGCAACTATGAGCGAAGAGCGTACCGCATGGGGCTGGGGTCTGGCCAGCGTAGACGCCGCCGGCACCACCCTGGACGTCTGGTACCCCGAACTGAATCTCGGTGAGGCACCGGCCGAGTCCGATCGCCCGAACCACAATTTCGGTACTTTGGCTCACGATGAGGCCGACGCCCGTGGCATTCGCCGCGTGCCGGTATTCGTCGTCAGCCAGTTGGACGAGCCGATCAGTAATGCCGCGGACGCTTACCTGAAGCTCCATTTGATGAGCATGCGCATGGCCAAGCCGAACACGCTGAACCTCGACGGCATCTTCGCCCAGCTCGCCAATGTGGTGTGGACCAACTACGGCCCCTTCGCCGTTGAAGACTTCACGCTGCGCAAGGCCGACGTCGAACGCGCCTCCACCGAAGCCGCTCTCGCTTTCGCCTCCCAGGCCGGACTGCCTGCCGCAGCTCCTGCCGCCACTGTCAACGTGTTCGGTGTGGATAAGTTCCCGCGCATGATCGATTACGTAGTGCCCACCGGCGTGCGCCTCGGCGACGCCGACCGCGTGCGCCTCGGCGCTTACTTGTCTTCCGGCACCACCGTGATGCACGCCGGATTCGTGAACTTCAATGCCGGCACGCTCGGCGTCTCCATGGTCGAAGGCCGTGTTTCGCAAGGCGTGGTCGTGGGTGACGGTTCCGACATCGGCGGCGGTGCCTCCATCATGGGCACCTTGTCCGGTGGCGGCAAGCTGCGCAATTCCATCGGCGAGCACTCGCTGCTCGGCGCCAACGCCGGTATCGGCATCTCTCTGGGCGATAACTGCACCGTCGAAGCCGGTCTGTACATCACCGCCGGCACTAAGATCACCATCTGGGACAAGGCCAAGGCCGCCGCTGGCGAACCGCTGGAAGTGGTCAAGGGTGCTGAGCTCTCCGGCAAAGACAACATTCTGTTTATCCGCAACTCGGTGAACGGCCGCATCGAAGCCCGCTACCGCAAGGTGGGAATTGAGCTCAACGCCAAGCTGCACAAGAACTGAAATTGAAATAATGGAGCGTTATCTTCGTTGCCCCTCGGTCGACGTACCTTCGTACGCCTTCCCTCGGTGCGCCTCGATACCGCACACATTATTTCAATTTCAGAACTAGCCCTGCTAGTTCTTATGCAGCCGTCGCAGCATAGCTGGTTTGCGCTGTACATATAGAAAGCGCCTCACTGGAATCTCCAGCGAAGCGCTTTCTCAAACCAACAATCACCGCTCGTCCATCGGCACGAAATCGCGCTCGACCGGACCGGTGTAGACCTGGCGTGGGCGGCCGATCTTGGTATTCGGGTCGGCCAACATCTCACGGTACTGCGCAATCCAACCGGGAATGCGGCCCAGCGCGAACAGCGTGGTGAACATGGCCGGATCGAAGCCGATCGCCCGATAAATCAAGCCCGTGTAGAAGTCGACGTTCGGATACAGGTTGCGCGATACGAAATATTCGTCATTCAGCGCAATATCTTCAAGCTCGGTGGCCACGGCGAACAGCGCGCGCTCGTCAGACGGCAGCTTCTGCGTATCTTCGCGCTCCATGATCTTTTCCAGATACTTCCTGGCAATCGCCGCGCGCGGATCATACGACTTGTATACACGGTGGCCAAGGCCGGAAATCTTCTGGCCATTCTCCTTGGCATCACGCACGAACTCGGCCACAGACTTGCCGGAATCACGAATCGCCTTCAATTGGCGCAGTACGGCCTCATTCGCACCACCATGCAACGGACCAGACAGCGCATTGACGCCAGCGGCCACCGCCGAATACAGGTTGGCGTGGGCGGAACCGGCGATACGCACCACCGAGGTCGAGCAGTTCTGCTCATGGTCGGCATGAATAATCAACAAACGACCCAAAGCATGCACATACAGCGGGTCGGATTCAAACGGCTCGTACGGCACAGCGAAGCACATGCGCAGGAAGTCGTCCACATAGCCGCGCGCGTAATCGGGGTACAGCATCGGCTCATCGCGACGACGGCGGAAGATGTACGACACAATCGTACGGGCCTTGGCCATGATGATCTTGGCGGCCTCATCAAGCTGGTCGTTGTCAGAAATATCGGTGGTGTCCGGGTAGAACGTGGCCAGCGCATTGATGGCGGAGGCAAGCACGCTCATCGGGTGAGCGGAGCGCGGGAACGAACCCATGAAGGTACGGAAGTCTTCGCCAACCATCGTCTTGTGATTGATGTCCGCACAGAACTGCTCATACTCAGCCCTGCTCGGCAGCTCGCCGTGGCGCAGCAGCCACGCCACCTCCAGAAAATCGGAGTTCTCGCACAGTTGCTCGATGGGGTAACCGCAGTAGCGCAAAATCGAATGCTTGCCGTCGATGTAGGTGATTTTCGATTCGCACTGCGCGGTGGTGAGGAATCCGGGATCAAGCGTTACCCAGCCATCGTTGCGCAGTTTGGAAACGACGATGCCATCCGGCCCTGCACTAGCCTTAACCACGGGCAGGTTGAACTTGTTCGAATCGACATCAAGTTGTGCCGTTGCCATTCGCGCACCTTCCTCTTCATGAACCACTTACCCCAAACATTAACGTTCACGCGTTCGCGAACACTAGTGTTCGGTACTCTATGTCTTCTGTGTTACCGCTGGCGAATGCCGGTCGATACACGAAAGCCGAAGTGCGCTCATGCTATCAAAGCAAACGCACTTCGGCTTGTTACGTCTCGAATTCGCGGGAAAACCGCGAACAGACGGACGGCTAATGAGACGCTGATCGCCCATCACAGGCCAATCAGGCACCTACCATACGCCAAACGCCGATCAGAGGTTGGTGCGATCGGTGAAAACGATCGGGCCGTTCTCGG
>UMKA01036342.1_pt1 | contig 11471 bp, 6 predicted proteins | sample 1966211 | NCBI WGS metagenome assembly UMKA01 (sample SAMEA4836165, study PRJEB28245) | human gut metagenome | biome: gut microbiome; material: fecal sample | place: Denmark | collected 2008
TTAATCTGACGGAAGAGGCAGCGTTTAATTTGCCGAATAACATCCAACTATGTCTCTCGAACTTATTCGGAACAACTCATCTTCTTCATCATTTTTACTAAACTTCATTTCTATCATATATTCCCTCAACTCCTATAAGCAATGGTAATTTGGGCATCTTATATTTTAACAAAGCATAAGCAATTCCAGATAAACCAGTCATAAAACCTGGATTGTATAATTCTGTGGGTAATATATTTTCCTCATTAAGGGATTCCAAAATCTGTTCAAATCGAGAATCACAAATGCTTCTTACCTGCTTATCATCAAAAATTTCTGCATATCTTTTTAAAATCAACAAATTTCCCATGTTTCCATGGCATAGGCAGAAACCTGCATGTACACCGTCTTCAATTAATTTATTTTTAGCAAGGCTTATATCTTTAATAGCTTGCTGAAGCAATGCAGTTTCTCCTAAATTCTTGATGGCATTATATAAGGTTAATCTGGATAACAGAATACCCGCAGCTCCATGGCACCACGCTATTGGTTGACTCTTATGCTGATCAACCTCTGAAAACTTTCTTAAATCAATCCAATTATTATCCTTTTCTGAGTATAAAGAATTTTCATATTCTACTAAACTTGAAAGGACATCTAAATATTTTGTTTGTGGATATACCTCATATAATCTTGAAAATAGTTCTATAAAACCACTGTTTCCATGTGCAAATCCCGCCAATACTTCAGGAACCACCTCTGATTTCCAACCGACTTTCCCTTTATCAGTAACCATATCCTCAATTAATTGTTCTGCTATTTGTATAGCTTTTTGTAGATAAGTAGGCGTTCCTGTTTTTTTATACATATTAATTAGAACCAACACTATCCCGGAATTCCCCGAAATCAAATCGAACAGACAATCTTCTGAGATAATTGTTTCCATGCAGCTTAGCCATTTGTCAAAATATAACTTATACTTAGAATCATCATATATTTCATATAAAATATTTAATGCATATAGAATCGAACCCTCACCACAAAAAACTCCTGTGTTAAATTCTGCAATACTCTTTTTTCCGTCACTTATAGTATCTATATACCGCAATATACGATTATCTAACACATCACAAATTTCATGATATTTCTTATCTTGATATATCCTTTCGTACAAATGAAATACCAAATTAATCCCAACCGTGCCATCATATAATGTATTCGGTAGTGCCTGGATCATCCACTGATTTTCTTTTATTCCAAATAACTTTACACCAATCCAGTTAACATCTGTCCCATCTTCACTATAAATCGCATTTGTTCCTATTTTACATAGCAACTCTTTTGCCAATTCTTCTGCCGTTTTGAATATATTATTAGAAAGAGCCGGTTTTAACCTTTCATTCTTTATTTTCCTTGTTCCTGCATTCTCCATATTAAAAGTAATTTTTATATATTGAATCTGCTGTTCCAAATTTTTATAGGACAAGTACTGTATATTTTCCTCAATTTGCTGCAAAGCAGTCTTACTAAAGAAATTCTTTACTTCTCTACCATCCCAAGTATAAATGCTTTTTTTATTCCCACGAAAATAAAAATATGGTATATCACCGCTTAGTAGATCTTCAATCTCATGTTCAATAAGTAATTTACTATTTTCATTTTGTAAATTTCCGTTTATCAGAGAATAGAAAAATAAATTTCGTGCACCTCCATCCATCAATAATTCAGGATGATATGAACTACTCAACACAATTACATACTGCTGTGTATTTCTAATCAAATACCTTACCTCTAACTCACTATATTGTTGTATGATTTTCAATAGCGTTTCTGTATGTTCCATTGCTCCCAAGTATGCACTCTTAAACCCTTGGATAATTTTATCCGCAAATTCAGAAGGTTGGATAAACTTTCCTTTCAGCATTGCTAAATTATGATTTCTTTTCGATACTGGATAATCATAGACAACTCTCATATTTACAGATTTCGGATTAATAATAAATGGAATTTTTATCGGAAATTTTTGTCCCTCTTCTCCACTAATAGCACTCATATTAATTCCTGCATCTCCAGCATTATTCCAAGAATAAAAAGGCAGTATTCCAGAATATAACACCGATTTTCTTAAAAGATTAGAGACTTTCTCTGTTGCACTTTTTCCATTATCACCTTCTATATTTCCTATAAATGTCTCTGCGTCAATAATTACCGGATATTCATTACATGCAATGAGATTTTCAAAATGAATATCTCCCCCTTCTAAAAGATAGTTTATAAACAAGATAACTCCTATTCTTTGATAATATCTTGAAAGTTCTTCTGTGGACTCACAATCTTTTTGTGTTACAATCTCACACCAGCCATATTTTCCTTTATCAAGAATACAGTACTCATAACTTCCCAAATTACATATTTTATAGAAATAATTGGTTATTTCTTGTAGCTTAATCTCGTTTTGCAAACATCGTGGTTTATACAAAATCTTTTCTCCCGATACAAATTCCACACAAAATACTCTTCTGCCGTTTTTATGAGAATCAGAAAAATCTGTCGATAGATGCTCTACAATAAAAGCGCTTTCAACAATATTAAATTCTCTCATTATTTCATTTGCGTCTGTATCAATTCGTTCTATTACTTCTTTGTAAATATCTATTGTATTTTGTATGATTTCATTTATCCTTCTTTCCAATACTGGGTAAAGTGAAAAAAAATCATTCAAATATTGTTTATCTTTTAGAAAATGGTCAATGTAATACTGGTATTGTTCAAATTCATTTCCCTCTAACAATCCTTCTTGACCACATATATACATTTCATAAATCAAAGTTCTTATACAGAGATTATTAAGTAAATTAAATAAGGATTTTTGAAAATCAACTAAAATTGATTCTTTAATATATCTTTTTTGAGTTACCGTTTCCCTAAGCTGTTTATTAGCTACTTGCACAAAAGGATCATAAAACGCTCCAAAAATCATTTCATCACACTCATGCCTACACGTCTCTCTTTTTGAGGACATTTCCACAAAATTCTGGTGCTGACACTTCTCATGACTGCTAAAGGAACAATTGTTTAGAAAACCAAAAAAATACTCAAGGTGGTTTTTCTTTACATACTGTAAACCTTCCTCCTTCAGTATTTTTTTCCAATACTCCAAAGATTCCATATTTATTTCAGACGGGTTAACATTATATACACGTTCAGATAAATAACTAGATTTTTTCATTATATTTTCCTTCCTATAAATTTTGACCCTAGTTCTAAAATCAACTTTAATTAGTTAGCAACAAGCGAGTGTAAAAATACTTCCGCATTCAACAGAAATTGTGCAAACCACACCTGATGAACCTAAACTGTCAACTTTGTTACTTGTCAAATCTGCTGCTTCTAATTCTGTCAAAAGATTTCCAGCCGGATTGTTATATTTCATATTTGTTCTGTCAAATTTTCTCATAATATCTACCATCCTTTCTTTAGAACTAGGGTCTTTCGATACCTAAGTATCTTGATTTCATTATAGTCCTTCTCAAAAATTAGTCTTTATTTTTTGTATAAATTGACATTTTTTCTTCCTAATTGGTTTTCTACATTCCTTATTTTTTCCTAAGTATGTCTCAACTTGGCACACTTCTGCGATTGAAGGGTAATTTTACCCATGTTACAATAGGTATTGCTTATAGTATTCCTATTTTTTCCAGCACCTTAATCGGTGCTTTTTTTGTACCTGTAAACCTTTCGCTGAAAGCAGCCAATACTTACACAGTACGTACAGTGTACTTCCCCTAAAATAGAACGTATTCTGTACGTACAGCGTAGGTAAAACTTCCTATTATAATATGAAGGGAAATAACCATGAAAACAAGAAATGAAATCTATCAAGGGGAAGGGGCTCAACTGCTCCGGTTCATCACAACTTACCACACACTGCAGTATGAACAGGTTTTGAGGCTCTTTCCCAAAAACAGAGATTCTATCAAATCTCTGATTACCAGTCTGGTAAAACAAAAACGAATTGTCCCTGATAAAGAAAATGGTATTCTCTGCGACAGTCAAGAGTCTGCAAACACCCCTGATTATGGCATGATTGCCTCTTTCTGGGTGCTTTTGGACTTCAAAAAAGCCATTGTATACCATACTGACGGTGAATTTCCGATAAAACTGAACTTTTTCTCTAAAGATGAGTGGTATGAAGTCCTCTATGTTCCCCAGGAACAGGAATATCTTATCAACCATGTTATGGAAAGCCAGCCAAAGAACGATGCGAAACGTCTGGTTGTATTGGAAAAAGAAGAACAGGCTGCAAAACTTCACATTAAAGGTGTAATTGCCTTCTGCCTTGTGGATTCTACTACCGGATCTGTCAGCTATTATGCAAAGAAATGAGGTATGTATGAACACCAAAACTGTTTTTAACCGTTTACAGAGCATTGATGATGAAGTCCAGAAACTTCACAACACTATTTTTGCATTGAAAACAACAGATATTCAAGCGTATGCAGATAAATACGAAGAGCTGAGTATCAGTGCTGCCCTACGCTCTGAAAGGATCGCCTGTCAGCTCAGAAATCTGGTATATACCACAACTGATACTAGAAAGGCAGACTATCTGAAACAAGCCGCTGCTGTGCAGGGAATCAAAATTTTTTTTTCAAATAGTGTTCTTTCCATTACCATGCCAGGGTTGCTGCCCAAACGTAAATTGCGAACCAACACCGCTTTTCTACATGAGCCATTAAACCTTGCCTTGCAGACTTATGTAACAGAACACTCCATTCCATTATATAAGAGATGTGTTGTCTGTTTCAGTCAAATTTATGACCAGAACCTTTCTTTACAGCGAATACGTGATTACGATAATTTGGAGTTTAAACAGATTTTAGATACTATCGCTTCCTATGTTCTGGTTGATGATACGGGACTCTTATGCGACTCCTATCACACTACAGAACTGGGTAATTACGACCACACCGTTATCTTTGTAATGGAACCGGAAAGCTTTCCTGGCTGGCTGAAAAATAGAAAATCGTCTATCAAAACCATATCGGAAATTTCCTGACATTTTTCTTTCTTTTTCCGATATAGGTAATTTTTCTGCAAAGAAGCCATATTCTTTGCATTTTTTATGCTTAATACCGCCCTTACTTTACCCAAGTATAGGCTGTCATAGGTAAAAATCGAACTGAGGTGATGCTTATTTGATAAAACCTGATTCTATAAAATATCAGCTTTTGGAAATGGTTGGACTATGTGGGGAATTCCCTTCCGGACAGCTTAACAGATTGATTGAGAGTGATTCCTATGCAGAGAAGGTGGTTACAGATTTAAAGCAGAGTAAGCTTATAAGAACACACTATAAAGATGGCCTACGAGGTTATCGCCTTACCAAACGGGCAAAAGAACTGCTGCTTTCGCAAAATTCCTGTCGTTTCCAAAACTATTTAACCGGAAATGCAGAAACCAACCTCATACGTAGCGAATTACCAAGACGGCTGCGACTTCATCAAAAAGCAGAAACCTATTTGACGCTTTCTCATGCCGGAATCCCATTCTTTCCAGATGAAAAGCCCCTGCTTTTCTCTGAATCCGGCGAAGCGGCTACATTTCCTGTTCGAAGCCTTCCTTTGTTTTACTCTTCCAGGGAAATAAAAAATCTCGGAGCAGCCACTACAAAAATCAAAAATTCCCGTTGTATAGGAATCCTGATGGCTCCTCACTGTGTCTATGCTGTTTATAATACCGGAAATACACTTCTAAAATGGGAATACAAAACGGAAGTCCGGCTCAATGCTTTTTTGCAGCACTATCTTCAAGGACTTCCTTACCATGGCCCGCCTACCGTTTATGCCATCATGACTGGCAGTGATATGGATATGGCTTTCCGTCTCCTTACCAGTACCGGGGGATACAAAAAAACACTGTTCATGCTGGATACTGCGTATGAACACTTCTATTTCCTGCCCAATAACAGCTACGGAGAATACCTGCTCCGTTTATTGGTACAACCCCAGCGTATGATGCAGCTCAATCAGCTACTACTGTCCGACTGTTTTCCCCAGCATGAGGATCTGCCAATTGAACATGATGGAATAGACAGCCAGGAAAAGCCTATTTTGCTTGCGTATGATTTTGACATGCAGCGTATCAACCGCTTCAATACTGGATTAAATGTATATGGGCTATCCGGGAACCTGATTTGCTTTGACTTTCAGCTTCCCTGCCTGAAAAAATACCTGACTGCAGATATACACTTCTCCAGCATTGATTTTCAAAAGTTTAAAAGGAGGTTTTTCAATGAACCGTAAATGGTGGAAGTTCCTGTTTTTGCTTCCCATAAGCGTCTGCACTCTGTATGCCGGAGGATACGCAGCACAATTTATTAAAAACTATCAGGAATGGACTTCTGCCGGCAACTTTGCCGGCAACGGAACCTATCCGCAAGCAGCTTCTTTACACCCATTGGTCTGCCTTCATACTGCCCTTACCGATCTCCCATACAATTTGTATGGGATTTTTCTTTGCCTGATTTTCTTTGGGCTTCTTACTTTTTTACTTATGCGTATGGGATACGACAGAAACGGGGAGATTAGTGACCATGACCGGAACTTAAATTACTCTACAAAAGGAACCTACGGTACATCCGGATTCATGACTCCAGATGAAATGATGAAAGTTTTGGAACTGACCGGAGATGTAAAGAAAAATAAAGGAACCATTTTAGGAAAATTGAATGGCAAAGCCGTATGTCTTCCATATCAAACACGAATGAATAAAAATATCGCCGTGTATGGTGCCAGCGGTTCCATGAAATCCAGGGCATTTGCCAGGAATATGATTTTCCAGTGTGTCGCCAGAGGGCAGGAAGGCAACAACGCTTCCGGGGAAAGTTTAATCATTACCGATCCCAAAAGCGAACTCTATGAAAGCATGTCTGCTTATTTGGAAAACGAAGGCTATGTAGTAAAAGCATTTAATCTGGTCAATCCGGAAAACTCGGATAGTTGGAATTGTCTGGGTGAAATCAATGGACAGGAAACGATGGCTCAGGTATTTGCAGATGTCATTATCCAGAATACAGGTTCCGGAAAAGGAGATCATTTCTGGGATAATGCGGAGATGAACCTGCTAAAAGCCCTGGTTCTCTATGTGGATCAGGGATTTCCGCCGGAAGCCAGAAATATCGGACAGGTTTATAAGCTGCTGACCATGAGTTCCGAAAAGGAGCTGAACAGTCTTTTTGATCTGCTCCCAGTGTCCCATCCAGCAAAAGTTCCTTACTGCATCTACAAACAAGCCAGTGATACCGTGCGAAGCGGAGTTATTATCGGATTGGGTGCCAGACTTCAGGTATTTCAGAATAAACTCATTCGGCAGATTACCTCTTATGATGAGATTGATCTGACACTTCCAGGGAAACAGAAATGTGCTTACTTTTGCATTACCTCAGACCAGGACAGCACCTTCGATTTTTTATCTTCCCTGTTTATGACCTTCATCTTCATCAAACTGGTTCGTTATGCAGATAAATATGGAGAAGAAGGAAAACTTCCTGTTGCTGTACATATACTGGCTGATGAGCTTGCTAACACCGGAGCTATCCTGGAATTGAATAAGAAGATCAGTGTAATCCGAAGCCGGAATCTCAGCATTTCCTGCATCTTTCAGAATTTGCCTCAGATGCAGAACCGCTATCCTTATAACCAATGGCAGGAAATCATTGGCAACTGTGATACCCAGCTCTTTTTGGGCTGCACAGATGAAGTTACTGCTACCTTTATCAGCAACCGCAGCGGCGATGTGACCGTAGGGGTAAGCAGCGAAGCCAAGCAGCTCAATAGCTGGCGGGTATCCGACTATACACCAGAATACCGGCAGACAAAATCTATCGGCAAACGAAAACTCTTAACACCAGATGAAATCTTGCGGCTCCCTCTTGATACTGCTTTGGTTATCCTACGTGGGCAAAAAGTCCTAAAAGTAGAAAAGTACGATTATACCCTGCATCCAGATGCCAAAAAGCTGACACCAAGAAAAGCATCGGAACACATACCTGAATGGCGCAAAAATGGGTCCTCGGAAGAAACAGATTACCGACCACAGCCCTCATCCGGATCAGCCAAAAGGAAACGCCGTCCATCTTCTGCATCAATAGCAAAACAGAAACCACATTTTACATCCGAACCCGTTTATCAGGAACCTACTCCCGATGATTTTATGGAGGATTTCCTTCAGGAAAATTTTATAGAAGATTCCCCCGACTCTGGCATGGTTCCTTTAGATAAAGATTCCATCATGTCATAACACATTTTGAAAGGAGATAACATTTATGGCAAACGAAACACTGAACCTGAACACCCCTATTTTAACCCTTGACTCCGATACTGTATTAGAAACTGCTCAATCAAAAGCGGATTTAATCTGGCATGACATCCAAAATGCCTATCGTACCAGGAAAATTCTCACCGGCATTCTGGGAGGTATTGAAAAGACCGAAGCCGGCAGCTTAATAGCAATTATTTACTATAAGGATTATCGGACAGTCATCCCTATCTCTGAAATGATGATCAATCTGATCCAGGATGAAACTCATGATTACGGAGCTCTCTCTCTAAGACAGAACAAAGTCCTTAACAATATGCTTGGTTGTGAAATCGACTTTGTAATCAAAGGTCTGGATACCAAATCCCGAAGCATCGTTGCTAGCCGTAAAGATGCTATGCTGAAGAAACGTCAGATTTTCTATTTTGACCAGGACTCTTCCGGGCAGACTAAAATCCATGAAGACCGTATTGTGCAGGCCAGAGTCATTGCCGTTGCTGAAAAAGTAGTCCGGGCAGAAATCTTTGGTGTAGAAACTTCCATCCTTGCAAGAGATCTGTCTTTTGACTGGCTGGGCGATGCCAGGGAACGCTTCCAAGTAGGGGAACATATTCTGGTCCGGATCTTAACTATCCAGGGAGATTCCCCAGAAACGCTCTCCATCCATGCAGATGTAAAAAGCGTGGAAGGCAACACCAGTAAAGAAAATCTGAAAAATTGTCGGGTACAGGGAAAATATGCCGGAACGGTGGAAGACATCCACAAAGGAACTGTTTTCGTTCGGTTAGAATTGGGCGTTAACGCCATTGCTCACAGTTGCTACGACAGCCGCACCGTTGGGAAGAAAGATAAGGTGTCCTTTGTTGTGACACATATTGATGAAGAACGGAATGTTGCTGTTGGCATCATTACAAGGATTATCAAACAAAATATTTAAAGAGATTTCTTCATTTCCAAAGGTGAGTAGTGTTGAACTGCTCACCTTAAGTATATATATCAATTTTGGATAATTATATATTATACAAACTCATATTTTCAATCTATTTTTATTCTTTCAACCAATGACACTTTCCTTTGGAGTTTCAAAATAGCATTAACCATACATATAGTTACACATAATACTAGTAATATATATATTATAATATGTGGACATGGTAATTGATAATCAAAATATGAAAGTCCATTCTTACTTAATGTCTCCACAAGAACATATCCCAATCCATTTCCTAATATTAATGCTACTGCGATACTAAGTATTATCAAAAGAATATTTTCATACATAATCATTTTTTTTAACTGTTTCTTAGTCATTCCAATAGCTTCTAACAGGGCAAACTCTCTGCGTCTGGTAGCAATAGAAGACATAGATATACAAATTAAATTTAACCAACTAAATATAATTATGAAAAATGACACCCCTAAAATTTGCATACGTGTTTTCTCTATAATATCTGCATTTTCCTTTAGTGTTTCTTTAAGTGTTTGCATTACCAAATCTGGATGATTCAATAAAATCTTTTCTAATTTTTGAGTAACAGCATCACCATTCATTTTATAATCAGAAACACTGAGAATTATTGAAGCTGTAATATCCATATCTCCCCAAAATTTTTTTATTGTTTCTGGTGTTAAATAAAATCCTTCATTAAAACTTTTTTCAGATGTTCCAGCAATTATTATATTATCCGAATGTTCCTGTCCATCAAACCATCTAAAAGTTAAATTTTCTCCTTTAATAGGACAATTATGATACACATCCTTTTGGACATCGGTTCCTAATATTATCATACCATTTTTTTCTACCAACTCTTCATATGTCCATTGATCGTCAAGACTATCCAACACTTCCACTTTATTTTCTTCTGTTATGGGAATTATTGGTATTTCCATATCTTCTCCTGCATATTCTATTATACCCGCCGTTCTTTTTTCAATTAATATATTTTTTACATTAGGTATATCAGCTATATTTTTAATCAACTCATCAGAAAAAGGAGTTTTTATCTGATATTCTGAAATTCCATACGGCTTTCCATTAATTAAAGTATTATGATTAATCCCTATATAAAATTCTCCTTGTTCTAAATTTCCTTGACGTGCAAATTCTTCTTCACTCCATGAATTAAGAAATGTCACTCCGACAACAAAAAGCACTCCACTAATAACTAGCGAAACTAATATCAAAAATTTCTTTTTACGTTCTCTATATATATTTTTTTTGGCAAGTGTAAATGCTGTAAGATGACTATATGATTTTGAACTAAAGCTCTTACCATCTTGAAAAGACAAAAATTTTACATTTTCTATCGGTGTTATACTACTAGCAATTCTTGAAGGAGTTAATATAGATATTCGAACAACTAAATACCCTATTATCATTATAATTGTGCATACGATACTTATATTTACAATATTCACGCCGTTAGGTTCTATAAATATGGCAAAACAAAGTCCAACTACTACACCAATAGAAATTCCTAATAGACTACATATATCCCCTTCCATACGTATAAGCGATTTCACCTGTTTCTTAGTCATTCCAATCAGTCTCAAATTTCCTATTTGAACAACTCTATTTGAAACCGATAAATAAAAAATACTATAAATAACAATCATACTAACACCAAATATAAAAAAACAATATATAAATGTCATCCCAAAACTAGACTCGTCTCCCAAAGAACCCAAAAATTTACTATTAAAATAAATCTCTTTTCTATCAATATCATACTTATCCGCCATATCATATATAGTATTTTCAAATTCAACTATATTCATTATTTCCGCATTATTAATTCTAATGAGTGCCATATATGGAATTTCTGTAAATAGTTTTCCTTCCTCTGCATATCTTTGCGAAACATAAAAAAAGCTTCCTGTGCTACTTACATTTTCACAAATTCCAGTAATTATAAATTTTTCAAAAGTACCATCATTATTTGAAACTTCTAATTCATCGCCAATCTCTTTATTCAGAAGTTGTAGGAGATTTTCATTTATTACTACTTCATTTTTATCTATTGGTGCATTACCTTTTAAAATTCTATACGTGTGTATTACCTCTGTATTATTGGGCATATAAACAGCCTGAATCTTTTTATTATCTTTTAAAATTTCAAAACCACTTTTGTAAGGGACTAATTCCTCAATCAATTTATTTTTTTGTAATTCTT
>UMKA01022429.1_pt1 | contig 11432 bp, 6 predicted proteins | sample 1966211 | NCBI WGS metagenome assembly UMKA01 (sample SAMEA4836165, study PRJEB28245) | human gut metagenome | biome: gut microbiome; material: fecal sample | place: Denmark | collected 2008
CCTTTACTTGCATAGATTTTTACATCATTATCATCATTTTCATCTCCAAAATCCTTCATCGTTGTAGCAATACCAAAAGGATTTCTCTCTGAAACAAATCCATATAACATTAATTTCTTATCTTCAAAGTCCAAACTAATATAGTTTCTTTCCAACATGTTCTGTAGAAGTGTATACGCTCTACTATCAGAAATAAACAAATCTAAATCTAGTAAGCGATAAGGTCTATCCGAACTATCTACTATCTTAGAGTTTTTTATAGTCTCCGTATGTATGAAGTATTTCGTATTATTAAAATTAGCATCCCAAACAAAGAAATTAACTCCTCCTCTTAAACTTACATTTTGAAAAACATCATTTGGTGTGACATAATTATGAAAAGATTTGATATGAATATCTTCTAGCATTTTTCTTCTAAAATTATCTAAACCTTTCCCTCCCAAGAACCAAACACTAGGCGTAATTAACGAAATATACTTAGGTTTAATACTAATAGAAAGTTCTATAAATTTGTCGTACAACGGCGTGGCACTTCCATTACCAGATTTATTATCTGACTCCTGATACGGTGGATTCCCAATCACAACATCAAATTTCACTTTATCAAAGGCCTCCTCTACTTGTTTTTTACCTTCTTCAATACTTGATTTCAATGTATCTGAGAAGTTTTCGATATAGGCTACGTTGGTCTTATATTTCTTGTAACCTGTTAAAGTTCTTTCTGTAATGGTCTTAGCCATTGGTGTTTTTGCAATGGCATAAATATTGTTTTCTAAGATTCCACGATAGACACTATCAGCATCGAATCGATTATCATCATTATTTTGTACGTATTGATAATAAAGACTCATAGCAGCATGCAAAGGGTAGAGGCCTGTCTTAGCATTGATATCAATGATTTTAGTCTCTGGATGATAGACACTATCAGTAACATCTGTGTCTACCCAATGTAGATTTGGTGTAGCACCATCAGTCATTGACTCAAAGTTATCGTCATAGAAATTAAGTCCACCAATACCTTTTGCAATTTGCATATTGACCACTCGCCATGGTGTCAAAACAGTTTCCTTATCGGGATTCTTGAAGCTACCAAATAAGGTTGCAATTTCTTCAGCACGTTCTATAAAATCAAGACTATCAAAAGATTTAGCTCGTTGACGAATGATTCGACCCGCTTCAATAAAGACCTCTGCGTCATAATACTTGGTTATATCTTTGAACATGTCTTTTGTGAATCCAGCAGGCATAAATTCTTTCCAAGATTCGTCATCAACTTCTTTGATAAAGTCTCCGATAGTAATATCTTTACTTAAATCGACATCCATTCCGTAGATCATCATTGGAATACGAATAGAAACTCCTCTTAAGATAGAAATCATCGTTTTTTGTTGTTTACGAGCCTCTTTGAGTTTTTCTATCGCTTCTTTTTCCTCTTGACTACGCTCATGAGGTTTCTTTTTCTTAGCTTTTTCTGCCTGGTCATATTCTTCATCAGTCAAACCACTATCGTTAATTGTTACTTTAGTAGGAGTTTTTTGTTTTTGCGTTTTACCAACGATAGCATTTAGTTTATTGAAACGTTCTGCATCATCAGCAGTTAGTGTTAAGAGATTATCATTGTAGAGACTGTCATCTTCAAAACCTGAACGTACTGCTTTTTCAGCATATACCTTTTTGATTTGAGTCAACATACGGTCAACATTAAATGGTTCCATTCCATTATCACTTTTACCTAAAATGGGCAAAAAGTTAAGCAAATTTGCCATCGCCTGTTTTTGCTGATTTGTATTTTTCTTCCCAACACCAGAGTTTATTTGAGCCGTTTCAGCCATTACTGTTAAAGCACGGTCTGGAGCAAAATCAAAAATATAACAACGTTTCTTCATTCCAATCTTTTCATGAGAAAATGGTGTTTGTGCACGAAATGCAGCCTGTAGGTAATTCGTTGAACTGCTAGTATTAGAAAGGAACATCACTGCTGTCCATTCAGGAACATTGACACCTGTTGTCAACCTACGAACTGTCAAAGTGATTGTTTTTGTTTGTGAAGGATCATCCGTAATCGCTTGACGTACCTTCGAAAGATCATCTCCTGAAGCATCTATGATATTATCACTCTTATCGTTTCGTACAACATTAACAATATTGTAGTCCATCCCAAACACTGGGTGTTCTTTTAAAAGCTTTTCAAAAGCATTAGCTTCTCTAACTCCCGGCATGATCCAAAGAGTATGACGGAGTTCATCACGATATTCTCTTGTTGAAAATGGATAATTAGTGTCACTATTTGGGTTAGTGATATTATCCAAAAAACGTCGGACATCAGCTTTATAAACTAATTCACCCTTATCATCCACTCTGAAAAATTCACGAAAATTGAAGGCTTTGTTTTCATCGGTAAATTTTTCCTTATATTTCATCTCAAAGGTATACATTTGTACCTCTGGAAGTTGCTCATAAGGGTTAGGAAGTTCAGGATTTTCCAAATCCCATTTCAGTTTAGCTTGTTGTTCCATGACATAGTCCCAAGTATAGACTTGTTCAGGTGCAAACTGATCAAGAAGATTAAAAGGTGTACCGGATAGTTCTAGAATCTTGGTATAACCTTCTTTTACCAAAGATTTCATGACAGTATCGCTAAGTTCAGTCTGTGTTCCCTCATGTGCTTCATCAATGATGATTAAATCCCAGTCTACATCCGAAAATAAAGGGAGATTGGCTTGAGCGCTATTATAACGTAAATACTGAATAGATGCGAAATAAATGAATGGATTATCACCAGATTTTAGGGTAGTTAATTTCTCTCCCTTATCAACCGATCCATACAAATACCCTGCTTCTGCCATTTCCATTTTTTTGTAGTCCTCAAACCATGAATCACGGACTACTGGTCTATGTGTCATGATTAGAACACGTTGAAAACCTTCTTGCTTAATAAGCTCCAATGAGGTTAAGGTTTTACCAAAACGCATTTTGGCATTCCAAAGCATACGGTCTTTTTTCTTAAAAGTCTTTTGAGTTTGTTCCACGGCAGCATTTTGTTCAGGTCTAAGAATAATATCCGATTTATCTGCTATATATTCAGCCGGTACATCACTAATAAATGACCGTCCATCTTTGACTGCCTTAATAGCCTTCTTAGCTGTCAATAAATCAGTCTTAAACCATTCATTACCTGCTAATTCTTCAGGGTGTTTAATTCCTGACCTCTTTAAAACTTCATGGACGTCATGATCATGAAACCAAGTTTTTGTAGATTTTTTATAAGCCAGTTCAACCCACCCAAGTTCAAAATGAAGACCAGCGGTTGTCATATATTGCTTAATTCTTTTTGGTGCTATTTTACGTAAAAACTCACTATTTGCTGTCCAATCGGCTTCAATATCGTCTGAAGATATTGTTCCTTCACCGATCTTTTGAGCACCCTCATAAGCAGCAAGTTTTCCACTTTCGTTATTAACAGTCTGTACATAGATAAACTTACGTTCAGCTGTTGTATAACGCTCTTGAGCTTTAGGTTCTAAGAAATTATCATACAAAGAAACTTTAATTTGATCATTAACATACTTAGTCACGAACCAAACTAAAATCATATAAATCTGTTCCAATGATTTTAATGCATTCTCTTGAGTTGCCTCTTTAGGATTAAGTTCATGAGCTGAATTATTTCCATACCGTTTAATCTCAAAAAAAGCATCCACGATTTCTTTATTTTTAATATAAGATTTGATATTTTGTAACGTCACATGAAAAGTCGAATTTGATGGTAGTTTGATACGTTTACAATTAGCAAATAGGATTGCTGTATTTTCTGCAACTTTACGAACTCTTATCAACACACCTTCATAATCTTTTTGTGAGTAGTTATTCTCAGCCTCATTAATAGTCGAAAAAAGTACTGCTGTTTCTGTGTTCAATTTTAAAAAATCAAAATTTGATGCCATAATTATTTAATCTCCCAATGTATATACTTTTTTAATAACTACTTTCTTCGTATTGGCAATGCTAAAGTCTTCATCGAACTCTTCAAAGAGGCTTAATTGTCCCTCAACAACCCTATCCTCACCATCAATATTTTCACCAAAAAGTTCAGCAAAAGCAAATCGCTTTTCTTCAACAAGACTAGGGTGTCCTTTTACTCGCATCCACTCACTAAACATAATAAGTTCATTTGAATCAGGGTGTCGCTTTGTCAAAGTATTTCCTCTTACAATATTCTTTTTGATTAGGTAATGAGCTGATTTATAGATATCAGTATTGCTACCCAATCTCTCACCAAAAGAGTCTTCATACCAATCTAGATAGCGCAAAAACATTCTTGACCTAGCAACTTCAAGGTTATCTTCTAAAAATTCAATTCCGTAAATTGAAGCTATTGCAAAAAGAGATTTAGTTTTCCAATTTTTCTTGTCATAATTCCTAGTAACAGCAGAGAGTTTTCTTTCAAGTATGGCCTCTAAAAAATTCCCATCTCCTGCTGATGGTTCCAAAAAAGTCGCATAAATATCTTCTGTTTTTTCCCTTACCCCAGGAGTATCTAGCATCTTTTGTACCATCCACGATGGTGTAAAAACTTCACCATGTTTTTGAACACGATGTTTAGACTTTATAAGTTCTTCAGTCATAATTCCCTCCGTGATATCTCCTATTATTATAGCATGTTTAAGAAAGAAATTAACGCTTTCAAAGCATTTTGTTGGTTTTTCGCGCAAAAAAACGAACCTGGTCTGGTCCGTTTATTCTTAGTCTAGTTGGATCCCCTTTTCTGCAAGATTCTCCAGGCATTCTTGGAGGTAAGTCTCCTGGTGATCGGGATAGATGGGACTAGTCAAAGCTTCCTCTTCCAGTTCTGGATAGGCTGGGCAGGTCTTGCCTCGGTAGGTCGGATCCCACCACTCTTGGCTGACCTTGTATCCACGAATTGTCATCTCCTCCATGATCAAACGGTGATAGGCATAGAGGCGATAAGGCGAGTAGTCAAAGACATAGTTGACCGTCGCGTGCTTCTTGCCCCAGCCATTGCCCCTTAGGGCGCAGCATTCCCGATGTTGGCCCAGGAGCTGGGGACGAGGGAGTTTGGGAATCAAGTCTTGGTGCCAGAGTCTCATCTATTGACCTCCTAGTAGCGTCGAGTCTTGTAAGTAGCGATTAGGGTAGCGCTCAAGGAGAGTTTGAATCCCCTTGATAAGATCCACTTGCTGGGCCTGGCCATGCTGGTACTTCTCAAGTAGCAACATGAAGCCCGCCTTTTCGTTTGCAGTCGCCTGCTTTTTGAAATAGCCCCAGATATGCTGGAAGGCATTGGAGACTTGGCCACGATTTTCCGGCAAGGCCAGTGCTTGCTGGATCAGGTCCTCAACCTGGCTGACCTCTACCTGGTCTTGCTTGAGGTATTCCCGAATCTCCTTGTAGATATTACTAGAACGACTGAGCACCAGGTATTTATTTTTCGCCCATAGGACTTGACAGTGATGTTTTTGATCCACTCTTGTCTCCTTTTGATCTTCTCTATGAATAGTCCTCCCATTATACCATGGAAATGATCTAGTGCATAAAAAAAGCGGACCAGCTAGGTCCGATCTCACCTAAGGAAAGTTTCAAAGACAACATTATCCATAAGCAAAAAGCCTGAGCCAACGCTCAGACTTTTTTTTGTGTTAATCAATTTCAAGACCACCGGTGTAGAGGCGGTAATAAGTCCCGCGTTCTGCCATCAAGGAAGCGTGGTCGCCCCGCTCGATGATGCGTCCCTTGTCCATGACCATGATCACGTCCGAATTGACAATGGTTGAGAGACGGTGGGCGATGACAAAGACAGTCCGTCCAGCCATCAGGCGATCCATCCCCTCTTGGACCATCTTCTCTGTCCGTGAGTCGATCGAGGAGGTCGCTTCATCAAGGATCAAGACTGGCGCATTAGCCAAGGCAGCACGCGCAATAGCAATCAGCTGACGTTGACCATTGGATAGACCGGCTCCATCATCGTTCAAGACAGTATCGTAGCCTTGGTCCAAATGTTTGACGAAGGTATCCACATTGGCAATGCGGGCTGCTTCCAGGATTTCCTCCCGGGTCGCATCTGATCGACCATAGGCGATATTTTCTGCGATGGTTCCAGTGAAGAGGTGGGTATCCTGCAAGACAATCCCTAGCGAGCGACGGAGTGAAGCCTTCTCGATCAGCTTCACATCGATACCATCATAGGTGATAGATCCTGATTGGATATCGTAGAAACGGTTGATCAAGTTGGTAATGGTGGTCTTACCTGCTCCAGTCGCGCCGACAAAGGCAACCTTTTGACCCTTGTCCGCGTAGAGGTTGATATCGTAGAGGATTTGGTTCTTATCATTGTAAGAGAAGTCTACATTGTTAAAGACGACATTTCCGACCAGTTTGACCAGTTCGTAGTCGCCATTCTTCCGCGGGTGTTTCCAAGCCCAGAGGTTGGTCTTCTTATCAGTGATGACCATGCGACCATCGACCTCTTCATAGTTGACCAAGGTCACTTTTCCTTCATCCACTTCGACTTCTTCATCCAAGAGATCAAAGATCCGATCTGCCCCAGCCAGAGCCATGAGGACAAAGTTCAACTGTTGCGATACTTGAGTGATAGGCCCGTTGAAGGAACGGTTGAGCTGGAGGAAGGCCATGAGGCCACCAATGGTGAGGCCACTGATGCCATTCAAGGCGAAGATTCCTCCGACCAGTGAGGTCAAGACGAAGGAGACATTTCCCAGGTTCCCCAAGACAGGCATCAAGACATTGGCATAGCGGTTGGCTTGATAAGATGATTCAAAGAGTTGGTCATTGATCCGCTCAAAGGCTTCAATGCTTTCCTCTTCGTGGACAAAGGCCTTGACCACCTTTTGACCAGCCATCATCTCTTCGATAAAGCCATTTTCAATCCCTAGGTTCTTTTGCTGATCGGCGAAATAGCGACCAGACTTGCCAGAGATATCCTTAATGACATAGGCCATGACGCCGACCATCGAAAGAACGAGAAGGAAAAGAAGAGGGCTAATCATGATCATGCTGACTGCTACACCGATGATCGTGATGGCAGACTGCAAGAGCTGCGGGATGGACTGCTCGATCGCTTGGCGAAGAGCGTCGATGTCATTGGTATAGATAGACATGATGTCCCCGTGCTGGTGGGTATCAAAATACTTCACAGGGAGCTTCTGCATACGCGCAAAGAGCTGGTTCCGCAGAGAGCGTAGCGTATCCTGAGACACTGTCGCCATAATGAGGGAGAAGCCATAGTTGGCCAAAACTCCCAAAATACCGACTACTGCCAGCGTCATCAAGAAGCCGAGGAGAGGACCAAAGTCCCTGCTGCCACTATCCAGCATGGGTTGGATGTATTGGTCCACCAAGGCTCGGATGGAGGATGTAATATAGACCGTAGAAAGGGAGGCTGTCACGATAAGGGCAGCTGCTAAGAGAAGGACGAACTTATACTGTTGCCACATGTAGTCTAGCAAGCGTACGAGAGAGCCCCAGCTAGCTTTTTTCTTATTCTTCATCTGCTTGTCCTCCTTTCCCTTGGGTTTGCATGTCATAGACTTCACGGTAGATGGCATTGGTCTCAATCAAGTCGTGGTGAGTACCAATCGCATCGATCTTACCATCATTCATGACCACGATCCGGTCTGCATCTTGGATAGAAGAGATCCGTTGGCCAATGATGATCTTAGTTGTGTCTTTAAGACTGGTAGCCAATCCTTGACGGATCAGGCTATCGGTCTTAGTATCGACAGCCGAGGTCGAATCATCCAAGATCAAGATCTTTGGATTCATCAAGAGAGCGCGGGCGATACAGAGACGTTGACGCTGACCACCTGACACATTGGCTCCACCACGTTCGATCATGGTATCATAGCCATCCTTAAAGTTCTGGATAAATTCATCTGCTTGAGCGATCTTACAAGCTTCCACGATTTCTTCGTCCGTCGCGTCCTTATTTCCCCAGCGCATGTTTTCCTTGATGGTACCAGAGAAGAGGACATTGGTCTGAAGCACCATAGCAACTTGCTTGCGCAAATGGTCTAGATCATAGTTTCGTACATCTTGACCAGCTACCTTGACGCTACCAGACTCTACATCATAGAGACGAGGGATGAGCTGGACCAGACTAGACTTACCAGAACCAGTCCCCCCAAGGATTCCGATCACTTCACCCGAGCGAATGCTGAGGTTGATATCGGACAAGACATGAGCCTTGTCACCATTTTCGTCTGTGTAGGCGAAGTTCACATGGTCGAAGGTAATAGATCCATCTGCTACTTCTGTCAAACCATTCTCAGGAGAGACGATGGTTGACTCTGTCCCAAGGACTTCATTGATCCGCTCCACAGATGCCATAGAGATCGAGAGCATGACGAAGATCATCATAAACATCATGAGAGACATGAGGATGGTCATGACGTAGGCAAACATAGAGGTCAGCTCACCTGTCGTAAAGCTGCCAGCAACGATGAGTTGTGCCCCGATCCAAGAGATTAAGATAAAGGATGCATACAAGGACAGCATCATGGCTGGACTACTCAAGATCACGATGCGAATGGCCTTCATGAACATGTTGTAGATCAAGCGAGAAGCCTTCTTAAACTTAACCGTCTCTTCTTCTTCCTTAACATAGGACTTGACCACGCGCATATTGGTAATATTTTCCTGGATGCTGTTGTTCAAGTTATCATAGGCGTCAAAGACCTTGGTAAAGAGTGGATAGACAATCTTAGTGATCACACCCAAGACCAAACCCAAGAAAAGGGTAATCCCTACAAAGATCATGGCCATCTGCGGATTGATCAAATAGCTAGCAACAATGGCAAAGATCAAGTTGAGCGGTGCACGCACACAGATCCGGATGACCATCTGATAGGAGTTCTGCACATTGGTCACATCCGTCATCATCCGGGTTACCAGACCACCTGAGGAGAAGCTATCGATGTTTTCAAAGGAAAAGGTTTGGATCTTCTTGAAGATTGCCTTCCGTAGATTCTTAGCAAAGCCAGCTGAAGCAAAAGCCCCGTAGCGAGCCGACTGTATTCCACAGAAAAGAGAGAGAAAGGCGAAGACCAACATGAGGAGACCATAGGTCAGAACAGTGGTCATATCCCCCTTCTGAACCCCCTTGTCCAGAAGCGTCGCCATAATGAATGGAATAGAAATCTCAAACATGACCTCAAACACCATATAGAGTGAGGCTAGAATAGATGGTTTCTTGTATTCCTTGATTTCAGCAATCAATGACTGAAGCATAGTTACCTCCTAAAAATACTAGTTAGTAAAGTTTTCTTTAGCTGGCCGTCCATCTCAGAACAAAGAAACAGTCCTTCGTTCTGAGAGGATTGCGCCTGTAAAAGAAAGCTATAGAAAGAGAAAGCGCCCTGACAGCATTACTGTAGGGACGACTTTCGTTATTCATACTATTTAGTATAGAGGAATATGGAAGAAAAATCAAACATTTAGTCATCCTCTCCACTGAATATTCTGATTTAGCAACCTTGAAGGCCAGTTAACTAAAGTTCTATTTAAACCGTATTTCTATTCACTGGTACTGAGAGATACCAAGCTTAAGAAGCGGTCAAAGTAGGTCTTGTTCTTCTTCAAGTTTTTCTTCAGGCTTTGCGCCTCTGCTACTTCATCCGTGATGATCCCATCGACCGGCCGTTGAAGATAGGCCGTTAACTTTTCTTCATCATTGATGGTCCAAACATAGAGCTCTTTTTTCATCTCATGGGCCTGGGTTACTAAATCCTCCTGATAAGAAAAGTCTTCGATCGCAAAGAAATCGACTGAGGCATTTTCAAATTGACCAAACTGAATCGGAATGACATAGCCGGTCTTAATCTCCGGGGCTTTCTTCTCCACCTTTTCCATCACCGACAGATCCAAGGACATGGTTGGATAGTCCTTTTCAACTCCCAACTCCTTCATCTTTTGGACGAAGAGGTCCACGTAATTCTCTGGTTCTGCACCGTGAGGCTTGAGCTCGACCAAGAGGGGCATTTTCAGCTCCTTGGCCCGGGTGACAAACTCCTCAAAGGAGGGGATATGACTGGTATGACCATCCTGTTGGATCTTCAATCCCTGTACCTCAGCCAGGGTCATATCTTTGACATCCTTGTCCACTCCAGCCAAGCGTTTGAGATTGTAATCATGCATGACGACGAATTGATGATCCTTGGTCAAGAGGATATCCATCTCTACATAGGAAGCCTTCTCCTTGGCAGCTGCCTCGAGTGCTTCGAGGGAATTTTCTACACCCTTGGCCACATAGCCACGATGGGCTACGATTTTTACTTGGTCATTGACCTCTAAGGTCGCTAAGTCATATGCGGCCATCCCTGATTGAGTCAAGAGGAAAAGAAAGGTCAGGACAAAGAGTCCCTTCATCTTCCGAGAGCCTCGAGTCTTGATGACCGAACGACTTGGAGCTTCCCAACCATTGTCCAGGATGATTCCCAAGGTTCCCAGTTTAGACATGACAGAAAAGAGGAAAATATAGAGGCGGATCAAGACCAAAAAGATAGTCTGCACCCAGATATGCTGACCCGTTTTGTCCAGCTGACTAGACGCAAAGACCAGGCCAAGGATCAAGAGAATACCCGTAACAGAAAGGATAAACTCAAAGGAGAAGATCCGCAGGATAAGGCGGATCCCACCCTTCTTGGTCACCTCCCAACTCTTGCGCATGGCAGCCCCAAAAGGCAACTCTTCAATCACGATATTGGGTACCGTATAGATGAGACGCAGATTGAGATAGATCAGAAGAACTTGAACTATGAAGAGGCCGATGGTCCCAGCGGTCGTCTGGCTAAACTCCCCTGTGATAAAGTTCGGAATATAGAGACCGTCCGTCAGTGTTGAGCCAATGAAGAGACCCGCAACAGGCAGAGTCAGAACCATATAAAAGAGAAAATGCAACAGGTTCCAACCGCTAAAATCCTTTAAGCGACCAAAAGACTGGCGAAAGACCTTTTTAAAAGACAGGTGCTGATCCGTACGAGACAGATAGATCAGGGCGATCATGGTCCGCATCTCCAGCATAAAGAGAAAGGCGAAGACGATGGCAAAGAGAATCAAAGCCACTAGACTCAATGGATTGGTCAAGGTCGTGAGGATATTGTTCTTGTCAATGTTGGACTCACCCGATAAGAGGAGGGCCAGTTGAAAGACCCAACTCAAGGCCGCAGCTCCTATACCAACCACAAACTGCAAAAGTATCCCCACAGAGATAAAGGACCATTTATTGCGCCAGATTAAGTAAAAGGCCCCCTTCAGGTCCTGCCAATAACTCCGTTTCATGCTGTCTCTCTTTCCTTTCTTTTATTCCCCTAGAATAGCGGAAAAGCCTCTCCCTGTCAATGATTCTACAAGAAAAAGGCTGGGACAAAAGTCCTGGCCTCTCAATTGTCTTTAGATTG
>UMKA01002465.1_pt1 | contig 11423 bp, 9 predicted proteins | sample 1966211 | NCBI WGS metagenome assembly UMKA01 (sample SAMEA4836165, study PRJEB28245) | human gut metagenome | biome: gut microbiome; material: fecal sample | place: Denmark | collected 2008
ATAATAGCGCAGTTCTTCATAGTCAAATTCATCCGTACATTCAATCTCACTTGGCACTCTCCCTAATTCGTTTGGATGAGACAGCCATGCAACCATATTTTCTCTGGCTGCTAAAAGTTGTTCCTCTTTCATATCTTTTGCCTCCTATCTTCATTGTTCATTATACCATTTCATGTATTCAGAGTCATTAACAAGCCTCACTTTTTCTCATAAAAAACCACGGATGAGATTTCTCCCATCCGTGATCTTCTCTTTCTCACTATTCCCAACGATCCCATTTATCAGCAAGATTATTGATCTGACTTTCAAATTTTGCTTTATCTTTATTCGGAATTCCCTCTCGTCTGTAAATAACATCCAAAAGTCTTCTTCCGGCTGCGATAAGACGCTCAAATGCAGCGTCTGCTTTCTTCTGGGATGGCTTCTTGCCTTTCACGGCAATCCGCACACCTTCGTTTAAGATCTCATTCGCAGCCAGATCGACTTCCCCGTTCGGGAATGGCGCCCACGCCGGACATCCAAGCGTCTCTTCTACTTTCTGCGCAAATTCTTCCGTCACAGTGTCTTCGCCATGCACCACAAATACATGCTGAAGCGGTGTCTTAAATCCTTTCAGCCATGCTATCAGACCATTCATATCTGCATGACCACTGATTCCGTGAAGACTTTCAATTCTGGCATGAACCTCGATCGGCTCTCCAAACAGCTTGATATTCTTCTCACCTTCCAGAAGCCGCCTTCCTAATGTCCCGTTCGCCTGATATCCCACAAACAGAATTGTACATTCTTTTCTCCACAAATTGTGTTTCAAATGATGACGGATCCGTCCTGCGTCACACATACCCGATGCAGAAATAATTACTTTCGGCTTTTCGATAAAATTAATCAGTTTCGAATCATCACTTGTAACGGATGTCTTCAACCCCGGAAATACCAGAGGATTGATCCCCTCATCCACCAGTTTGATTGCTTCTTCATCGAAGCATTCCCGCATATTTTTTGTAAACACTTTGGTCGCTTCAATTGCCAGTGGACTGTCCAGATATACCTCAAAATCAGAATATTCCGGCAAAAGTCCATGTTCTTTGATCTCCCGGATGAAATACAGCATCTCCTGCGTACGTCCCACTGCAAATGACGGGATCACGACATTACCGCCTGCATCAAAAGTTTCTTTCAAAATTCTCGTAAATTCAGAAACATAATCTATCTTCTCCGAAGAATGTACCCGGTTTCCATAGGTGGATTCCACTACCACATAATCTGCGGTATCCGTACACCTTGGATCTTTGATGATCGGCTGATCCACATTCCCCACATCTCCTGAAAATACGATCTTCCTGCTAATCTCACCTTCGGTAATCCAGACCTCAATACTTGCCGAACCAAGCAAATGGCCGACATCTGTAAACCGGATTTCCACCCCATCGCAAATATGAAGCCGTTCTCCATATCCACATGGAACGAAAAGATTGATCGCAGCCTCTGCATCTGCCATCACGTAAAGCGGCTCAAACTCCGGCACTCCGGCACGTCTTCCTTTCCGGTTGCGCCATTCAGCTTCAAATTCCTGAATATGCGCGCTGTCACGAAGCATAATGTTACATAAATCCGCTGTGGCAAATGTGGTCAATATCTGCCCTTTAAATCCATTCTTGCACAAAAGGGGCAAAAGACCTGAATGATCGATGTGTGCATGTGTCAAAAATACATAGTCCACTTCTCCCGCTGCAATGGGAAGTCCCGGGTTTTCATACAGGTCCGGTCCCTGCTCCATACCACAGTCAATTAAAATATTTTTCCCCGCTGCCTGCAGCAAATGACAACTTCCGGTCACCTCATGGGCTGCTCCTATAAATGTAAGTTTCATATAGCTTCACCACCCTTTTTTCTCATTATAACACCTTTTTTACGGAGTGAAAGCACTTTTTGAGGATTCTTCTAATTTACTCATAACGCACGATTTCCCGCTTCAATCTCTGCATGATCTTCTTCTCCAGACGGGAAATGTATGACTGTGAAATTCCCAGTAAATCTGCTACTTCTTTCTGAGTTTTTTCGATTCCATCGGGATTATCCAGGCCAAAACGCATCTTGACAATGAGCTTTTCCCGACTGGATAACTGGTTAATGGCACGCACCAGAAGCTTTCTCTCCGCTTCCGTTTCCAGATCCCGATAGATGGTATCCTCCTCTGTTCCGAGGATATCAGACAACAGCAGTTCGTTACCGTCCCAATCCACGTTTAAAGGCTCGTCAATGGAAACTTCCATTTTAGTCTTACTGTTTCTTCGCAGATACATCAGGATTTCATTTTCAATACAGCGGGATGCATAGGTGGCAAGCTTGATCTTTTTGGTTGGATTGAATGTGTTGATCGCTTTGATCAGACCGATTGTTCCGATCGAGATCAGATCCTCTACTCCCACTCCGGTATTATCAAATTTTTTTGCTATGTACACGACCAGACGCAGATTGTGCTCAATTAACATTTTTTTCGCTTCCTGATCATATTCTGATCCGAGTCTTCTGATCACCTCTGTTTCCCGTTCTGTCTCCAATGGAGGCGGCAGCACTTCAGAACCTCCGATGTAATGAACCTCTTTCTGATTTGGAAACAGCAGCCCTTTCAGACTGGGTACCACTTTTAATTTAAACTGCTGCGGCATTGCTACTTTTACAACCATTTTCTCTTCCTCCTAATATTTCAGGGTTGATGATCATTTGATACATCCCCTGTTCTGATATCTGTTCTTCACATATTCCGACCAGTGGATGATAAATCCACTGTTTTTTCTGTACAATATACATTTTCTCTAATTCAAATACCGGCATGACACCGCTTTTTCCTACTGTCCGATATGGAATCAGACGAAACCCTTTCAAGTTTTCCTTCTCTCCAGTCAGCTTTTCTATTGTGCTTTGTTCTAAAATACATACCGGCTTTTCACTCAGTGGATCTTTCAACACATTTCCGGTATCCCAAAGCCCGCGTATCTCACAGCAGCTTCCTTCCTGATACAAGATGATCCGGCAAATCTTGAGTTCCTCCTTCTGAAGTCGGCACAAAAACTCCCAGACCGCGCGGATTGTGTAATAGCAGCCAATCACAACAGCAAAATAGAGACTTGTGTATTTCACATAGGGTTTTAACATTCCCAGAATCCCGCCGATCAAAACGGAAACAAAATACAATAAAATATAACACTTCAAAAATTCCGAAAAGCTGCGAATTTTAAGACCGCATACCACCATCCCGCTGCTGACAAGCATATGAAGCACTGCCGTTGTGATTCCCACGGGCAGCCGCAAAATTACCACCAGGCAGGAAAGCCCTGATCCGACCAGACCGCCTGCAATCACTCTTTTCATACTGCCCGGCATTTTCATCAAGGCTTTTACAGAAAACAGGATAAGGACGTCCATCATAAAATTCACCAAAAACATGACATCTATGTATACTTCATAGTACATGTTCCACCCTCTTTCTCGTTGGTACTAAATCGATTTGGCACTCAAACAAGATTTATTATAATCAGAATCATTTTGAAAATTTGTCAGAAACTGACAGAGAAACAGACTTTATTTCGACAACAATCATGTGAAAAGGAAAAAAGGACAGGTCTCTTGTCGAAACCTGTCCCAAACTAACTTTATTATTTTTTAAAGAAATCCGGAATCTTAATGGACTGCTCTTTTACTGTGCTTGAAGGCACTCTTCCCTGTCCCTGAAGGGTCGGGATTGTGGAATTTCCTGTTGTTGTTCTTCCTGCACCGTACTCTGCTGCCGGTGTTCTTGCAAACTTGTCCGCATTTGGAAGAATAGATCCCATCTTCTGCTGTCCTTCCAGTCTTGCTTTTAACTTGGATGCACTTCCACCCACATTGTGAAGTCCTGTTGCAATAACTGTAATTGTAGCTTCATCAGATCTTGTATCATCATACATCGCACCGAAGATAATATTTGCATTCTCTCCTGCAAGTTCCTGTACATAATCAGCAGCATCAGATGCATCCATCAGAGTGATATCACCGGAAATATTAATGATAACGTGTGATGCTCCCTGAATCGTTGTCTCAAGCAGCGGACTGGCAACAGCCTGTTTTACTGCCTCCAGAGCCTTGTCATCACCGCGTCCCTCACCGATACCGATGTGTGCGATTCCCTTATCCTTCATAACTGTCTGAATATCTGCAAAGTCAAGGTTGATCAAAGAAGGTACGTTGATCAGATCTGTGATACCCTGAATACCCTGCTGAAGAACCTCATCCGCTTTCTTCAATGCTTCCGGCATTGTCGTTCTGCGATCTACTACTTCCAGAAGTTTATCATTCGGAATCACGATCATCGTGTCCACATTCTCTTTTAATTTATCAATACCAGCCAGCGCATTCGCCATTCTTGTACGTGATTCAAAACGGAACGGCTTTGTCACAACTGCAACTGTCAGTGCGCCCTGCTCTTTTGCGATACGTGCGACTACAGGAGCTGCTCCTGTTCCGGTTCCACCACCCATACCACAGGTGACAAATACCATGTCAGCGCCTTTGAGTGCTGCGGAAATCTCTTCTGCACTCTCCTCTGCTGCTTTCTCACCTACTTCAGGCTGTGCTCCCGCACCAAGTCCTTTTGTAAGCTTCTCGCCAATCTGCATCAATGTTGGTGCTTTGCATAACTGCAGTGCCTGTTTATCTGTATTCACTGCTATAAATTCTACACCTGCAATCTGCTCATCGATCATACGGTTTACCGCGTTGTTACCGCCTCCGCCGACTCCGACAACAATAATTCTTGCAGCTGCTTCTGATTCGTTTGTCTTAATCTCTAACAAGGGTAGTTCCTCCTTCGTCGTCCTATCAACTTATTTTATACATCCCATCATAAATATGTATGAACAATAGAATTCAATAAGTATATAATATAGTCTTTCACGCAAATAATCAATAGATTTTTGTGTATTTTATGTTTTTTTTATTCAGTTGTTTCTCCTTCACCGGTTCCTGCTTCAGATGTCTGATCCGTCTGTGCAGCTTCAGATTCTCCTGACTGATTTTCGTCCGTCTGTCCGGCGTCCTGGCCCTCATCTACTTCTGTTTCCGCTGCTTTCTCCGGCACAAAACGCACGGAAGTACCGGCCGTTTCATAATTCTCCAGGTGCAGTACACCTGCCTGCCCCGCAAACTTTTCATTAAGCTTCTCAAGGATCGGCGAAATCTGTGCGATCTTCATCTCATAGTTTCCTTTTCCCAGCTGCACTGTGACCACTCCGAAAATCAGATTGATTCCTCCGTCACTGCAGGTAAGCCGGTCGGAAGAAAGTTCATATTTGTTGGAAAGTCTTGTCACCTCCACGATACGTTCAAAAATATCCTGATCTGTGACCGGGAGTTTTTTGTTCATTTTCACTTTTTTGGTATTAAGCTCCAATCCCTCGATAAATGGCGCCCCGTGAATCACTTCCGTTGTCTTTAACGCAGCTGTTCCCTCCTCATCAAAATACAAAAACTCTCCCTGGTAATCAAAATAACCAAGAAACTCCTTCTCTTTTACCTTCATCACGACCGTCCATGGGTTTTTAATTGAAACTTTCACGGATTCGATCGCTGCCGGCTTTGTCACATCTCCATAATTATACTTCCACCAGATATAGATGGAGTTGAATGCATACTTGTCTTTTTGAACCCATTTTACCAGTTCTTCGTCCTGACAGTACTGGTTTCCGGTCACCTCGATCTTCCTTGTCTGAAACAGAAGAAATACCGCAAAAAATAACACAAGTACCGACAGGACTGTGATCAGTGCCGCCATTCGAATCTTCTTTTTCTTTTGTTTCATAAGGCTTCCTCCTTTTCTTTCTCTGCTTATTCTACCAAATTGGACACACTTAACACAAGCCCCATTTCCAACAGCAGAAATACCACCGAAGTTCCCCCATAGCTGATAAAGGGGAGCGTGATCCCGGTATTGGGAATGCTATTCGTCACAACAGCAATATTCAAGATCACCTGGATCATCATATGCGCCATCGCTCCTGTTGCGATCAAGGCACCGGTCAGATCCTTCGCATGTGTTGCGATCACAAAAAAGCGCCAGATCAGAATCAGAAACAGTAAAATAATCAGGCTTGCTCCGACCAGTCCCAGTTCTTCACAGATGATAGAAAAAATCATATCATTCTGGGCTTCCGGCAGAAATCCCAGCTTCTGTACGCTTTTTCCAAGCCCTCTTCCAAACAGTCCTCCGGAACCGATGGCATAAAGTCCCTGCAGTGTCTGGTATCCTTTTTCATACTTTTCCGGATTTCTCCAGATTGCAAGTCTCTCCAGACGATAACTTTCCAGTGCCAGAAATATCCCCATAAACCCTGCCGCTGCCGCACCCATTCCAAGAAACTGAGCATACTTCGGACTTGCCACAAAAACAAGTGCTGCCGCAATTCCCAGGATAATAATGGCCGTACTTAGATTACTTGCACCTACCAGGCCTACCACAGGAAGAACTGGCAGCATAACTTTGACAAGTGTTGTAAATTTTTCCATCTTTCTTGCCTGGTTTGAGATTACGCAGGACAAATACAAAATGACTGCCACTTTCGCAAACTCAGACGGCTGAAAAGAAATGGGTCCCAAAGAAAGCCATCTTTTGGACCCATTGTACTCATCTCCTATAAACATGACTGCTACAGACAGAACGATTGCAGTGACATATCCAAGCTTTGCAAAAGGAATCCACCTGCGATAGTCAATCCCTGCCACAATAAACATGCCTGCCAGTCCCAACGCTGTCGCAAATCCCTGCTTTTTCAAATAGTAAAAAGAATCATGGAACTTTACCCGGCCATTATAGGCGCTGGTACTGTATAGCAGTATCAGACCAATCCCGACCAGGAGCAATACCACCACAAGCAGAGTATAATCATACCGCTGCTTTTTTGCCGGATGCTTCAACGCAGATCCACTCCTTATAATTGATTTACAAGTTCTTTGAATTTATCTCCGCGTTCTTCATAATTTTTAAACATTCCCCAGCTTGCACACGCCGGAGACAAAAGAACTGCATCTCCGGGTTCTGCCTGTTCTACACAGATATTGACTGCCTCTTCAAACGTATCTGCAAGAATCGTATCTGTAAATCCCAGCCTTTTTGCTGTCTCATTGATCTTCTCTTTTGTTGCTCCGAGAAGCACCAGTTTTTTTACCTTACCGTCAAAAGACTGAATCCACTCATCATAAGAAGAATCCTTGTCATATCCTCCGCCGATCAAAAATGTAGGTCTGTTCATTGCCTGGATTCCTTTGATCGCAGCATCCGGATTTGTGCCTTTGGAGTCGTTGTAATATGCAACCCCGTTCTTTTCTGCCACAAACTCGATCCGATGTTCCACTGCCGTAAATTCCCGAATGGTCTTACGGATGATCTCCATCGGAACGTGATACGCTGCCGCCATAGCCACAGCTGCCATTACATTTTCATAATTATGCATTCCAAGCAGTTTTAATTCATCCACATGACAGACTTTCTCCGGATTTTCTCTGCAATAGACGATGTTGCCATCTTCCAGATAAATTCCTTTTTCCAGTCTGCGGCGGCTGGAAAAATAAATCACCTGCGCTTTGACTCTTTCCCCGAATTTTCTAGTCACATCATCCTCATAATTCAAAACACAGACATCTTCTTCTGTCTGGTTTTTTGCAATCTGCTCTTTGGCTTCGATATAAGCTTCCATCGTGTGATGACGGTTCAGATGATCCGGTGTGATATTCAAAATCGCACTGACTTTCGGACAGAATGTGTGAATCGTCTCAAGCTGAAAACTGCTCATCTCTGCCACAATAACAGAATCATCCTTTGTCTCCCGCACAACGCTCGTGTAAGGATTGCCGATATTGCCTACAACAAATGTGCTTTCCCGGAAATTTTTCATGATTGCACCAAGCAGTGCTGTCGTTGTCGTCTTTCCGTTTGTTCCGGTGATCGCCAGCACATCCCCTTTACCAAGGACATATGCCAGTTCAATTTCACCCCAGATCGGAATCCCTGCATCCCGCATCTGATTCACCGATGGTAAATCTGTCGGAACACCCGGACTCATCACAACCAGAGAAAGCTCTGAAAGAAGCGCCTCGGGAAATGCTCCGAGAACAACGCTTACGCTCCCCTTTGCCTGTCCTTCGATCTGTTCTTTGATTCTTGCCGCATCCAGCCTGTCATTCCCATCATACAATACGACTTCTGCACCTTCCTCCAGCAGCAGAGCCGCAGCAGAAACACCACTGATACCGGAACCAAACACCAGTACTTTTTTGTCTTTGAACTTCATGTCTATACCCCCATTAATGCGATCAGACAGAGCAGTGCAGTCACAATTGAAAATACTGCCACAACTCTTGTCTCTGACCAGCCGCACAATTCAAAATGATGATGGATCGGTGCCATTTTAAAGAAACGCTTTCCACCGGTCTTCTTAAAATATGTAACCTGGATCATCACCGATGCCACTTCCACCAGATAGATCAGCCCTACAATCATGATAAACAACGGCATCTGCATCATATACGCCGTTCCTGCCACGAAACCGCCCAGTGCAAGAGAACCGGTGTCTCCCATAAACACACTCGCAGGATATACATTAAACAATAAAAATCCAAGGAGCGCACCTACAACCGCACAGGTGATCGGTTCTACTCCGCTCTTTGTTCCAATAGCAACCACCGTAAAGAACGTAGCTACCAGAACCGTCACGCTGGATGCCAGTCCGTCCAGTCCGTCTGTAAAATTCGTTCCGTTTACAGTACCGATCACTGCAATAAATAAAAGCGGAACTGCCAGCCAGCCGATATCCCAGTATTTTCCACCGGAAAACGGAAGCAGCATAGACATCGGAATGTCTGCCACTTTAAACACGTAATATGCAAAAATTGCTGTCACCACCAGCTGCAGTGCCATCTTCTGTTTCGGATACAGACCGTCTGAACGTTTCATCACAACCTTCAGATAATCATCCAGAAATCCAATCAGACCAAAACCAAGCGTCAGAAACAGGATCGGAATCACTTTCGGATAATCTTTTACATAAAACAGGGACGTGATAACGACACTGGCCAGAATGATAATTCCTCCCATGGTCGGCGTTCCTGCCTTCTTCAAATGAGACTGTACTCCCTCTTCCCGTTCTGTCTGTCCCATTTTCAGTTTTCTAAGGAATGGTATTACGATCGGTCCGAGCACCAGGCTCAAAGCAAACGATACCAATACCGGTATTACTACATGATAACTCATACTTCCACCTCTTCATCTCTTTTGTTTCAATATCTCAATTAGTATACCGCATTACCTACTGTTTTTCAATCCCGAGATATGGAAGGACATTGTCAAAAATACTGCGAAGGACCGGTGCGGCGATCGTTCCTCCATAATAAATCCCCTGCGGATTATGGATCACCACCATTCCCAGTACCTGCGGATCCTCTGCCGGTGCAAATCCGATAAAGGAAGAAATGTACTTATTCGCACTTCGCGGCAGTGTCTGAGAGGTGGCTGTCTTTCCGCCGATGGAATATCCTTCGATATATGCATTTTTCCCGGACCCATTGGCAACAACTCCCTCCAAAAGTGTCTGCATCGTTTTCGATGTTTTCTCTGATACCACACCTGATCTTTCTTCATAGGACAATGTTTCCAGCACATTTCCTTCCCTGTCAAGAACGGCTTTTCCGAAATGCGGGGTAACTCTTCGCCCTCCATTGATAATGGAACTGACTGTCACTGCCATCTGAACCGGCGTAACTTGAAATGACTGTCCAAAACTGATGGTGGCAAGCTCCACCAGACCGATATTTTCCACCTGATGCATAATGGTTCCCGCCTCTCCCGGCAGATCGATCCCCGTCAGATCCAGAAGTCCGAATTGCTGAAAATAGTCATAAAACCGCTCTGCTCCGAGACGCAGACCAATATCGATAAACACCGGGTTGCAGGAATTCTGAATTCCCTGAACAAAGGTTTCACTGCCATGTCCGCCCACTTTGTGACACCGGATTCTTCTGTCTTCTACCATGCGGTATCCCGGACAGGAAAAGGTATCCTCAGGCGTCACGACTCCCTCTTCCAGGCAGGCTGCAGACGTAATGATCTTAAATGTGGATCCCGGCTCATACGTATCATTGATACATCGATTTCTCCACATTGCATTTAAAGCATCCTGCAATTTTTCTCCTTCCAGTTCTTCTCCTGTATTTAATTCAAACGGATCATTGAGATTAAATTCCGGTACATTGACCATGGACAGAATTTCTCCGTTTTGCGGATTCATCAGTAAAATCGACACTCCGTCCGCCTGTTTTTCCAGCATGACTTTTTCAGCCGCCTGCTCACAATATTTTTGAATATTATAATCCATACTGATCTCCAGCGTTTTGCCGGCCACAGGCTCGATCCGGCCTTCCGCGACCGCATCCAGTTCGATTCCTCTTGCATCCGTTGTCGTGAGAATGGTTCCGTTGCTGCCTTTTAATGTCTCTTCATATTTCACTTCCAGACCAATGATCCCCTGATTGTCTCCTCCTGTGAATCCAAGCACCTTGGATGCCAGGCTGTCATACGGATAATATCGCTTATAATCTTCATCCACCTTGACTCCATCCAGATTATACTCCCGGATCTTATCTCCCACTTCTTTTTCCACGTTGGTTTTTACTTTTTCCATGGAAGAGATCTTCTCCACTCGCTTTCTCACCTCTGCCTGATCCATTTCAAGCTCTTTTGCGAGAATTTCCGTCACCCGTTCCGGTTCCTTGATCTGACTGTGGATCACAGAAATCGTACACACTGTTTTGTTTGTAGCAAGCACAACGCCATTTCGATCCACGATTTCTCCTCTGGCTGCCTTGATCTTACGTTCCCGTTTATGCAGATCCTCGGCTCGTTTCTGATAATACTCGGCATCAAACACCATCAGATAGACCAGTCGCCCGATCAAACCTGTCAAAATCAGAAACGCGCAGGTAAACACTACCAGAATTTTCTTTTTATGATACGTTTTATTTTTCATAAAAAAACCTTACAGAAGACTTTATACAACATATTTTCTCTTCTGTAAGGTTATTCCTGTTTTATTCTGTTGTTTCCGATGATTCCGGAGATGTTGCCCAACTGTCATAATCCGGCTGGTAGTTCGGATCGATATAGGCGCCATCCTGATTACTGTACGTATCTTCGTAGCTCTCATCGAAATCCTGCTGTACGTCTTCTCTTACACCGCTGTCTTCTGGCAGTGCATCCCCATTTCTTGTAATATTCAGATATGGAAATGCTTCCGCCATGATCTTCTGTGACAATTCCAGAACATACGAACTTAATTCCTGATTTTCCACATTCGGTTCATCGATGACCACATAGATCACAACTTCCGGATTTTCCTGTG
>UMKA01042631.1_pt1 | contig 11393 bp, 12 predicted proteins | sample 1966211 | NCBI WGS metagenome assembly UMKA01 (sample SAMEA4836165, study PRJEB28245) | human gut metagenome | biome: gut microbiome; material: fecal sample | place: Denmark | collected 2008
AGATACATGCACATTGTCTGAAATGTTTTTTCATACCAAGAATACTGTCTGGAGGGAAATATGCCTCTACAGGTTCTCCACAAACTATGCAATATGCTAATCCATCTGCACCTAAATATGTGTTTTCCTGCTTTATCATAGACTGTCGCCCTCCTCATATTTGTAATTTACTCCAATCTTATTACTAAAATTATATTTTTCTTTTACTTTACTAGGTGGCACATTTCCGACCATAGAAGAGGCTGTTTTCCGACTGAATGAAGGACAGCTTTTCATCCCAATGGAAGTTTTATTTTCGTCTGTCTGCTTTACATCCGGTTCAGAAATCAACTCTATACAGGGGATTCGCATATATAAATGATTTGGTTTTGAAAATCCTCCGGAACTGCGAATCAACAATCCATACTCATCTAATTCCTTCATGGCAGCCTTTACAGAAGTACAACATTTTCCCCATTTCAAAGAAATTTCTGTAATCGGAAAGACGAAATATACATATCCGTCTTCATTGAGCCAATGGTTTTTCTGTGAAATTCTGGCTCTGTCATATAACAGCATATAAAGTAATTTTGCATTTTGAGAGAGTGGTAGCTCTAACAAAAATTTAGGGAACTGATAATAGGGAAGTATCTTTTCCGTTTCCATCATATATTCAAATTTCATATTTTCTTTTACCTTTCTGAAAAATTAAGGAGACGGATGCCGGCTTTCCCAAAGAGATTTTTATGCTTTATTAAAAGTCTCTTTTTATATCTCCCTATATAACGAAAGGAAAAAAGCTCATTTTACAGGGTGCGGAGAAAAATATTTTTAGATGAACAAGATCCACCCATGTTTAACGTTATCGCGTTTCCGCCTCCGTTCACCTTATGGGTGTTCTCTTGATGGAGAGTGACAATTCCCCATACCCTTGCTTATATAATTGGCTTACAAAAGAATTTGTTCGCATCACCATGTGTATTTTCAAAAAGAAAAAGGCATCCAATTACTTATTGAATGCCTCAAAATAGAATTATGTTAATTATAATATTTTGTTGCGTACACCGCCGGTGTAGCCAATAAAAAAATGGGTATGGGGAGGCGACAGTTCCCCAGCAAGATAAAACTCCGAAATATTACTTATATGGCAGAATGACGATATGGTAATACCGGGGTGGATCTTGCTCTTGAAAGATTTATCATCTCAGATAACGAAAGGAAAGATTTATATGTAAGTGTTTAAAGAAAGGACAGTTTACCATTTTCACAAGGACGCTTGACACACTTTTTTAGTAGATATATCATTAAAACTAAAGCATTTTAAGGAGTGATATTATACATGGCAATTAAAAATAATAAATTGGTTATGGTCTTAGAAGACGATACAGATTTAGCAGAGGGAATAGAATTATCTTTACAAAGTGATGAACTGAATTTTGTAATATGTGAAACAATAGCAGAAGCAAGAAAAGCCCTTGAGCATTATTCTTTTGATTTGCTTATATTTGACATCAATCTTCCAGATGGTAATGGACTGGAATTTTGTCGGGAATTAAAACAGAAAATACAAATTCCGATTGCTTTACTAACTGCAAAAGGTATGGAAATGGATATAGTTAAAGGTTTAGAAAGTGGTGCTGATGATTATATTACTAAGCCGTTTAGTTTAATGGTTCTTCGAGCAAGAATCAGAACGTTGCTTAGGAGAAATACAGCAACAAATGAACAAGAATATAGAAATTCGGTGTTTCTTTTTCGCTTTGGAACAATGGAATTTTATAAAAATGGGGTACAGATAGAATTGAGTAAAACAGAACAGCGAATTTTGTATTTACTGATTTCAAATCCAAATAGAATTTTAACAAGGGAACGATTGCTTGAATGGGTATGGCCAGAGGGAACAGAGTATGTTGAAGATAATGCTCTTTCAGTTGGAATACGACGATTAAGGGATAAACTTGAAGATGATTCTTCTAATCCGACTTATATAAAAACTGTTTACGGAAAAGGCTATGTATGGGAGAGTGTATAAATGGATATTCACATTATTGCATTTATTGGTATCATAGGTCTGAATGTCATTGTATTAGGCTTGGTAATTTACTGGTATAGAAATAAGATGTTATCTCAGTATAATAGTTTTTTGAATAAAGCGGATGAAATACTCGGCGGAAAACAAATTGATATGAGATTTGATGAATCCTTAGATTCGGCTATTTCTGAAAGACTAAACCGTATTGTTGAAATTTCAAATATGCAAAAAGAAGTTGCAGAGCAGGAACGTAATACTATAAAATCATTACTCTCTAACATCAGTCATCAGATACGAACTCCTCTTGCAAATATTACTTTATATGCAGGATTGTTAAAAGAGGAAGTGAATGAATCAACATCATTTCGATTAGCAGATAAAATCGAAAAAAATGCTGAGAAATTAGAATTTTTTATGAAAGAATTGCTGAAATCTTCGTATGCGGAACAGGAAATTATTTCTGTCAATCCTAAGATAATTGAATTAGACAAGATAATTAAAAAAAGTTGTCAATCGGTAGAATTGGACGCAATGAGGAAAAATATTCATATTCGTTCAGAAAATAATGATTATAAAGTCTTTGCTGACTTGAAATGGACGGAGGAAGTTTTTGCAAATATTATTGAAAACGCAATAAAATATTCGCCAGATGATACAGAAGTAACGATTAAGTCTATTTTATATGAATCATTTGTATGTGTAAAAATTATAGATAATGGTATAGGCATACCAGAGCAAGAGCAAGGAAAAGTATTTCAAAGATTTTACAGAGGAACAAATGTAACAGATAAGCAGGGCTTTGGAATTGGGTTATATTTGGCTAGAGAAGTTTTAAGAAAACAACAAGGATATATAAAAATAAAATCCAAATTGAATAAAGGAACTACCGTTGAAGTTTTCTTATCCCGTAGTGATCTTTAAGCAAGACTTTTTTCTCAATCTTTAATTGTGTCAAAGTTGTCACTTTTGAGAAAGATTTGAGAAAGAAGTCTTTGTTATTATTAGTTCAAACAGAGAGAAAGGCAGATGAAGTATGAATATTTTATCAGTTAGAAACTTAAAAAAATATTATAATACGGGAGAGAATACTGTAAAAGCATTGGACGGTATAGATTTAGATATTTGTAAAGGGGAATTTTTAGCTGTTGTGGGGACTTCTGGAAGTGGAAAATCTACTTTGCTACATATGCTTGGTGGCTTGGATAATCCAACTTCTGGAGAAGTTATTATTGACGGGAGAAATATATCGGGATTATCTCGTGATGAGCTAACTGTTTATCGAAGAAGAAAAATAGGTTTTGTATTTCAAAACTATAATCTTTTGCCACTTATGAATGTATATGAAAATATTGTGCTTCCTATCAAGCTGGACGGTATAAAACCAGATAATGATTATATTGAAGAAATTCTTAAATTATTAAAATTAGAAGATAAAAAATATTTTATGCCAAATCAATTATCTGGCGGACAACAACAGCGTGTAGCATTAGCAAGAGCTTTGGCAATTAAACCTGCTATTATTCTTGCGGATGAACCAACGGGAAATCTTGATAGCCGGACAAGTCAAGATGTTTTAGGTTTGATAAAAATTTCAAGTCAAAATTTAGCTCAAACGATTGTAATGATTACTCACAATGAAGAAATTGCTCAAATGGCAGATAGAATTATCCGCATAGAAGATGGGAAAATTGTGAAAGGCGGTGAGTAAAAATGCTCAAAGTCAATAACAAAAAAGTAATTCAAGACCTTGCAAAAACAACATATAAGGCAAATAAAAAAAGAAATTTATTAACTATAGTAGCTATTTTTTTGACAACATTTTTACTTTGCACCGTAATATCTGTTGGATTAAGTTATTGGAATACAGTTTCTTTAAGACAACAAAGAATGCAGGGGATAGATTATGATATTGAGCTGACAGAACCGAGAGATGACCAAGTATCTACCATACGAAAAATGGATAATGTGAGATATGCAGGGCTTTGCGTGAAATGTGGAATTGCATCAAAATATCAAGATAAAGAATTAGACAAATTAAAATTTTATTGGTTAGATGATACTTGTTGGAAACAACAGACGATTCCAGCATTGGACTATTATGAAGGCAATTATCCAGCCAAGGAAAATGAAATTATGCTTTCCCAAAGTGCATTACGTTCTATGGGAATTGAAAATCCTAAAGTGGGCATGGAATTGCCTTTCATATATCAAACTTTAGCAGAAAACAGCGAGAATAACGATACAGCAAAAACATTTATTTTAAGCGGTTGGTTTTTGGATTATACAGGCGTAGATAAGGGGTATGTTTCAGATAAATTTTATCAATTAACTGGAGCTTCGCAGACTGATTTGACGCAAGGAACATTAAAAATCTCATTAAAAAATCCTCTATATTCCGAAAAGGATATTATAGAAATGCAAAATCAAATCAACTTATCTGGAAAACAAATTATTGAAGCGGATTATGATACTATTTCTAACTTTATCAGGACTATGAGTGGATTATTGGTGTTATTAGTTTTAGTTTTCATGAGTGGATATTTGTTTATTTATAATACATTGTATATTTCTGTAAATCGAGATATACGGTATTTTGGTCAGCTTAAAACAATCGGGACAACATCTGTTCAGATTAGAAATATGATATATAAGCAAATGTTGTGGAACGCAATGATAGGAATACCATTAGGGCTGGTTTGCTCGACAATTATTGGAAAAATTATTATTCCTCAACTATTACACTCTTTAAATCCAACGATTGCAATAAGTGAGGTTGGAACTATCTCCCTTTGGGTATTTATAATTACTACTATTTTTTCACTTACTACAACAATGATTAGTAGTCAAAAACCAGTGAAAATAGCAATGAATTGCTCTCCTATTGAAGCAATGAAATATATAGGAGCAACGTCTGTAAAAAACAAAAATAAAAAAAGAACAGGTGGAGATATTGTTTCTATGGTAAAAATGAATTTATTTCGAGATAAGAAACAATTCGTTGTTATCATGTGTTCTTTAAGTTTGGCGGTATCACTTTTCTTGATTATCAATGTTGTGATTTATGCTAATAATGCAAAAAATATTTTGAACCATTCTTATGATTATGATATAAGGCTTTTAAATCAGACATTACTTTCAGATAACGAGGAGCAAGTTTTCAACTCAGATTTTATTGAACAAATAAAATCTATAGGTGGGGTAAAAGATGTACGAGTTTTAAAATCAGCAACAGCAGTTGTTCCATATCAAGAAAAGGTCTATGGAGAATATTACAAAGAATTGTATGTTTCCAGATATTCTCCTGGCAACTATGAAAAAGATATGGAGCTATATAAAAAACAGCCAGATTACTATTCTTTTACTTGCAGAGTTGTGGGGATTGATGAAGTGGAATTTGAAAAAATAAATAATACTCTTCAGATTCCACTTGATAAAGAGAAATTCAAAAATGGTGAAATTGCCTTTGTTTCTAAAAATTTTACACAAGGTGATAATGGAATTACAGGGAAAAAGGTTGAATTTTCAATCCCAACTGCTCTGAATCCGGATAAAAAAGAAATTATCGAAACAGGGGCAATTATAGATGATTACCCAGCGTATTATTCTGCTGGCTATACGCCCGATTTGATTGTTAGTGATGATTTTTTTGATGAAATTATGGGACAACCGTTAATAGAAATGATAAAAATTGATTATGATGAACCTTTTTCTAAAAATGTAGAATCATCTATTAAAAAACTTATAGCGAACAATAAACTTATTTCTGCTGAATCGAAATTAGATAATTATTCAGAAATGAAAAATTCAGAAAATCAAATTACTGTATTAGGTGGAAGTTTAGGAATCATTATTATGTTACTTGCTGTTTCAAATTATTTAAACATGATGTCTGAAAGCATACAAAATCGTTCTAAAGAATTTGCTATCTTAGAAAGTATCGGTATGACAAGAAAACAGATTAAAAAAATGATAATGTTTGAAAGTTTAGGATATTCTATTTTATCTATTGTCATTGCATTGATAATTGGCTTGCCAGCAAGTTATTTGGTATTTACAAACTTTAATATATATAGGATTCCATATGTTTTCCCAGTAATTAAGGCGTTACTTCTATTTATTACGATTATCATAGTTTGCGTAGTAACCTCTCTGTTCGTTTTTTCTAAATCAAAAAGTGAAACGGTTATTGAATTGTTACGGAAAGATGAGACTTAAAAACATAGTTTTTGGTTACTACCTGTAAAGCAGCTCAGCAATATTCACCACACAAGGACTTCCATTGTCTTATATAACACCTAGAAATTATTTCTCACATTGGTAAGACATAAATACTTTGTGTAAAAATTGCATATTATAAAAAGGAGATAAATTCTGATTGACTTTCTTAGTTATATCAGTTATATTATCTTTAGTGATCAGATTGCAGAAACTTGAGAAGCCTGCGATCGGGGGAGGGTGCCGAGGCCCCTCTCCTTTTTCTTTATCTGGAACATTTTGCAGCGAGGTACATATGAGCAAACCATTTATTACATATACCGCACAAGTTGAAAAACTGAAAAATGAAAAAAATCTAGTTATTACAGATGATGATTTTGCGGTAGAATCCCTGCAGAATATCAGTTACTATGCATTAATTGGCGGATACAAACATCCTTTTATTGATATTCATACCCGCAAATACATTAATGAAGCATGTTTTGAAGATATAGTTGCTCTTTATGAATTTGATGAAGAGTTACGTGGAATATTCTTTAAATATTTATGTCGCGTAGAAAGAAAAATGCGTTCATCCATTTCTTATCACTTTTGTAAAAAACATGGAGAACGTCAAGAAGAATATCTTAACTCCAATAATTACGGCAATATTCCAAAAAATAAAAAAGGCATTACCAAATTAATAAAAATGCTTGATATGATGGCTAATAAAAACAAGGATCATGAATATCTTGTTTATCAGCGTAACAAATATCATAATATTCCGTTATGGGTGATTATGAATACCCTTACTTTTGGTCAGATATCCAAAATGTTTGAATTCTTACCTCAAAATATGCAGGGAACAATTTGTCAGGATTTTGGAAATGTTAAGAAAAATGAAATGATAAAATATTTAAAGGTATTAACGCTGTACCGAAATGTATGTGCTCATAACGAAAGGTTGTTTTCCTATCACACATATATTGACATTCCAGATACATTGTTACATAAAAAATTAGGCATTTCTAAAAATGGTTCAAAATATATATATGGAAAAAATGACTTGTTTAGTGTAGTCATTACTTTTCGCTATCTACTTCCAAAGACCGATTTTTTACTGTTTAAAAAGCAATTATTGCATATTTTTGACCGATATGAAAAGCAGAATTCAAATTTGAAATTAAATGATCTTTTTGAATATATGGGTTTTCCGATTAACTGGAAAAAGATAACAAAATTTCGCAAAATATAAGTGGAGATATTAACAAAATATTTCCACTTATATTTAAAGCTATTCTATTTGTTGCGACTTCTTCGCACTATTCAATCCATCCACCCAATTACACAAAATCACAATCGTCTCATAATTTACATTGATATATGTACGCCACCCATTCAGCCATAGATGAATGACCAGTATTCATCATATGAACCATAATTTTGCCGCCGATTCCTTTTGGCTTACAAGTATTTTGAAAAAAAGACATAACCTATACCTCTATCAACTCACCAAAACAATATCTATTCTTAATATATAAAAAAATTTCGCTACATACAGATACTTCCAAGAATCTCCTGTAACGCATTTTTGCTACTTGAATGGCATCTCACTACATCCGCATTGCAGCGTTCCGCCTCCTCCACTGCACACCTGGCCATCTTATGGGAAACCGTATTCGTGAACAGTACAATCAAATCTGGATTCCCAATCTGTTTACTTAAAGTTGCAGACATCTGTGTAAAGACTTTCGCTTTACAATTAAAACTTTTACAAACTTTTTTGTACTGACAGACCATTCTATCATGCCCGCCTATAATAACAACACTCATACCCAACCTCCCATTTTTAATATATTCATAAAACGCTCCGATAGCAGATATCTACAAAATCATCCGTTCTTGATCATCGGTTGCGTTCTAAATCGTATTATGGGAACGCTGCTATTAACTGATTAAAATCTTTTCTCGCAGCATTCCCCAATATTTATTAATCCAGATTTTCACCCAACGCTTTGCAGGATTGAATCCCCTCATCATCGGGCATTTCATTGCAGATCACGCTTTCACAAATCAAGACAGCTCCCGCCTCTTTGCATCTTGTCTCCCAGTCTCTCATCCACTCTCCATCTCCCCAGCCATAAGAGCCAAACAGTGCAATTCTTTTTCCTGAAAGTTTTGATTCACAAGAAGCAAACATCGGTTCAAATTCCTCTTCTTCCAATACTTCTGCTCCCATTGCCGGGCATCCAAAAGCGATCGCATCATAAGAATCCATCATAGAAACATCAAATTCATCCGGAGTTAATAATACAACCTCTGCCCCCTTCTCCTTCGCGCCCTCCAGTACTGCCTTTGCCATGGCTTCTGTATTTCCTGTGCCACTCCAATAAACTACTGCAATTTTACTCATGATTTTTACCTTCCTTTCTGAAGTTTGTGATTATATAGTAATCGTAAGCTGTTCAACAGCCACGCCACTTTTCCATCTCCTGCAATAAATTTCTGTGCATTTTTTATATTTTTTAAACAGAATCCTCGCGGCCTGTTCATCCCCGTACACCTTCCAACACCCAGAACATTTGCTGCAGGCCGCCTTATTCTCAATAAATCCTTTTACATCCTCTGCCGGATACCCTAAGAATAAACCTATTTCATGCGGAAAGTCTGGGTCACTCTGCAGTTTTTGAATCAGTCTGCAGATGCACTGTGATAGATTCGTACAATCATATCCCTTACATTTCAATATGATCTGAGTTTTCTCATCAGAAAAATCTTCTTTTAACTTTTCTGGACGATAGACATAAACCAGCATCCGTTTGTCTGATATGCGAACCGGGATAATCCGGATCCCTTTCTGTGTCAGTTTTTGATTAAATTCACGTATTTCTTTTATAATCATCTTTTGTGAACTATAAGGGCATGAAAAAAGACTTCCCGTTTTCAGTCCTGCTAACGTAGGTGAACAATGGCATACTAACATTTCCTCTGACATTTTCTTTCACTTCTCCTTAAACATCTTTTCTGAAAATGAATCTACTCTACCCAGTAAGTTTTCTTTATCAATAGTTAGTTTTAACTAATTCATGTGAAAAAAATATGCACACCTTGCTTTCATTAAAAACATCAGATGTACGTTTCTATAATTTTATAAACCTATCCCATTATCTAAACATAAGCCGTTTTTTAATTAGCTTTAACTAACTTTAGTTTACTTTATTTTTTCACTGTTGTCAATCCATAAATAGATGTGATTAATAAATAATATTTACTAACCTGATTATACACCCGTTTTTTCGTTGTAACTATTCCTGTTTATATTTGAAAGTTCATTGTAACTCAATTCTCACTCAATCCCGGCTCAATGCCATTCCCCCTTCTTTTCAATAAACTAATCCTGTGCGAAACATCCGCACAAAAGATTATCGGAAAGGAGGATTTTTATGAAAACACAAAGAGGAAGTCCTGTTACAGATGAAAAATACTGCAATAGATAAGTGTTCGTCATCTGAGGGGAGGTGAGTGCATGACAACCTTTCTTACTGCAAACAGTACTCTACCGCCATATATGGCATTTCCCAGTTTTCTTCTGGACTGTGATTTCTCCGAAACCACAAAACTGCTCTATATGGTGCTTTTAAACCGGGCAAGATTATCACAAAAAAATGACGGCTGGATTGATAAAAAAGGTCATGTGTTCTCCTATTTCACCATTGAAGATATGGCAGCAACACTTCGCAAAAGCCAGACAACCATCAAAACATCTCTGAGTGCTTTGGAACAAGTAGACCTTATCTGTCGTGCTCGTCAGGGAACCGGGAATCCCAACCGGATTTATGTAAAAGTCCCGGCTGATTTTTCAACACAGACAGAAGAAAAACTGTCTGTTAGACAGTCAGAAAACCGTCCCTTTGACAGACAGAATTCTGTCCGCCAGACAGTCAGAAAACTGTCCCCTAATAATAAAGAGAAGAAAAATAATGATTCAGTAAAACGCCATTATGAATGTAAGGAGGATGAAAGCCTATGATAAAACCACAAAACCTACTGCCGAACCTTTCTCCCCGGCAGCCTTTAGAAGATGAATATATCAGCGAAACGGACGGTCTGATCTACTGTTCCAAGTGCCACACCCCACGGCAGAAAAAGATAGAATTTTTAGGAAAAATCATGTTTCCGATCATCCGCTGCCAATGCCAGCAGGAACAATATGAAAAAGAAGAAGCAAAACGAAAACACCAGGAATTTCTAGAACACATCTCCCGGCTGAAATCCAGCGGTCTGCAAGACCCGGCTTTAAGAGAATTCACTTTTGCTCACGATAACGGTATCAACCCGGAAATTGAAAAGGCAAAAAATTATGTTACTCACTGGGAGGAAATAAAATCCAAGGCCATGGGGCTGCTGCTCTGGGGTGATGTCGGCACTGGGAAATCCTTTTTTGCAGGCTGTGTTGCAAACGCTCTGCTAGATAAAGGGGTTCCCGTACTCATGACGAACTTCGCCAAAATCTTAAATTCTCTGACCGGAATATATCCGCAGGATCGGAATGAATTTATCAATAGTTTAAATCAGTACAGCCTGCTGATCATTGATGATTTGGGTGTGGAACGAAATTCCGAATTTGCTTTAGAACAGGTCTTCCATGTAATCGACAGCCGTTACCGCAGTATGAAACCTATGATCATTACAACAAATCTGACGTTGGAAGAATTAAAACATCCGGAAGATTTAGCACACAGCAGGATCTATGACCGGATTCTGGAGCGTTGTGTCCCACTAAAGATCAACAACCAGAATATCCGGGAACTGAACGCTGTAGCTAATATGTCAGAAGCCCGAAAACTACTTGCTTAAAAATCTGACCGGAAACGGTCATAGAAGAAAGGAGGCCAATATGACAGATAAAAAAACACAAACAGAAATCAGAAAAGAATTATTACAGGCAAGACACAGAGCAGAGGAAGCACAGGCACGGAACCGTGTGAAAGAGCGAAATGCCCGGACACGCAGGCTGATTCAGGAGGGTGCCGTTTTGGAGAGCATCTTCCCGGAATTCCAGACAATGGAGCCGTCGCAGATCAGACAGGAATTGTTAAACCGTTTCAAAAGAATCTGACACTAGTTGACACCAGCAATTTCTCATCCCGAAGGGCGCACTTACTCACCACCTGATAAATCAGGCAGT
>UMKA01013310.1_pt1 | contig 11391 bp, 10 predicted proteins | sample 1966211 | NCBI WGS metagenome assembly UMKA01 (sample SAMEA4836165, study PRJEB28245) | human gut metagenome | biome: gut microbiome; material: fecal sample | place: Denmark | collected 2008
TATATGGTGTGGTTGAGGAGCACATTCATGCGTTTGGCTTGGTATTTCCTTGCTTCCATCTTGATTTTTTGGGATGTCGGTGCTATAATCTTTCTGTAAAAATTGGGTACAGGTTTTATGTATATTGAATTCTCCTGACATAATAAGAATTAGGTACTGTGGAGCGGAGAAAGACAAGCGGAATACCACAGCCCAGCTAAATGAACAGTAAGCCGTGCTTGCAATACAAACAGGAGGGCGGCGGTACTGAAACTGCTGCCCTCTGTGTTTTTTACGCTAATTTACAAACGAAAAGAGGGATTCATCAAAGCGATATGAGTAAAACAATCAAGAAAATATGGAACTGGATCACAACGATACTGGTGGCTCTGGCGGTCCTGCTGGCGGTAGCCTTGGCAGGTGTCCGGCTTGTGGGATTACAGCCCTATACCGTCCTGTCCGGGTCTATGGAACCGACTTATCATGTGGGTTCTTTGATCTACGTCAAGAGCGTGGACTACACCGAGTTGGAAGCCGGAGATCCCATTACCTTTATGTTGGACGAAAGCACCGTGGCTACACACCGGATCATTGAAGTGGTTCCTGACGAGCAGGATTCTACGGTTCTCCGGTATCGTACCCAGGGCGATGCCAATGATGCCCCGGATGGCAGTTTGGTTCATTATAAGAATGTGATCGGCACGCCGGTGTTCACCATTCCGGTGCTGGGGTATATAGCCAATTATATCCAGAATCCTCCGGGTACATACATCGCGATTGCTGCCGGAGCGATTTTACTTCTGCTGGTGTTCCTGCCTGATCTGCTGTTTGGATCAGAGGATGAAAAGGAGCAGAAAAAGCGAGGCAAGTTTGAACAGCCTCGTGAATGACGATGAGGGCAATGCCGCAAGGCTCCCTATATAAATTTTTAAAGGAGGTTTTCAACATGAAAACAAGAAACAAAGCTTTGTTGACCATGGCTTGTGCAGTCCTTCTGGTTGTGGCATCTGTCCTGGGCACAATGGCGTACCTGACCTCTATCGCTGAGGTAGAAAACACATTTACAGTCGGCTCCGTAACAATTTCCATGGATGAAACGGACGTTGACAACAGCACCGGGGACAAGGATCGTGATACTGAAAACAAATATCATCTGCTGCCTGGTCACGAGTATACCAAAGACCCTATTATCCATGTAGCTTCCACCAGCGAAGATTGTTATCTGTTTGTGACTGTCAGCAATGAGATCGCTGCTATCGAAGCCACTGGTGATACCAGCGTGGCAAGCCAGATGGCAGCCAAGGGATGGAAGGCTGTTGAGGGTCAGACCAACCTGTATGTCTACATCGGCACTGCCGAGGGTGCTTCCGCTCCTCTGGCTGTTAAGGCCAATGAAAACATTACCGTCTTTGAGAAGATCGTTATCAGCGGCAGTGTTGATAACACCACTCTGGCAAACTATAAGGACAAGACGATCACTGTCAATGCTTATGCTGTTCAGAAGGATGGCTTCGAGTCCAAGACCGCTTCTGAGATCTGGAACACTACCTTTGGTGCTTCCAAAAACTAATTCTGATATATCCGGCAAATACCCGAATATATAACATCCAAAATCTTGAAGAAAGGAGGATGCAAATATGCGTAATGGCAAATATGCAGGCAAACGCCGCAGCGTGTTCGGCACCAAGGGGCTGACGTTGATTCTGGCGCTGATGCTGGTTGTGGGCTGTGTAGTCGGTGGTACTTTGGCATGGCTGACTGCCAATTCCGACACCGTGACCAATACCTTCTCCACTTCTGACATCTCTGTAAAGCTGGAAGAAACCAAGATTGATTTTAAGATGGTTCCCGGCTATACCATTGATAAGGATCCGAAGGCAACAGTTGTCGAAGGCAGCGAGGAATGCTGGCTGTTCGTCAAGCTGGAAAAGTCCGCCAACTTTGACCAGTATCTCACTTATGAAATGGCTGATGGCTGGACGCTGGTGGAAGACCAGACCAACATCTACGCCCGCAAGGTTGAGACTGCCAATATCGGCATCGCTTACAGCGTGCTGAAAAACGACCGGGTTACTGTTCTGGGTTCCGTGACCAAGGACATGATGACCACCGCCAAGACCTCTCAGCCCACCCTGACCATCACCGCCTATGCCTCTCAGCTCCACAAGAACGCCACCGAGGTGTTCACCGCAAAAGAGGCTTGGGCAAACGTTGACAATTCTACCGGTGCAACTGTCACCCAGTAACCCATGTATGTGATCCGGGACGCCTAAATACATAAAAATCAAAAATTCAAAAACGAAAGGAATTTACAACCATGAAGAAGAAAATTCTCTCCCTGTGTCTGGTTGTTGCCCTGGCTGCTACCGCTATCATCGGCGGCACTCTGGCATACTTCACTGACACCGACAACGCAACCAATACCTTTACTACGGCGAACGTAAAGATCGACCTGATCGAGCAGCAGCGTAATGATGACGGTACTGCTCTGGAAGATTTTGATAACGGCAAGGTTCTGTATCCTATCGCTGGTTCCGCTCAGGGCGAAAAGGACCAGTTCGGTCTGCCTACCGCTGAGAACTATGTTGACAAGATCGTCACCGTTAAGAACCTGGCTTCCGACGCTTATGTCCGTGTTTACTACGCTATCCCTGAAGCTCTGGACAATGTGACCGATGCTGGCAAGAACGTCCTGCATGTCAATGAGGGTAACAAGTTTGTTGCTGATGGTGGTAAGACTAATGGCGATGACATCAATGCTGATTTCACTGCTAACATGGGCAAGGAAACTCTGCTGACCACTGCTTACGAGATCAATGGTGTTAAATACAACATCTACTATCGTGACTACAACAAGGTTATGGCTAAGGACGATGTGACTGGCTCTGCATTCATCGTTGGTCTGTATCTGGACAAGGGTGTTGACTACAATAACAAAACTCAGAAGTACACCATCAACGGTACTGACATCGACTTTGATTTCTCCAATGGCGTGAGCACCCCTGTGTTCGCTGTTGGCGTTCAGTCTCAGGGCTTTGACACCTGCGCTGCTGCTGTTGAAGCTGCTTTCGGCGCTAACTACAATCCTTGGGCTGCTAAGTAATTGACTTAAATCTTTCTCCTATCGGCGAGGGTTCCTTTTGGACCCTCGCCACAGGAGGATAACGGGAAATGTGGCTCTGTACCCCATAGGTACAGACCATATAAGAGTACCCAGAAAAGGCTGGATGCTGTTATATGGTCTGTACGATCATAAAAAGAGATTATCATACTCCCTAACGGGTTATGACGATACTAATCTGAGAGGAGCAGGACTATGAAGCGAAAAATTTTATTATTCTCCATTCTGACGATTTGTGTGGCGACACTTGCTGCCGGGAGCCTTGCGTATTTCACCGCAGAGGACACGGCCCACAATGTGATCACCTCCGGCGGCATTGACATCGATCTATTGGAATGGGCGAATGAAGAAAAGACGGAGGAATTTCCTTCCGAAGGTGTTACCGGCGTCATGCCCGGCGCAGAAATCACCAAAATCGTTGAAGTGAAAAATACCGGTTCCAATGAAGCATGGATCCGTGTGAAAGCGGTGAAGGACATCCACCTAGCCCAGGGCGTGGAGGGGGATGTGGATCTGGGCCTGATGGTGCTGGATTTCGACACCGAAAAGTGGACGGAGAAAGACGGCTACTATTATTATAAAGAGCCTCTTGCCTCCGGCGAAACCACCACGCCCCTGTTTGCCAGTGTGACCTTCGATGTGAAGATGGATAACCGCTATCAGGGCAGCACGGCCACTGTCGATGTAGTTGCACAGGCCGTCCAGACCGCCAACAATGGCGATACGGTCATGGATGCCAAAGGCTGGCCGAAAGATAATCAAGAGTAAGGAGGAAGCAAAATGAAGCATAAAGTATTTGCGATTGTGATCAGCTTTGCACTGGTCCTGACCATGGTGCTTCCCGGCACGTTGGCGCTTGCCAACGATCAGGACAGCTTCACCGAGGAAGCTGTGCCGACTGTGGAAGGCGTTGTTACAGAAGATGTTTCTGCGGGAGATGTGGATCCTGCCCCGGTTGTTGATCCGGTAGAGTGTAGTTGTGGAACGGAAACAGATGTGCATAGTGAAAATTGCCCTCTGTATGTTGCTCCCGATCCGGAGCCTGTGAAGGAATGCACCTGCGGCACTGAGGATGGCACCCATAGCGAGGATTGCCCTCTCTATGTTGCCTCGGAACTAACTCTGGCACAGCGTCTGCTGGAAACCACAACCATGGAAGAATTCGAGGCTATCATCGGGGAAGCTTCCGAGGAAGAACTGGTTTTCACCTGCGAGGAATTTGACGCAGTGGATGCCCATTATATTTATCTGACCACCGGTGACTATCCAAACTATGAGCCTGTGGTAGATACCGTGTTGGAAATTGTGAATTTTACCAATGTTGCTCCTTTTGTTGGCACAGGTAAGTAAGGAGGTCTCAAATGAAGAAAACAAAGATCATTTCCTTGCTTCTGTCCCTGACTTTACTGGTTGGTGTTGCGAATCCTGCTGCCCTTGCCATTGAAGCACGGGCGGCGGACGGGACTACCTCCGGCAGCGGCATGGAAATCAGCAAAACGGCTGTCTATAACGCAGCAACCGATGATTACACCATCACCCTGGAAGCTTACGCCACCGGTTCCAAGGTGATTTCTACGGAGAAAAAAGATATTCCTACGGACATTGTGCTGGTTTTGGACCAGTCCGGTTCTATGGATTACTGTATTGTGTGTGGCAAAGAAATGGATGGGAATAAGAACCATATCAAGTATACATACATGGAAGCTACAAATGTATCTAACGATAGCCAAACTACCTATTATGTGAAAGTAGGATCTACGTACACCGCAGTATCCTATTGTGATGGTAAACATGAAGGTTGGTTTGGCCATGGCTATAAGGAATGTTCTGGTGGTGCAGGTTGGTATACTTCCACGAATTCTGCCGACCATACTGACGAGAATAAATATATTCCGGACACGCAGGATGCAACCAATGGCGTCCAGTTCTATACCAGAGGGGAAGGTCAAAGCGAAGCCTGTACTTCACGACTGAGTGCTCTGAAAACCGCAGTTACTACCTTCGTGAATTCCGTTAACGAAAAAGCAAAAGGGGCTGACGGGAAGTACGGTACTGGAGACGATATTAACCATAGAATTGCTATGGTGGGATTTGCAACGGGCTCATACACTGAAGATAGCCAAAAATATCCGAAATACGGGAATACAGAGCTTTTCATTGGTTCCGATCAGCATAACTACAATAATGATGCTTCTTCGTATTACAGTTCAGCATTTCAGGATATGAATACCACGACCGGCTATAACAATGTAATTGCCTCTAAAGAAGCGTTGGCAGCCCGTGGCGCTACGTGTGTTGACCTTGGTATCAACATGGCCAATGGCATCTTTAATGCCTATAAAAATGACTATCAGTATGACGAAGCGACCAAGTCCTGGAATCGAAACCGGGTTATGATCGTATTTACCGATGGTGAACCGGCGGAATATAGAGGTTATAGCAGCGATGTAGCTATTAATGCAATTACGAATGCAAATACCACAAAAAATATGCACGAGGCTACGGTCTATACAGTCGGCATTTTTGACGGTGCCGATGCAACCAGTGCGGGAAATCAGAATGGTACAATTGCAGAAAAATCCAACTGGTTCATGCAGAATGTTTCTTCCAACAATGGTGTGGTTCAGAATCCCAGCTACTACCTGTCTGCTGGCGATTCCGCGTCCCTGAATAGCATCTTCCAGCAGATCAGCAATAACATCGAATCCGGCGGTTCTTCCACCACCCTGAGTGCGGAAACCGTCATTAAGGACATCGTTGCTAGCCAGTTTGAATTCCCAGCAGATGCAACGGCCGATGATATTACGCTGGAAACTTACAAGTGCACTGGAAAGTCCGGTGATAGTTACACCTGGAGCAAAAATAGCGACGCTATGGGTGCAAATGCCACCGTCAATAAAACGGATGGAACCGTATGCGTCAGCGGATTTGACTTTGCTGGCAACTATGTGGGTACGGTTACGAACAACAATAACGTTTCCTACCGTGGCCATAAGCTGGTCATCAAGTTCAACGTAAAAGCCAAGGATGACTTCCTGGGCGGCAATGACGTCTATACCAACGCCAGCGCCGGTGTTTATGAAAACAGCAGCGCAACCGAGCCGGTTCTGACCTTTAACCGTCCTCAGGTAAATGTCCAGATCAAGGATGTTACCATTACCGCGACAGACAAGAACGTCTATCTGCTGGGCGACTTGACCGCAGAGCAGATCAAGTCCGGTGCGACTGTGAAATGCGGCAATGTCGCTCTGAATCTGACCAAGGACAACTACGGTCTTGAAAGCTGGCAGACAGAATATGTGGATATTACCGTTGAGATCAAGGACAAGGATGGAAACACCGTTACGGATCTGAACGACCTCTCTGAGGATACCACCTATTCCGTCTCTGCTAAGGTTAGTCCTAAGACGACGAATCCTACCAGCGACCAAGGAACCAAGGCAGTAGAAATGATTGGTAATGCCTCTGCCGATATCAACGTATTCAAGCCGGAGTTGACCTACAAGGACAGCTCCGTGTACTACGGCGATACCGCTCCTACGGATTACAGCAGCAATCTGACTTCCACCAAGTGGAAACACGGAACCACCGAGGGTTCCAGCGTAACCATGACTGGCGAGAATCCGACCTTGTACATGACCTATACCCCGGAAACCCACAAAATTCAGGATGGTAAGATCAACACCAAGCAGGATGTCGCCGTGGATGTGGCTGTCAAGATCGGCACAACGGATGTGACCGATAAGACGACCTTCGTTCATACCAAGTGTGATGCCAACTGCACCGATCCTGCCAACGGCAAATTCTGGCTCCATGTAAAGACCTGCCAGTTGACTGTAACCAAGACCGGTGGCGCAGGCAACGAATCCTATGTGTTCACCGTTTATAAGGATGGTGTAAAGTATTCCGAAGTTTCCATTTATGGTAATAACTCTGAAACCATTTATGAGCTGCCTGTTGGCTCCTACACCATTGAGGAAGAATCCGGCTGGAGCTGGCGCTGGACTGCAAACAACGGTAGCACGGCCACACTGAGCAAAGATGTCACTTCCGGCACGATCACCTGTACCAACAGCTCCAATGGCAAGAATTATTGGCTGAACGGTTTCAGTGAGATCATTAAGAACATCATTGAAAAAAAGTAAGGAAGGAGGGAATGTAAATGTATCAAGGCAAATATGAAAAAAAACATGATAGACCGTCTGACAGACGCAGACGTAGGCGCAGAACCAGACGCCTGAACGCATTGCTTCTCTCCATGGTGCTTCTGGTCACAGTAGCGATCGGCGGAACATTAGCCTACCTTGTGACCCAGGATGAACCAATTACGAATACATTCACCCCATCCTTTGTTACCTGCAAAGTGACAGAAACATTTGATGGGGATTCGGGCGAAAAGAAAGAAGTAAATGTACAGAATACCGGCGACACGGATGCCTATATCCGTGTTCGCCTGGTAACTTACCGCACCAATGCGGCAGGCCGGCACATCGGCGGAACCGCAACGATCCCGGAGTTTACCCCTGGCAGGAATTGGGTGAAATATGGCGATTATTATTACTACACCCTGCCCGTGAAGCCAAATGAAAAGCCCACAACCGATCTGATCAGCAGCATTACGCTTACTCAGAGCTATGCAGATTCCGACGGCGGAAATCAGGCCATTGATGTCATGGCAGAAGCCATCCAGAGTGGTCCTGCGGAAGCCGTGGGTACAGCTTGGGGCGTGAGCATTTCTCAGGGCAGTGTTACGGCTTATCAAACAGAGTAAGGAGGTGGAGACATGAAAAGAGCGTTAAAAACAATTTTCTCAATGGTTCTGATGCTGACTATGCTGATGAGCCTTGCAACAACGGCTTTTGCAGCCTCCCCTTCTACCATTACCTTCAAAGGTGCAGAAGAAGGCTTTGAATTCCAGCCCGGTAGCGAGTACACCGATACGGACCTCTTTGGCAAGTTCAAGAAGGTCATGCCCGGTGATGAGCTGACGGAAGAAATCACGCTGAAAAACGCCGCTACCGACTGCGATTACATCAAGGTCTATATGAAAGCTGTTGTCCATGACGAGGAAGGCAATCCTCTGAGCTATGCCGCTTCTCAGGGCAAGCAGGATGAAACCGTGGCAACCATGCAGGACTTCCTCTCCAAGCTCACCATGCGGATCTACAACGGGACCGAGCTGATTTATGAAGCCTCTCCTAATGAAGCGGGTGCTTTGGTCAACAATGTTCTGCTGGGAACTCTGCGTACCGGTGCCAGCCTGAACCTGAAAGTCGAACTGGATGTTCCTATTGAATTGGACAATAAATATGCCAACCGCGTAGGTGAAGTTGACTGGGTATTCCTTGCGGAATGTATCGAGTATAACAAATTGACCGTGCATAAGGCATGGGATGACAACGGAGATCCTGACCGTCCGGACAGCGTAAACGTTAATTTGTTGCGGGATGGCAAGGTTTCCGAAACAGTCGAGCTGAATGACGGAAACCAGTGGTCTTACTCCTGGAACAATCTGGATGACCGCTATACCTGGTCCGTAGAAGAAATTGTGCCTGACGGTTATACGGCTACATACAAAACCCAGGACAACATTGTTTTCATTACCAACCACAATGACTACAAGCCTCCTGTGGTGCCGGATCCGGTGGATTTGACCGTGAAGAAGGTCTGGTCCGATCAGAATAACAAGTATGGTGTTCGTCCGAGCAGCGTGACGGTGACGCTGTACAACGGCAATACCGCGGTTGAAAAGGTTACACTGAACCCATCCAATAACTGGACCTACTCCTGGACGGGTCTGGATGGCAGCGGCAACTGGAGCGTTTTGGAAACGGGTATTCCTTCGGGATACTACCCTTCCTACAAAACCAGCAATGGCGTTGTTACGATCACCAATACCTATTCCCCGGCTCCTAAGACCGGTGATGAATCAAATGTGATTCTTTACAGCAGTCTCCTGGTTGTGAGTGTAGGAACGTTGGTGTTCCTGTTCCTGACCGGTAAGAAGAAAAAGCATAAAGCGTAAGCAAAACCCCCCATCCATGGTACCGACAAAATCGGTACCGGGGTGGGGGGTCCTTAAATTGAGTACAAGGAGTACTGTAGATGGTCAAAAACAACAGCCAAGAAGTGATGCAGAAAAAGGAATTGTGCGATTATTTATTGCTTCAACTTCGGATGATAAAGAGAGTGCCGAGAAGAAGGTTGCAGACCTTATGGTACAAGATACTGGAGATATCGGTTGGAATGATGATACGCAGTATAAAAGTCTAATTCTCGAACATCATATGGCGGCAAGCAGGTTCGGGTTTGCTGATTTATATATGCCACTAAATAATTCAGGAAAATTCGATACATCGCTGCGTGATGGATCTATTACGGAATTGTCAATTTTATCAAAGATTGTGTCTCCGTTAGTAACAGCATATCAGAACGGAAATGACTTTGAGGTTTCCAAAATTGTAAGAAAGAATTCGCCTTTATTAGATAAAGAAGCTTTTGCATCCGAATCAGACAATCAAACCAAAATGCTTGAAAAAGCTGGGAACGCAGTAGAATCATTAATGCACCTATGGAAGGACGAAAAGATTCCATCTTGTTTGGAAGTTTTAAAATCCATTCGAGATACAGGATTGTTTAAGGTTGGAAGTCGTGTTGATGAATTGTTAACAGAATTCTCCCAAGGAGAAAACGAAAAAGTAACAGCTCTAAGAAATGCATTATCTGTACCGTTTTGTGAATTGGAAAAATATTCATCATATGTTACTGACAATACTCGTTTTGCTACACATCAGGGCGTTAAGGGGTTAGAGTTTCCCAGAGTTATGGTTATTATGGATGATGCACAGGCCAGAGGTTTTTTGTTTAGTTACGAGAAGTTGTTTGGTGCAAAAGCTCAAAGCGATACTGGCGTAAAAAATAAGCGTGAGGGTAAGGATACCAGCATCACGAGAACGGCACGTTTCTTTTACGTTGCCTGCACGAGAGCAAAGAAGAGTTTGGCGGTTGTTGCTTATACAGAAAATATGGAATCGGTTAAAAATACAGCATTATCAAACGGTTGGTTTTCAGAAGATGAGATTTACATCCTGTAGAATCATTATATTCTGCAGAGATTTTCTACTCGTTTGATTAAGTCGAAATAGTATAGATATTGTTGCCGATAATATATGATGGATGATCTTTTGAATTTAGAAATAATAATAGGGTAAATACATGATTTTATGGGTGGTACAATGCCGGAAGATTTACCGACACCAGAACAAAGTATTCAACAGGTTGAAAAAGAATAACTTGCCCGATTAAAGGCGAAAGCAAGGGCGGGGAAACTAATGCTGGATGAATAATTGTAGACCGGCACGGGGACTCTGCCAGTGCCGGTAATAAAAGAAAGTAGTTATGCGTACACGATTTCAGAAAACACCAGTTCTCTTGCTGAGGCTTGGATGTTATTCATAGCTTGAAGCCACGTGAGCCAATTAGAAGATTTTAATTGTTCAGTAATGCCCTGTTGTTTTGCCATTTGTTTTACGATTAAAACCGTGCGATCATGGGCGGCTTCATTTATATCAGCAAGGTGCTTTGTCAGAGTACCAGACAGGATTAAGACCATATATATAAAACGGGGTGATGCTCTTTTATATATGATTTGCGGAGAGATCCGTATAAGCCAATGGGACGAGTTTTGTTATCTTCTGGTAATTGCAAATTGGGGTAGTACATGCCATCTTCGGCAAGAATGTATTCAATGTTGTTTTCAATAAATCTTTTTTTTATAGAGTACTTCCATAGTCTACTTGTAAGCCGTCAGAAAGAACTCACTATGAGGCATGAAAATCTGGCGGCGGTAAATAAGTTCCTGCGAGGTGAATAAAAATAGTGGCTACATTTTGGCTACAAAAACATTACGGACGAAGCGGATTGTGCGGATAATTAATCATAAAACACGCATAAAGCGAATTAATAATACATTTTATGAGCATTCGCACGAATGTAAAAGACGAGTTCGAATGATGTTGCGAGAAAAAGAGGGAGACACACATTTGCTTGATTCATCCCCCACTTTGATAACTCAGAGGTGTGGTGAGGAGCAATGAGAAGTCCTGCGTTTGTAACGTGTTTGCAACACCATATTCCAAGAATCCAGTAGAATCAAGCGTTCCCAGTTACCTAAACGTTAATCATACGTTTTTGTAACGTACAATTTCAGAAAAGAATTTCAAACCTCTCAGGGAGAATTCCTTGAGAGGTTACTGTTCAGAGGTATGCATAAGTCATTGTAAAAAATAACG